>Ga0074195_1000681_pt1 | contig 60482 bp, 52 predicted proteins | sample EPASupsiteHSE623_FD_64525 | JGI IMG/M metagenome (GOLD analysis project Ga0074195, IMG submission 64525) | Bioremediated contaminated groundwater from EPA Superfund site, New Mexico - Sample HSE6-23 | ecosystem: Environmental > Aquatic > Deep subsurface > Groundwater > Contaminated ...
CTTCATCATATCCAAGGAGATCTGCAATATCGCCCGCCTGTTCTTTATCCTCGATCTCCCGGAGTACAGCTTCCTTCATCTCTTCATCCAGGTCACCGATCACATCGGCAGCATCATCCGAATCCATGTATTCGATAAACTGGCTGGCAATGACGTCAGGCGAAAGGATTTTCAGAAACCGGTTCCGGTCATCTTCAGGAATTTCGACCAACACATCCGACGCCAGTTCTCCATCCAGCTGAAGGTAAAGGTATTGGGCCTCATCCATACGGAGTTCCTGCATGATCTCAGCGATATCGGCAGAATGCAGGTCCTCCAGCATATTTTTTACTTCGGCAGAAGCCTGCTGCCCAATATACTCCTTCAGTTGGTCAATAAATTCCCTGTTTAATTCAGTTCTCATATCATTACAGGTTTGACTGGCTGGAGATCAGCCGGGTTAAACATTCAAATTCAGCTACACCCAATTGTTCAGGCCGCTTTGAGAAGATATCCTGACTCTTCATATCATCATTCACTAAAAATGCTTTTAATGAGTTCCGCAAAGTTTTGCGTCGCTGATTAAATGAAGCTTTTATGATCTTAATGAAAAGAAGTTCATCACAATCGGTCTTGTCACGTTGATTCCTGCTTAATCGGATAACGGCCGATTTGACCTTGGGAGGCGGTATAAATACGTGTTCGGAGACTGTAAAAAGATACTCAATATCGTAATAAGTCTGAAGAATGACACTGAGAATTCCATAGGTTTTTGATCCCGGTCCGGCGCTCAACCGCTCTGCAACTTCCTTTTGAAGCATGCAGACGATCTCCGGTACCTGGTTCCTGTACCTCAGTATCTGAAAAAAAATTTGTGATGAGATATTGTAAGGGAAGTTGCCAATTACAGCAAACTGATCATGAAAATACTCTTTAAGGTCAAGTTTCAGGAAATCGCCCTGAATAATCTGGTCCTCAAGCTGCGGATAATGAACCTTCAAATAATCAACCGACTCCCGGTCAATTTCCACAACAGTAGTTCTGTAATTCTCCTTCTGAAGCAGAAACTGAGTGAGAACGCCCATTCCCGGACCTATTTCCAAAACATCGCGGATATGGCTTTGCCGCAGACTATCAACAATCTTTCCAGCGATATTTTTGTCCTTCAAAAAATGCTGCCCTAAATTCTTTTTTGCCCTTACTATAATCATTGTTGCCTTTACCTTCCATTGAATTTGATGAATATGTTACTGAAATTCTATACGATTGAAAACAAATTTTTACTTTTGTCAGCGCTGAGACTCTTCAATTACAGAGGCCGCAAATTTAAAAAAGTACAGAAATCTGAGAATGCTTCAACCATTTTTAAAATTAGTGCATTTTCATAAATAAACAAGTTCATTTTGAAACTGAAATTATTTAAACTCCTGCAATTTCTTGCCTTTCTGGGACTGGGGCTGATGCTTTTCTGGCTGATTTACAAAGATCAGGACCTGGACAGAATCGAATCAATACTGAAGAATGACGTCAACTACACCTGGATCTGGATATCCATTTTTTTGGGAATATTGAGTCATATCAGCAGGGCGATGCGCTGGTCTCTCATGATTGAGCCCCTTGGAAGGAAACCCGGATTACTGAATACCTTTCTGTCGGTGATGGTGGGCTACCTGATGAACCTGGTTATTCCCCGTATGGGTGAAATTTCCCGTTGCGGCGTGTTGGCACGCTATGAAAAGATATCGTTCACTAAATTAGTCGGTACAGTTGTAACAGAACGCATCATTGATGTCCTGATGATGCTGCTGCTTACCTTACTGGTCTTCATCACCCAGTTCGGAAAAATACTTCAGTTCCTTGAGAATAACCCGGGCATACAGGAAAAGCTCTCAGACATGGCCCTTTCTTCCTGGTTTCTTGCAGGTATTGTCCTTCTAATCATCACTTTTTGCATTTTCAGGAAGAAGATCGTCCGATCAGCTTTATTTTCCAGGATCCATCTGACTATAAAGAAATTTGGAGAAGGGCTGAAAACGATAAAAGATATGGGTAACAAATGGGCGTTTATTTCACACACACTGTTTATCTGGCTGATGTATTATCTGATGCTGTATGTGGCATTCTTTGCATTTGATTTTACCTCACATTTATCTGTTTTTGCAGGCTTAACCACATTCGTTCTCGGCAGTTACGGCATGGTTGCCCCGGTACAGGGTGGAATAGGCGCCTGGCATTTTATGGTCGTTCAAAGCCTTTTTGTGTATGGTATTGCAAAACCTGACGGAGTCATTTTCGCGTTCCTGGCGCACTCAACCATGACTGTCATGCTCATCGTGATCGGCTTAATTTCACTGCTTGTCCTGCCGTTTATTAACAGAAGAACAGACTAGGTCCGTCGTTATCTAAAAATCTATCCTTATCTTAGCGTCACTTTAAAATCTGTTTTGAATACTGAACTTTTCATAGCAAGACGACTGTTTTTGTCCAACGATCAATCCCAGCACTTATCGCGCAGGATAGTTCGTTTGGCCATTGCCGGGATTAGCCTGGGAATGGTGGTCATGATACTTGCCGTAGCAATCGTCGTGGGTTTTCAGAAGGAAGTGGAGGGTAAAGTGAACGGCTTTGCCGCTCATCTCCAGATCGTGAACTATGACAATAACCAATCCTATCAGACCGGACCTGTCCTGACTGATCAGGTACCGATCGACAGGATCAAAAACATATCAGGGATCAGACATATTCAGGAGTTTGCCACGAAACCCGGCATGATCAAGGCCGGAGATGAAATACAGGGAGTTGTTTTAAAAGGGATCAGTGAAGACTTTGACTGGAGTTTCTTTGAAAAAAACAAGATAAGAGGGACACAAATCCGTCTGGATTCGGCTCGAACTGACCAGATCTGGATTTCCGGACAATTGTCAGACAAGCTTAAACTCCACATGGGAGACCGGTTCAGAATGTATTTTCTGAATGAAAATGAAAGGGTGCCGAGGATCAGACAATTTTCAGTCGGAGGAATTTACCGCACCGGACTTGAGGAATTCGACCTGATGTTTGTGCTGGCTGATATCAGACATATTCAGCGGCTAAACTCATGGACGGAAAACCAGGTCAGCGGGTACGAATTATTTATCAGCAATATGGATAACCTGGACGATCTGGAAGTACAGGTTCGCAATGAAGTGATCCTGGCACAAAGGGAAAACGAACCTTCGCTGCATGTTGTTAATACTAAACGTAAGTTCCCTCAGATTTTTGACTGGCTTGATCTGCTCGATATGAACGTGTGGATCATTCTTGCACTCATGGTCATTGTGGCTGGATTCAATATGATTTCAGGGCTTCTGGTCATTATTCTTGAACGTACTCAAATGATCGGGATCCTTAAATCGATGGGCGCAGCGAACGCCAATATCCGGAAAGTCTTTCTCTATCTGTCAGCCTTCCTCGTCGGGAAAGGACTGATCTGGGGAAATCTTCTGGGAATTTCGCTTTGCCTGATCCAATATTATTTTAAAGTCGTGCATCTCGATCCAACCTCCTATTATGTTTCCACCGTTCCGGTCAATCTTTCACTGACCCATTTGCTGCTTTTGAATCTTGGGGCCCTTGTTGTGACTATGCTCATGCTCATCGCCCCATCCTGGTTCGTGAGCCGCATCTCACCCGAAAAAACAATCCGCTTCGATTAAACGACTAAACATAGGAACTTAGAGCTCATTTACTCAGGAACTTTCTCTTATACCGTATTCATCGCTGTTACGGGATCAAGCCTTGCCGCGGTAAGCGCCGGAAGAAAACCGGCAAGCAGTCCTATTATTGCGGAAACAAGCAGCCCCAGCACGATATTTCCAAGACTAAGCGTGAGCGTCATCTCAGTAGCGGCATTCACAATGGAAGTCCCTGCGAAAACAAAAAGCAAACCCACAGCTCCGCCAAGAAGAGAAAGAATAACCGATTCAAAAATAAACTCCATTAAAATGAAAAATCGTTTTGCACCCAACGATTTTTGTATCCCTATGATCCGGGTTCTTTCCTTAACCGATACAAACATGATATTGGCAATTCCAAATCCCCCTACCAGAATACTAAAACCACCGATCACGGACCCGGCGATGTTAAATACAGCAAAAAAAGCATCCAGACTGCTCGAAATCACACTGATCTCGTTCACCGCAAAATTATTCTCTTCCATTGGTTTCAACCTCCGGATACTACGCATGATCCCTTCCAGTTCTGCCTTAAAATGTTCCTTGTCAACTCCGGGTCTGGCCTTTACATTAATTGTCTGCCCCATGTCCCTGTTTCGGAAATCAACCATCTGTACGGCAAAGGGAACTGTAACATGAATCCGTTTGTCCATGCTGGTACCAAAGATATCCTCGCCTTTCTCCTTATAAATACCAATAACAGTCATCCGGTAGCCATGCACTTTTATTTCTTTTCCCAAAGGATTACTGCCTTCAAACAGCCTTTTGACCAATTCACTTCCAACAACGGCCATCGGGGCTCCCGAACGGCTCTCTTCTTCTGTAAAATATCGTCCGCGATCCAATTCCAGATTCCAAAGATCAAGCAATCCATGTGTAGTTGCCAACACTTCGGTATTCTCAGAACTCGACCCCCCGTATTGTACAGTTGAATTAAAACCAACAAGAAAAACTCCATTATCTGTCAATTCTGAACGCCTCAGGATTTCTTCTGTTTCATCCAGCTTTGGTACCGGTCTGTTTAAATAACGCCACCAGGGATACTCGGTCTCACCCTCCGGCGGAGTCCAGGGCCATTTCTGAATAAAGAGCATGTTGTTACCCAACGAATTGAGACTATTCCTGATGTAATTTTCAAGCGAATCGATGACCGTGAAAACGGAAATAATCGCAAAAATGCCAATCGTAATTCCCAAAAGCGACAAGAGCGTACGCAATTTGTTTGCTTTCAGAGAATTGCCCGCAAACGAAAAACTCTCAAAGATTAACCTCGCGAAAAGCATAAATCAATTTTGTTAATAAAATTAAACGAATTTAATGCAACAATCTGCAATACCGACTTTAAAAGTTCATTTTTTATTAAATAATTCTGCCTGATCACCACACCGAATTGATACCTCCTGAAAACGAAATGATATTAAAACTCTCCATGTTTGGTAAGAAATTTTTGTCTTACATCATTTTAACAAAAGAGGAAACTTATAATTATTATAATAGATATTTTATTTATTTCTGCTTCAATAAAACGTTTGATATTTTTTGGGAAAGAAATTATTAAAACTAGTTGTCCGGGAATAAAAAAACCAGTCGTTTTTACTATCTTTGTGCATCAATATTAAGACACTATAAATGAAGGAATTAAAAAAGATCAAATCGGCACTGATCTCCGTTTACCATAAAGACAAATTAGATGTAATTATAAAAAAATTGGATACGCTTCATGTTCGGATTTATTCAACAGGCGGAACTCAATCATTTATAGAAAGTTTAGGCATTCCGGTTACACCGGTTGAGAATCTTACTGGTTACCCGTCGATCCTTGGAGGAAGGGTAAAAACGCTTCATCCGAAGGTTTTTGGAGGGATTCTGAACCGCCGTGATCATGAGGGCGACCAGGCGCAAATCGCGCAGTATGATATTCCTGAGATCGATCTGGTACTTGTTGATCTTTACCCTTTTGAAGAAACAGTTACCAGGGGTGCTTCTGAAGAAGACATTATCGAAAAGATCGATATTGGCGGTATTGCTCTGATTCGTGGTGCAGCAAAAAATTATAACGATGTTCTTATTATTTCTTCCCGGGAGCAGTATCCTGAACTGATCAGTTTGCTTGAAGAGAAAAACGGAGAAACTTCGCTGGACGATCGCAGGTCATTTGCCGGCAAGGCATTTGCCGTATCATCGCATTATGATTCGGCTATCTTTACTTACTTCAGCGCGGGAGCAGGAGACAAAAGCAGGATCAGTCTGAACGACGGGCAATTGCTTCGTTACGGAGAGAATCCGCATCAAAGTGCCACTTTTTACAAATTCAATAACGTCCCATCCCGGACATCGCTGGGTAATGCTCAGGTATTACAGGGGAAAGCCTTGTCATACAATAATCTTTTGGATGCCGATGCTGCCTGGAAATCAGCCAGTGATGCTTACCATGCAGTTACTCATATCAGAAATAAAGTAGCCGTTTCGGTCATCAAGCACCTGAATCCTTGTGGATTAGCTGTTTCAGATAATATCATGGACTCACTCGAACTGGCCTGGGCCGGCGATCCGGTGAGCGCCTACGGTAGTATCATTTGTTTAACCGGGCCTGTTACAAAAGAGGTAGCGGAATGGTTTGGTAAGAAATTTGTCGAAATCATTATTGCTCCGGAATTTACGCCCGAAGCGCTTGATATATTGGGGAAGAAGAAAAATCTCCGTTTGTTGGTCACACCGGTAAAACAGGAAAAGACAGGAGAAAAACTCTATCGCTCCATTAGTGGGGGGATGCTGGTACAGGATGAGGATGAAGGAATGGACACTGAATTTAAAAATGTGACAAATATTCAGTTTGACAGCAATAAATTAAACCTTGCTAAGTTTGGTATTACAGCCTGCAAGCATTTAAAAAGTAATTCAATTGCTCTTGTCACGGAAAATAAAGATGGTTCATTCTGGCTGACAGGCGCCGGAATGGGGCAACCAAACAGGCTCGACAGCCTTCGTCAGCTCACCATTCCCAGATTTAACCTAAAGGAAGGAATTCAAATTGAAGAAGCAGTCCTGATTTCTGATGCATTCTTTCCCTTCCGCGACAGTATTGAAGCCGCCAATGAATTTGGCGTGAAATTTATCGTTCAGCCTGGTGGGAGTATCCGTGATGAAGAAGTGGTTCAGGCTTGTGACGAATTTGGGATAGCAATGCTATTCACAGGTCGTCGCCATTTTAAACATTAATAAAAGCTATTATTAAAACTCTGAATTTAGGAGAGACAAGATATGGGATTATTTTCATTTTTGACCCAGGAAATCGCAATTGACCTTGGAACGGCTAATACGATCATTATCCATAATGACAAGATCGTATTGGATGAACCATCGGTCGTGACGATTGACCTGAAGACTGAAAAATTGGTGGCTGTCGGGGAAAAGGCACGTCAGATGCAGGGTAAAACTCATGCCAATTTAAAAACAATCAGACCACTTCGTGATGGAGTTATTGCCGACTTCAACGCAGCAGAACAAATGATGAGGGGAATGATCAAGATGATCAATCCCAAGTCGAGACTCTTTTCTCCGGCGCTGAAAATGGTCGTTTGCATTCCCTCCGGCTCCACAGAAGTGGAGGTTCGTGCAGTCAGGGACTCCTCCGAGCATGCCGGAGGCCGTGAAGTGTATATGATTTATGAGCCTATGGCCGCTGCTATTGGTATCGGGCTGGACGTGGAAGCTCCTGAAGGGAACATGGTTGTCGACATCGGTGGCGGAACAACAGAAATTGCAGTCATATCGCTGGGTGGCATTGTAACCAACAAATCGATCCGGATTGCCGGCGACGACCTTACTGCCGATATCATGGAATATATGCGTCACCAGCATAACATCAAGATAGGCGAACGGACGGCTGAAGAAATCAAGATCAATGTGGGATCAGCGCTCTCTCAACTCGACAATCCCCCAAACGATTATATTGTTCAGGGTCCCAATCAAATGACTGCCCTTCCCATTGAAGTACCTGTTTCGTATCAGGAAATTTCGCATTGCCTGGAAAAATCAATTTCAAAAATTGAAACAGCAATACTCAATGCGCTGGAACAAACCCCTCCTGAACTTTATGCCGATATTGTTTCAAAAGGGATATACCTGGCCGGCGGAGGCGCTTTATTGCGGGGACTCTCCAAACGTTTGACAGAAAAACTCAATATTCAGTTCCATGTGGCAGAAGATCCTTTAAGAGCAGTTGCTCGTGGTACCGGTATTGCCCTTAAAAATGTTGACAAATTCTCCTTCCTGATCAGATAATCCTGAACAGGAAGGAAGAAGTGAACCTTCATTTTCATTAGTCGTTTTTCGACTTTGTCAGATGTTTCTCACGTTCGGTAATACTCAGGCAAGCCTGGTATTACACTCGCTCAAACGAAACAGTCACGCTCGGTAAAGCCTCAAACTCTGTTTGGTCTTTGTGCTCGCTCAATAAAAACGTTCCTGTATAATGAGAAGCTTGTTGCGTTTTCTGGTCCGAAATTACTTTTTCCTGCTTTTTCTGGTACTTGAAATAATTAGTCTGACATTGATGGTCCAATATAATAATTATCAAAATGTCAAATTTTTCAATTCCAGCACGAAGGTTGTTGCCCGAATTTATGAAACCTTGAATTCGGCATACAGCTATTTCAGACTTCATCAAATTAATTCAGAGCTGGCCGCGGAGAACGCACGACTCAAAAACCGGTTGCAACAAATCGTACATCCTGAGGTTCCGCCTCCAATGAACAGTTTTGTATATCACAGGTTTAGCAACGACAGCATTACGGGTGATTCAATCACCAGTGATACTTTAACTGTTTTGTCCAGTCAACCTGTTACCATCGACAAACCCCGGCCGTCAGACACACTCATCATTGACAGCATCAATGTCCGCTATCGTTTTATTCCTGCTGAAGTGATTAATAATTCGGTAAACCGTCAAAATAATTACATCACGTTGAATAAGGGAAGGAAAGACGGGGTCAGGCCTGAAATGGGTATTGTAGGCCCTAATGGCGTTGTGGGGATTATTACCAACGTATCTGACAATTATTCAACCGGCCCAACCGTTTTAAATAAACGATGGAGGGTATCAGCTAAAATCAAAAACAGCAATTACTTTGGTTCATTGGTTTGGGACGGATTAAACCACCGGATTGCCCAGTTAAACGAAATCCCTTTTCATGTTGAACTGGCAGTTGGAGACACCATTATTACAAGCGGTTATTCTTCCATTTTTCCTGAAGGGATCATGATCGGACAGATTGAAGATTTTGACATTGGAAACGGCGATAACTTTTATGAGATCGATATCAGGCTTTCAACAAACTTCATGACTTTAACCTATGTTGAGGTTGTACAAGATAAAGACCAGAGTGAAATTAAAAACTTAAACAGATATAATCTGGATGATTAATAACCTGATCAAATATCTTTTTATGTGGATCGTCCTGATCCTCCTGCAGATCGTACTGTTCAATCATATCCAGTTCAGTGGCTTTGTCAATCCCTATATGTATATCTTATTTGTACTTCTGCTTCCGTTCGACACCCCCAAATACTTATTACTTTTCCTCGGATTCCTGCTTGGTCTTAATGTGGACATATTTTGTAACACTCCGGGAATGCATGCATCGGCAACTACTTTTATGGCATTCTTAAGACCAACTGTGATTAGCCTGATATCGTCACGCGACACCCTGGAATCGAATTCCCCGCCAAGGCTGAATCAGATGGGCCCCGCCTGGTTTATAAAGTATACCATTATTTTAGTTCTTATCCACCATCTTTTTCTATTCTATGTAGAGGTATTTACTTTAAAAGGCTTTATTTTTACCCTTTTCAGAAGTGTTATAAGCGCACTGTTTACGATCATTTTAATCATTCTCAGCCAATTTTTGATTTATAAGGAGTAGTTACAGTGGATAAGTTTGCCAAGCGAAAATACATAGTGGGGTCCATATTTCTTCTCATTGCTTTCATCTTTATAATAAGACTTTTTTTCCTTCAGGTGATTGACAGCTCATATAAGCAATATGCAACCCGGAATGTGCTTCGCAGGATCATCAATTATCCGGCGAGGGGATTGATCTACGACCGCAACGGGGATCTTCTGGTCCATAATAAAGCTGCCTACGACTTGTTAGTGACTCCACGCGAACTGACAGCATTCGATACCATCCAATTCTGTAGCCTGGTACAGATCGGCAAACCGGAACTGATCGAGGCCCTTAAAAAAGCTGGAAATTATTCAACCTATAAAGCTTCGGTCATTGTCAAGCAGCTCTCTCCCGAGGTATATGCCGTGTTGCAGGAAAAATTATTTAAATACCCCGGCTTTTTTGTTCAGCCCCGGACCTTGCGCGAATATCCGCGAAAAATGGCAGCACATATGCTGGGATACGTCGGCGAGGTGAACCAGTCAGTCATTGACAAAGATTCCTATTACACCCAGGGTGACTATGTTGGCGTTACCGGATTGGAGAAAACTTACGAAAAAGAGCTCAGGGGCCGAAAAGGCGTTAATTTCTTTCTTGTCGATGTACACAACCGGCGCAAGGGAGCTTTCCATAACGGTGAACGAGATACAGCCGCAATTTTAGGAAAAAATCTCATCTCAACCATCGACGGGGACCTTCAGTATTACGCGGAAAGGTTAATGCAGAACAAACGTGGCGCCGTGGTAGCAATAGAACCTGCTACCGGAGAGATCCTTTGCTATTACAGCGGCCCTGCATACGACCCGAATCTGCTGGTTGGCCGTGCCCGAAGCAAAAACTACGAAATACTTCTGAACGATACACTAAAACCGCTGACAAACCGGGCTATTTCCGCGGCATATTCGCCAGGATCCACTTTTAAGCCCATGAACGCACTGATCGCGCTTGAAGAAGAATCAATTACCCCTGAGACAAGTGTATTTTGCAGTGGTAAAGGTTCTTCTCCTATTCGCTGTACGCACGATCACGAATCGCCCATCAGCCTGATCGGCGCGATCAGGGAATCATGTAATCCTTATTTCTGGAATACCTTCAGGTCAGTTATCAATAAATATCCGAAAGCAGAAGAAGGGTATGCGCATTGGCGATCGCACGTTTTAAGCTTCGGCCCGGGACAAAAACTCGGAACTGAATTTTACGGGCAAACAACAGGAAATATCCCTCTGGTGTCTTACTATGATCGCTATTTCGGCAAAAATCACTGGAATGCGCTCACCATCCGATCACTGGCTATCGGACAGGGAGAAGTGATCCTGACACCGCTTCAAATGGCCAATATGGTAACGGTTATTGCCAATCGGGGGTACTACATTGAGCCGCACCTGGTTCGTGCTGTTTCGGAAAAGGGTGGCAACCAGCAGAACCTCGTATTCGAACGAAAGAACAGTACAGTAAGCCACGATCATTTCGACGTTGTCATTGAAGGAATGCAGCAAGTGGTTGAGATGACCAATTTGCGTTATACGGCATTTGTAAATGGTATTGAAATATGCGGCAAGACCGGGACAATCCAGAATACTCAAGGATCGGACCACTCTGCTTTCATCGCTTTTGCGCCGAAAGTCAATCCGAAAATCGCCATTGCGGTGTATGTTGAGTTCGGCGTATGGGGTGCCCGGCAAGCTGCTCCTATCGCGAGCCTGCTGATCGAGAAGTATCTGACCGATTCAATTGCTTCACCCGCGAGGAAAGCTCTTGAACAAAAAATAATTGACACCAATTTGTTAAATCCTCATCAACCAAAATAGTGGCAAACAGAAACAACATATGGGCAAACCTGGACTGGCTGACAATCTTCCTCTATATCTTGCTGGTTTTTCTTGGCTGGGCCAACATATATGCCGCCGTATACAATGAAGAACACAGCAGTATTTTAGATATGAGCCAACGATACGGGAAACAACTCATGTGGATTATCGCAGCATTTATCCTTGCTGCAGCACTGGTCATTATTGACAGCCGGGTCTATGTGTCATTTGCTTATGTATTCTATGCTCTGGTTATGATCCTGCTTATCGGAGTGCTTTTGTTCGGCCAGGAGGTCAAAGGATCACGTTCCTGGTTCCAGATCGGAGGCTTTGCCATTCAGCCCGCTGAATTCGCCAAATTTGCCACGGCCCTCGCGCTTGCTAAATTTACCAGTTCATATAATTTTAAACTGACCCAGTTTAAGTCGATTGCAGTAATCGGAGTTATCCTTCTGCTGCCGGTTATGCTTATTTTTCTGCAGAACGATACAGGTTCTGCGATTGTATTCATGGTGTTTTCACTGGTTTTGTACAGGGAAGGACTTCCTGGAATTTTTCTTTTCTTCGGAGTGCTCGTGGCTGTTGTCTTTATCCTGACCCTGATATTAAGCTCTGCGGAAACCATTATTATTCTTGCTATTGCAGCTCTGCTGAGCCATTACTTTATCAGGCAACAACTTTTCGAGATCTTAAAAGCAATCGGTATCTGTCTGCTGACATTTGGGGTGATCTGGTTAATCGATTACAGTTTCAGTCTTGAAAGCAATTTAAACCGATTATTGTTCTATGCTTCTGTTCCTGCGGCAATTGTCTTTGCTGCGTATACATACAGGAGAGGGCTCAATTATTCATTAATCATCATTGGAATCTATATTACACTTGTGATCATGACCTTCTCTGTCGATTATGTATTTAATGAAGTATTGGAACCTCATCACAAGTCGCGTATCGAAGAATTACTCGGAATAAAATCCGATCCGTTGGGAGTAGGATATAATGTCAATCAGTCTAAAATTGCGATTGGCTCAGGCGGATTTGCCGGAAAAGGCTTCTTAAACGGAACGCAAACCAAGTTTGACTTTGTGCCGGAACAAAGTACAGATTTCATTTTCTGTACAGTGGGCGAAGAATGGGGATTTCTCGGCTCTTCTGTCATTATTTTACTCTTCATCGCGCTCCTCATCCGATTGCTTTTTCTTGCGGAACGACAACGTTCTGTCTTTACCCGGGTGTATGGATACAGCGTGGCTTCGATCCTTTTTTTTCACTTTGCAATCAATATTAGTATGACCGTCGGCCTTGGTCCGGTAATAGGGATCCCACTACCCTTCTTCAGTTACGGAGGATCATCGCTTTGGTCTTTTACAATCCTTTTATTTATCTTTTTACGCCTTGATTCAAGCCGGATCGAAAAGTTAAGTTACTAAGAAAACTTGTGTCTGTTTACAGGCATTTTGATCTCAATCCTAAAACGTTGCTCCACAAAATCAATAAGCTCCGGGAAGAATGCGTCAAATTCAGATTTAATAAGAAAAAACTCATCCTGCAGGATTTGTACCGCCATTTCAGATCGTTCAGGCATGCTTGTTCGTCTCCCCATCGCAGCAAGAGTTTCCCTTATCCCATCCACCCGGGCATACGATTCCAGCCGGCGATGCCCGATGAAAAACGGAAGAAACCCTTTTACTTCAATTGGAAGATAAGCAAAATTTAAAAAAAGTACCGAATGGATATGTTTTACAAATTCAGGAAAAGGACTGGCTGACCAGTTTTCCCAGTATTTTGCCAGGAAATGATCAAAAATCACGTCCGTTACAATGCCCGCATAACGACCATAGGGCGTCCGAAACCGTCTGGAGCATTGTTTCACCAAAGGATGCTGATCCGTAAACGAATCAATCTGCCGGTGAATTATAATACCGTCCTGCACCCTGGCAGGATAATTCATGTACTGCTTGCCCTTGACCGAATCTCCGATAAAATTTCCGATCATTACCCCTTCTGATCCTCCCGATAAATAAGCATGTGCCAAATAATTCATTGAAAATCACCCCAATTAACAAATTTTAAACGCTCCACAGCAATTCCTATACCAAAATAATCATTTTTATCCAAACCTGGTTTTTAAACCGCCTTTAAAAAACTTAAGGTCACGGACCTATTTGTTATTTTCGTAATCACAATCAGAATAGTTCGTTAAAGTCAAAAAATGTGACGTTGAATGTTTCGTATTGCTTATATTGTTTAAATTTGGTGCTCATAGAAGATAAATCCGTATCAAACTAAAGTATCATACTTATGAAGAAAACAATTTTGGCTTACGGGGAATTACTTTGGGATTTATTACCCGCGGGTAAAGCGCTGGGAGGAGCGACTACCAATTTTATTTTCCGGATCAATCAATTTGGCGATAACGGATTTCTGATCTCAAGGATCGGCGATGATGAAAACGGACAGGAAGTCATTGACAAGTTAGTTGAGCTTGGCCTTGCCACACACCATATTCAGACCGATCCAAAATTACCAACAGGAACTGTTCCCGTTATACTTAATACACAAGGGATACCTGATTTCACGATTATTCAGAATGTAGCTTACGATCATATTGTTCTGACCGGAGACATGCTTCATCTGGCCTCAATGTCTGATTGTATTTATTTCGGAACACTTTCCCAAAGAATGGAACAATCAAAAAATACACTCTGTACGCTTCTGCAGAAAACTCCTGAAGCCGTCAAGTTTCTTGATATTAATTTACGGAAAGACTGTTATTCAACCCAAACGATCACAGAAAGTCTGGAATTTGCAAATATTTTGAAAATAAACGATGAAGAACTGCTTGCGTTAAAAGGGATGTTCAGTTTATCCGGAAATTCATTTCAGGAATTGAGCCAGGAACTGATCAGCAAGTATCGTTTAACGCTGGCACTAGTTACCCTGGGTGAAAAAGGTGCATTTATTATGACAAATAATGGCGACTATTTCTATGACCCCGGTTACGAGGTCAATGTTGTTGACACCGTCGGAGCCGGTGATGCATGTTCAGCGGGATTCATGCATTATTACCTCAATCAGCATTCGCCTGAGGAATCGCTGAAATTCGGGAATGCAACGGGAGCATTGGTGGCTGCCACCAAAGGAGGAACTCAAACAGTGACTAAAGAAGAGATCATCCGCTTTATGCATGAAAAGCATGAGCGGATCAGCATTTAAAGAAGGAGGACCGGAATACCGGTCCTCCTTCTTCATTCTAATTTGGCCTTTATCGCTTTTGTAGCTTCTTCGTAACCAGGTTTTTCGAGTAAGGCAAACATATTTTTCTTGTATGCTTCCACTCCAGGCTGGTCAAATGGATTAACCCCCAGTACATATCCGCTAAGACCACAAGCCTTTTCAAAGAAGTAAATCAATTGTCCGAGATAATATTCGTTCAGCTGCGGTATTTCAATTTTCAAATTGGGAACGCCACCGTCAACATGGGCCAGCATCGTCCCAAGTTCCGCCATTTTATTGACCTCATCAATACGTTTACCACTCAAAAAATTCAGTCCGTCAAGGTTTTCCTCATCTGCCGGCACCCGCAGTTCACTATCGGCCTTGCCAACGGAGATCACTGTTTCGAACAATTTCCGTTCTCCTTCCTGAATGTACTGCCCCATCGAATGAAGATCAGAGGTAAAGTCGACGCTTGCAGGGAAAATTCCCTTCCCTTCTTTTCCCTCACTTTCACCATAAAGCTGCTTCCACCATTCTGCAAAATAGTGCAGTTTCGGATTATAGTTTACCAGGATCTCAATCAGTTTGCCATTTTTGTAAAGTTCATTGCGAACGGCAGCATATTGAGCAGGCAGGTTTTCTTCAAACGGCACATCCGGTCCTGAGGCCTTTTCCATATCGGCCGCTCCCTGAACAAGGGCTCGAATATCGAAGCCGGCAACAGCAATAGCAAGCAGTCCAACGGGGGTCAGTACGGAATATCTCCCACCAACATTGTCCGGGATCACGTAGGTTTTATACCCTTCGGTGACGGCCAGCTTCTTTAAAGCTCCCCGAGCACAGTCAGTCACGGCAAAAATACGCGTGCGGGCTTCTTCTTTGCCATATTTTACTTCCAGATCCTGTTTCAGCAACCGGAAAGCAATTGCAGGCTCAGTGGTTGTTCCCGACTTTGAAATAACAGCAAGCGCATATTCTTTGGCCTGCAGGAGACTTCTCAACTCAGTCAGATAATCTTCGCCAATATTTTGACCTGCAAAAATAACCAATGGCCGATCACTTCCCTTCAACTGGATAAAACTGTTCGACAAAGCGTCAATAACAGCCTTTGCTCCGAGATAGGACCCACCAATACCGATCACCACGAAGATTTCAATCTTCTTTTCCTGCAATTTCTGAACTGCCTCTTCATAATCAGCCAGTTCACTTTCCGAAATTGAAGCCGGCAGGTTGACCCAACCCAGGAAATCACTCCCCCTGCCGGTTTGATAATGAAGTGCTTCGTTGTGCTTCTTTAATTCTTCTGCATATCCAAAAACCGAATCTTTGGAAACAAAACCGAAGGACTTATCAAGTTTCAATGAAATGTTTAACATAATGCTTATCTTAATTTTTCAGTTAGCCGGCGAATTTCTGCCGCCGGTGATTCATTTTCATACAGAATGTGGTAAACCGCCTCACAGATGGGTAAATTGACCTTATAGCCCTGATTGATCTCATGGATCGATTTGGTCGCGTAGTAACCTTCGGCCACCATATGCATTTCCAGTTGCGCAGAACGTGTAGAGTATCCCTTCCCGACCATGATGCCAAACGTACGGTTCCGTGAAAACTGGGAATAGGCAGTAACCAACAGATCACCCAAATAAGCGGAACTCTTGATATCACGCTTGATGGGATGTACCCTGTCTACAAAACGCTTGATTTCCTGAATAGCATTTGAAACGAGGACCGCCTGGAAATTATCACCATACCGCAAGCCATTCACGATCCCGCAGGCAATAGCTATAATATTTTTTAACACAGACGTATATTCAGTGCCAAAAATATCATCCGATACATGAGTCCGGATATAGGGACAATCAAACTTATTCGCAAAATACCGGGCTCTGCGGATATCCGGACAGGCAATCGTCAGATACGACAACCGCTCCAGTGCTACTTCCTCCGCATGGCAGGGACCTGCAATCACGCCAATCCGGTCGTAGGGAACCTTATATTTTTGATTTAAGTATTGCCCCACGATCTGATTTCCTTCCGGAACGATCCCCTTGATGCCCGAAACAATATATTTCTGATTAAGTTCGCACTTCAGCTCCGACAAAGTCTGGTCCAGAAAAGCGGACGGGGTTCCCAACAGAATAACTTCAGAATTTTCAAATGCTTCATTAATGTCATTGTAAAAATCAATTCTGCTGATGTCAAATTCAACCCCTCTCAGGTAGCCGGGGTTGTGCCTGAAGTGTTTGAATTCTTCGATGCTGTCGGCATTCCGGAAATACCAGTTGATCCGATCCACATTGTTCAGAAGGATCTTGGCCAAAGCAGTCGCCCAGCTCCCGCTTCCGATGATCGCTATTTTTTGTTTTGTATGCATATCATATTATCAATGGTTATGCGAGCCATCGCTTCACATCTTCCATTGACGGGTTTTCCAACCCCAGTTTATTTTTCTTGTTAAAACTACAAATATCATTAAAAAACTTGCCGGTTTTGACTTCCTTCAGCGCTTCCACTTTTTTGAACCCCATCTTTTTGACGACGTCCACCCAGGGAGCAGGAATACCAAGTGCTGCAAACTTTTCGTCGGGATCTGCATCCGCTTTCTTTTCCGGTTTCATCTGGGGAAAGAACAGCACGTCCTGAATTGAAGGACTGTTTGTCATAAACATCGTTAACCGGTCGATACCGATCCCCATCCCTGATGTAGGAGGCATCCCGTATTCCAGTGCACGCAAAAAATCCTGATCAATAAACATGGCTTCATCATCACCCTTCTCCGAAAGTCTTAACTGATCTTCAAAACGTTCCCGCTGATCGACAGGATCATTCAGTTCAGAATAGGCGTTGGCCAGTTCCTTTCCGTTTACCATTAATTCGAAACGTTCGGTCAGTTCAGGGTTATGCCGGTGTTTCTTTGTAAGCGGCGACATTTCTACCGGATAGTCAATAATGAAGGTTGGCTGTACATAGTGATGTTCGCACTTTTCACCAAAAATTTCATCGATCAGCCTACCTTTTCCCATGGTAGGATCGGTCTCGATCCCTAGCTTGTTGCAGATAGACCTCAATTCTTCTTCGGTTTTACCCGCGATATCATAGCCGGTATGTTCCTTAATGGCTTCGTACATCGTTACTCGCGGATACGGCCGTTTGAAGTCGATCATCTGATCGCCCAGTTGTACCCTTGTGGTTCCATGCAGAGCCAAAGCAATCCCTTCAATCATCTCCTCTGTAAAATCCATCATCCACTTATAATCTTTATAGGCGACATAGATCTCCATGACCGTAAATTCCGGATTATGAGTCCGGTCCATCCCTTCGTTGCGAAAATCTCTGGAGAACTCATACACACCATCGAATCCCCCAACGATCAGTCTTTTCAGGTAAAGCTCATTGGCAATACGCAAATACAGGGGAATATTCAATGCATTATGATGCGTGATAAACGGACGAGCCGCGGCACCTCCCGGTATGGGTTGCAAGACGGGGGTTTCAACTTCAAAATATCCCTTCTCATTAAAAAAACGGCGCATCGTATTGACAATCGTTGTTCTCTTGACAAAGACATCCTTTACCTGCGGGTTGACGATCAGATCAACGTAGCGTTGCCGGTACCGCTGTTCAGGATCAGAAAATGCATCATAGAATACACCATCTTTCTCCTTGACCACGGGAAGCGGACGGAGCGACTTGCTGAGAATGGACAGTTCCTGAACATGAACGGACAATTCACCTGTCTGAGTAATAAAAGCATAACCTTTTACACCGATAATATCACCAATATCCAGTAACTTTTTAAATACTTCATTATAGAGGGACTTGTCCTCTCCCGGACAAATTTCATCCCGGTTAATATAAAGCTGAATGCGGCCGGCATCATCCTGTAATTCAGCAAACGAAGCTTTCCCCATAATGCGTCGTCCCATCATACGGCCGGCAAGCACGACATCCCTGAAATTTCCCTCTGCCGGATCGTATTTTGCTCTGATTTGCTCAGTCTTTGTATTAACAGGATATGCATTGGCCGGGTATGGATCGATGCCCAGTTCCCTCAACTTCGCCAGTGAATTTCTGCGAATAATCTCCTGCTCACTAAGTTCTGCTATACTCATTTGGTAATCTTATATTTAAATTTTTCAGAAAAATTTGTGCAAAGATAAAAAGAAATATTTAATCCCTGCAGACTAGTGTTTCAAACTAAATTAAACAAAATCAGCTGTTTGCAAATTTATTGTTCTGTTGATAATTTTATTCGTCAGCTAATGATTTGATCACCCGAAAATTAGAAAAGCAGGTGAGTATGAAATAACTGAATGCTGATAAATTTACTTTCCAGATCAGCCGCCATTTTCTATCTTTGACAAATTATAAGAGCGGCCACGAAGGTGGAACAACGAACGAAATGGACAAAATCTGGAAAGTAAAAGAACAAGGCGATATTAATGTGACCAAGCATCTATCTGCTGCACTCAATGTGAATATGGTTATTGCAAACCTATTGGCGCAGCGGGGGATCAAATCTTTCAATGAAGCCAGGTCTTTTTTCCGTCCGATGCTTTCCGACCTTCACGATCCTTTTCTGATGAAGGATATGGACAAAGCAGTGGCTCGCCTGGGAAAAGCGATCAAAGATCAGGAAAAAGTATTGATTTACGGTGATTATGACGTTGACGGAACGACCTCCGTGGCCCTCATGTATCAGTTTTTAAGGTCGCGCATTACCAACCTCGATTTCTATATTCCTGACCGCTATACCGAAGGTTATGGCATTTCCCCCCGAAGCATTGATTATGCTGCCGGAAATAAATTTTCGCTGGTCATTGTTCTCGATTGCGGGATCAAGGCTGTTGAAAAGATCAGGCAAGCCAAAGAAAAAGGCATTGACTTTATTATCTGCGACCATCATAATCCTGATGATACAATACCTGATGCCATTGCTGTTCTGGATCCCAAAAGGACCGATTGTCCCTATCCCTGTAAGGATTTATCGGGGTGTGGCGTTGGCTTTAAGCTTCTTCAGGCTTATTCAATGAAAAATGACATTCCGGTGGTCGAACTCTACGACCTGCTGGATCTGGTCGTGGTAAGCATTGCCTCCGATATTGTTCCTGTTATGGGCGAAAACAGGATCCTGGCACATTACGGATTAAAAAAACTCAACAGCAATCCAAGTCTCGGGTTAAAAACGATCATCAAGTTTTCGGGGCTGGACGGGCAACATATCACCATTAGTGATATTGTCTTTAAAATAGGTCCCCGGTTAAATGCATCCGGAAGGATTGAACACGGAAAAAAATCAGTGGAAATACTGGTTGTTCATGATGAAGAGGAAGCTGCACGTCTGGGTGACGAAATTAATTCTTATAATGAAATTAGGAAAACCCTCGACCGCGACATCACGCAGGAAGCGCTGGATATGATTGCACATGATCCGATCCCGGAAGAAAGGAATGCAACCGTTTTGTACAATCGCGACTGGCATAAAGGTGTTGTTGGGATTGTTGCTTCCAGGTTAACAGAACACTATTACCGGCCTACCGTTATTTTGACTGAATCGAACGGGATGGCAACAGGATCGGCCCGCTCAGTAAAAGACTTCGACCTTTATGAAGCCATTGGTCAGTGCAGCGATCTGCTCGAATCATATGGCGGGCATATGTATGCTGCCGGATTGACCATGAAAATTGATAATATCCCGGCGTTTACGCGCCGTTTTGAAGAGATCGTAAAAAAAGCCATCCCCGATGCCCAGCAAACTGAAATTCTGGAGGCTGACTGCAAAATTCAACTTTCAGAAATTACTCCGAAATTTTACAGGGTATTAAAGCAATTTGAGCCATTCGGCCCTCATAACATGAATCCCTTGTTTATCACGGAAGATGTTCTTGATAATGGTACCAGCAGATGCGTAGGCAAAAATCTTGAGCACCTAAAGCTCGATCTGGTAGAACCAACAGGAAACTCCCCTGTTTTCCCGGCTATAGCCTTTAACCAGGCCGACCATTTCGAAGCCATCAGCCAGGGGTTGCCGTTCGATATTTGTTTTTCAGTCGCAGAAAACGAATTCCGTGGAAAAACCAATATCCAGCTTTATATACGCGATATTTCAGCAAAGATTTATTAACCATGATAATCCCTTCACCGAAGAGTCCCAGCCAATACACTGCCGGAAACCTGATACTGGGAGTACAGTTTCTTTTTGTTGCCTTTGGCGCCACTGTGCTGGTGCCGCTGTTAGTTGGTATTGATCCTGCAGTAGCGCTGTTCACGGCAGGAATAGGTACCTTAATCTTTCATCTCCTTACCAAAGGGATGGTCCCGATATTCCTTGGAAGCAGTTTCGCCTTTATTGCGCCAATCATCGAATCGACCAAATTATTTGGATTACGGGGCACCTTTTCAGGGATTATTGCAGTAGGACTAATTTACGGTATAGTTTCAGCCCTGATCAAAATCAGGGGATTGTCATTCATTCAGAGATTATTTCCTCCCGTAGTGGTTGGTCCGGTCATTATGATCATCGGTCTTTCGCTTGCCGGAGTAGCCGTTAACATGGCCAAAGCAAACTGGTTAATTGCCACTTTCAGCCTGTTCACCGCGGTCATTGTAGTGGTCTTCACCAAAGGATTGATCAAGCTGATCCCTATCTTTATAGGAATTATTGCCGGATATCTTTGCGGGTTAGTACTTGGAGTGATCGATTTCACTCCGATTAAAGAAGCCGCATGGATAGGATTACCCAAATTCACCGCTCCTGAATTCAGTTGGGAGGCTATTTTATACCTGACCCCTGTTGCCTTTGCTCCTATTATTGAGCACGTTGGTGATATGTATGCGATTAGCGGGGTAGCTGAAAAAAATTTCATTGAAAATCCGGGATTGCACCGGACACTGCTGGGTGATGGTATTGCCACCAGTATGGCTGGTTGTTTCGGTAGCGTCCCCAATACAACTTATTCGGAAGTGACAGGGGCCATATCCCTTACCAAAGTCACAAATCCGTTTATTTTGCGTATCTCGGCGATAACGGCCATCATTTTCTCATTGGTCGGGAAGATCAGCGGATTTCTGAAAACTATCCCGGAATCGGTTCTGGGAGGAATTATGCTTCTGCTTTTCGGGCTGATTGCATCAGTAGGGATAAAAACATTGATAGACTCAAAGACCAACATGAATCAAACCAGAAGCCAGGTCATTGTATCGCTTATCCTAACCGTCGGTATTGGCGGCGCTGTTATCTCCTGGGGAACTTTTTCACTTTCCGGCATCGGACTGGCCGCCGTGGTTGGAATGCTGCTTAACCTGATCTTACCGCAGGAGAAAAAATAAGTGATACTCCCTAAATATACTTCTTCAGTTGCTCAGGGCATTTAGGGAGTATTGAAAAAAGATTCCAAATGTGAGAATAAAACCGGATCTTTCCGGCTTTTGCACAGATTAATCACCGTTACGTTCTTTCTTTTTTTTGAGTGGCTCAATAATCCCGTAATAGCTTATTGACTGCCGGTTGTTCGAACTAATGCTGACATCGGCATAACCTGAAAGACCGGTAGAAATGCGGACCCGGTAATTATCCTTTTCCGTATCAACGTCCATATTGATCTGGTACATCTTCTTCCGCTTGTTGTAGGTAACATCTATTTTTTCCGCCTCTTCCTTAAACTTGATTCCACCGTCACGGCCGCCATATTCAACATGATAGGCCCTTCCAAAAAACGGTAGCCACGCTTCCACCATCGTGCTGTCAAGTTCCAGATCATATGTAGAAGTCAGATCGATTCTTGGTCCTGACATAGGAAGAACCGCACGGGCGACAAAACGGAATTGACGTGAGTCAATGAGTTGTTTAATTTCCTGTTCCTTCTGGACCCGCTGCTCGTTCCTCGATAGCTCCTGTCCGTTTGCCAGGATGAAAAGGGCCAGCATCCATACCACTAAAAGAAATATTCTGCTCATAGCTTAATTTTTCTTCATTATACGATCGTCAGATCAAAATAGATGCCATTTTTTGAATCCTCTTCCTTCACCTATAAAAAAAGGAGCATGCGCTCCTTTGTACTTATGACATTAGTTTTAATTTTTCCGTTCGCTCAGCATTTAAAAGTGGATTTGCATACATCTGCAGGAAAAGCCGTCTTTGACACTCAGGATCTCCCCCGCCAATGGTTTTTACCAGATCGTCCAGCAACTCAGAAAATTTATTTCTGGTTGCCTCATCTACCAGGTCAACGTATTTATTTGTACCAGCCAGCAAATCAGCAGCCAGATAATTATTGGGCCATAGCTTGTAGTTACGGTAAATACAGTTATCAATCTGTTCGGAAAGACGGGGAAGCACTTCGTTAATATTATCACTCTGAATCAATCCATCAAGCAGTGAATCAATGGGTTTACCAAAAGCAAAATGAACCCTTCCTTTTGGCTTTAAAAGACCATAGGCCATGCTTTTAAAATCATCCTCCGGGCGCTTCACAAAACATTCATGTTCACGCTTGTAAATTTCTTCCACCTTTGAAATACCACAAGGCTCCCGCTCATATGAAATTGATAGGGGAACAATTTTCAGTTCACGGAAACCGTCCAAAAGATTCTTCTCATTGCTCAGGTTTAACATCTTAAGCAAAGCCTGTTGCGTTTGATCGTTGCCATCCTTGGTCCTGCCCTCTTTTTGGGCGATCCAAACGGAGTCATTATTCATGGTAATTGACTCCCGAATATATTGTGACAGTTGTTTCGATGCGGTCAGCAGTTCCCTTGCCGGTAAGTTCCTTTTGACGATAAAACAGCGGTTTAGTTTTAACGCATGCTCAATCCAGTCGAAGATTAACAAGTTATTTCCAACGGCAACTTCCGTTGTGTTCATTCCCGCATTCGCAATAATAAAATTCAGTATGGCAGAATCGAGAATAATGTCCCTGTGATTGGATATAAAAAGGTAGCTCTGTGATTTGTCGAGATTCTCAAATCCACTGGACGTCACACCGCTGGTTGTTTTTTCAATGATCCATTCCTTAATCAACGGATACATGAATTTCATTTGCAATTCATTGATAGACCGTATCTCTGAAAGCATTTTGCTGATTTCATTTATTTTATTTTCATCCTGGAAAATATAAAATAAAACCTGCTTAAATACTTCATCATTCAACAGTACATGAAGATAATGATTTACCTCATGATCCTGATAAGGCCGGATATCGTCATAGCTCATAATTTCTTTGCTCATTTTAAGTATAGCGGCGCAAATATACGAAATGCCATTTAAATCCTGAACCTTATCTGAAATTTCACTTCCGTTCGTTTATTGCCCAAAATCAAGCTGTTCCCGCTGCTAATACTCTGAATACCGGAGAACCACGTTCTTGAAAGCTTGTACCAGAGCTCTACTTTTTCACATATTTTAACTTTCCCGGTCAGGTACGAACGTACTCCTTCCCCATAAAGCGACGGCACCGAGAACTGATACAGCAAATCATTTTCATAACAATAGATGCGGGAATCATAATCTCCGGTCTTAAAATATGCAATTCGCCACCAGAAATTCGCGGGCCATTTTTCAGGATGAACTCCCAAATCCTGACTCACCAAAAAACCCCATGAATAATGGTCATGTCTGAAAAAAGTCTGCTCAAAACGGGTCTTAACCGTTAAGCACGGGCTTATTTCTCCTGTTACGTTGACACGGATGGACTGGCGGAGCTGGTCAATGTTCTTCTTTGAATAAACACCTGATACTTTCACCGGCTTGCACTCATAAAGATATCGTCCGTACATTTCCCAGTTTTTGTCAGGAGTGTAATTCATCTGAAACAAAAATTCCCTCCCGCTTCCGGCCGATGCCGTTGTATATTTTATCCGGTTAAAACGGAAAAAGTCCATGTACATATTCATGCTGATCCTCGCTACCGGTAAGATTCGTGCACCAATATAAAGCCCATTTTCGTCATTGATCTGGCTTCCCTCAGCAAAAGATGAAGCCAGAGGACTGCTGTATCGCCTGCCGATCATACGGAATACCGAAGACAGCTCAACCTTATCGACCGGCTGATACATCATCCCGGTCGTACTTGCAAGACCTTGTTTCAGATTTGTTGCCAGTTCACCGAATGCATACAGCCGGTTGATGCCATATCGGTAATCGACACTCAAGTTCGTTACCTGCTCACCCTGAAAAAGAAACTGGCTATACGGTTCATCATCCCGGATAAGCGGATATTGATAATTGACATGAATGCCTGTTAATCCCAGTGAAATCTGTTCACCCTCATACCGGATATTACCTCCTGCCGTTAATGCCTGGACCGATTTTTCATCTTCAATTTCGCTGGCTGTGCGATGATACCCGGAGGTTTGAAATGAAGTAAAAACATTCTGACCATCGACCCGACTAATATTGGCATCAAAATTTTTGAAGGAGAGGAACGAGGTAAACCGAAACCGGCCTGTATTCATTCCAATTGCCATTCCCCGCATGAAATTATTTTCATCGCTTGAGGTATACGGTTTGAACCCCTGACTGAAATTTCCGATCCTGGATGACTCGGCCGATTTTCCAAGTGAAAACCCCTGCCAGGCCACCAGACCCTGTCCGAACTGAACGACGTAATCGCCCAGTAGGGCCGTCCATTTCTCATTTTCGGAACTCATTTGAGCAAAACCGCTGTAAAAATCAAAACCCTTTTTATTCGAAGCTCTGAAAAAGCTTTCACCGGCATCCTTTTCACCAGTAAATCCTGCGCGCAAAAAAGAGGAAGTATAATGGTAACGAAAATACAACCGTTCAGGCGATCCTTCATATTTTTTCGGCTCCTTGAATCCGGCTTGTTTTTCCACCAGCCTGATCGTTCGCGCCAACGCTTCATGATGAACAGATGGTGCACGATGAAATGACTTCTCCTGGTCAAACAAAACAAAGTAGCCAATTAGCCGGGCAAGCTTTTCATCGAATCCGGGAATGGATGCAAGTTCAAACTCAGACAGGATCTTCCCGAACTTCTCTCTGTAGTCGAGCAGGGCATTTATCTGTACCGGATCAAGAAATTGCAGTGCCGCCAACTCGCTTTTCCCGGCTTTATTTACATCAAGCGGATGTTCCAGAATGACCTGCAATTCATTTAATAATTGCTCGACATTTTTCGTTTCATCTTCAGAAAAATAATTTTCCAGTAAACTCTCTACCTCCAGCCGGAGGTTCATATCGGCTTGCTGAGATATCCCCTTCGTAGCCGGTATTAAAAGCAGAGCGAGGATAATATATAAATACCTGTTCTTCATAAGCCAAAAGGGCAAATTTTTCAATCCGCCCTTTCAGCCGCAACAAGTGTGTCCAATTTACAAAATTTTATTGAATTTTGTAGCTAATTTGTTTTAAACTTATATTTTACTTCCATTAGATCCTTGTTGGCCTGAACAATCTTATTTTTGAGGTCTTGTTTGAACTGTACCAGCTTTTCATGAAGAACTTTATCATGAAGCGACAACATCTGAACTGACAGAATACCTGCATTATACGCGCCGTTAATTGCCACTGTGGCAACAGGGATCCCCGGAGGCATCTGAATGATCGCCAACATTGCGTCAAGTCCCTCCAGACTGGCCTTAATCGGAACACCAATCACCGGAAGCGTAGTCATTGCAGCAATAACCCCCGGCAGGTGGGCTGCCATCCCGGCACCTGCTATAATCACCTTTATTCCCCGTCCTTCTGCTTCGCGCGCAAACTTCTCAACCGCTTCAGGAGTACGATGTGCCGATAGCGCGTTGATCTCAAAAGGAATCTCAAATTCATCAAGAATTCTGGCCGCTCCTTCCATCACTCCCAAATCGGAAGTGCTTCCCATAATAATACTTACTTTTGGTTCCATACTTTTTATTTTCTTGTTTGCATGTTTAAAATTCTCAGACCTTTTCAACTCCTTCATGATCAAATCAATTCGCTTGAATAGTCTGTTCGAAAAATTTAAAATTTAACGCGATTCCTGTTTCAGCTGAGCGATTATTTTTTATTACTTTGCAGCTTTTTAAAATCTGAGCTAAAATAGCCGAAATTCCATAAATATTAAAACATTTTCCAAAACAAGACCCTGCTAAAAACCAGCATTATGGCAATTGTAAAGATTTTAGATAAGTATTTCGAGCTTTTCATTCCATATGAAAAAATCCGTTCCGTGATTGAACGAATCGCCGACGAAATGAATGAAAATCTGGAAGGGAAGAACCCACTGTTTTTGTGCGTGTTGAATGGCTCATTCATGTTTGCCGCCGAGATATTTAAGCGGATTACCTTACTGGATGCAGAAATCACCTTCGTAAAAGTCGCTTCATACCGAGGCACATCCACGACGGGCCAGATCAAAGAACTGATCGGGCTGAATGAAAGCCTGACAGGAAGAACGGTCGTTATTTTGGAAGACATTGTTGATACAGGGATTACGATGGCAAAAACAATTGAGCAGATTAAAGCCCGGAATCCCGCTGAAATTCAGGTGGCCACTTTACTTCTAAAACCGGACGCACTGGAAGAGGAAATCCATCTGGACTACGTAGGTCTTAAAATTCCAAATGACTTTATCGTGGGTTACGGACTTGACTATGAAGGCAGAGGCCGTAACCTGATCGATATCTATAAAGTAGTGAACAGCGAATAAGATCATTTAAAAACCAGAACCAAAAATCAAAAAAATATTAGTGAACATGTTGAACATTGTACTCTTTGGGCCCCCGGGAGCCGGAAAAGGAACCCAGGCAGAATTTTTAACTCAGCGTTTCGAACTGATCCATTTATCAACCGGCGATCTGTTACGCCGGGAGATCGCAGAGTCGACACCCTTGGGAATGAAAGCGAAAGGTTTTATGGATAAAGGAGAATTGGTGCCTGATTCGATCGTAATTGATATGATTAAAAACACACTGGCGACAAATAAAAATGCCAAAGGTTTTATTTTCGATGGTTTTCCAAGAACAGTAGCGCAGGCCGAAGCGTTAGATGTACTTTTGGAAAAAAACGGCACTCCGGTATCGGCTATGCTTTCTCTGGAAGTGGAAAGGGAAGAATTGATCTCGCGGCTTCAAACCCGGGGAATTACATCAGGCAGACAGGACGATCAGGTCGTTGCCGTTATTGAGAACCGGATCAGCGTTTACCACGAAAAAACTGCTCCGCTTATCGATTACTATCACGCACAGAATAAATATTTCAGTATTAATGGCATGGGCTCTGTGGATGAAATTGCATCCCGCCTGAAAAAAACTGTTTTTTCATTGTAAACACGATTAATTTATGATATCAGGACAAATGTACCGGATACATTCGTCTTTTTTATTTAACTTGCATGTCCCCAATTTAAGAGAAATGGCTGAAAGCAACTTTGTCGATTATGTTAAAATATTTTGCCGTTCAGGAAACGGTGGTCCAGGCTCTGCTCACCTGCGCCGGGAGAAATTCGTCCCCAAGGGAGGACCTGACGGCGGTGACGGGGGACGTGGCGGACACGTGATCGTCAAGGGAAACTCTCAGATGTGGACCTTGCTCCACCTGCGCTATAAAAAACACATCTTTGCCGGGCACGGAGAATCGGGAGGCAAACAGGAAAGCTTCGGTGCAGACGGAGAAGATGTAATCATTGAAGTTCCTCTTGGCACGATTGCCAAAGATGCTGAAACCGGCGAATTCCTCTTCGAGATCACGCGTGACGGAGAAACGCAGATGATCGCAAAAGGCGGACGAGGCGGGTTGGGTAATACCCATTTTAAAACAGCGACCCATCAAACTCCCCGTTTCGCACAACCGGGAGAATCCGGCGAAGAAGGGTGGAAGATTCTGGAACTGAAAGTATTGGCAGATGTTGGTCTTGTCGGTTTCCCCAGCTCGGGAAAATCGACCTTACTTTCTGTTGTTTCCGCAGCAAAACCGAAAATTGCTGATTATCCCTTTACCACACTCGTACCGAATCTGGGTATCGTCTCCTATCACGATCAGCAGTCGTTCGTGATGGCCGATATCCCGGGAATTATCGAAGGAGCCCACCAGGGAAAAGGGCTGGGTCTCCGATTTTTAAGGCACATTGAACGAAATGCCATGCTATTGTTCCTGGTGCCTGCCGACAGCAAAGATCACCGGAAGGAATATTTTATACTGCTGGATGAACTGGGAAAATATAATCCCGAACTACTGGACAAGGAAAGATTCCTTGTCATCAGTAAGTCCGATTTCCTTGATCACGACCTGAAGGAAGAGATCAGCAGGGAATTGAATGATATCCCGCACGACTTTATTTCTTCCGTTACAGGATCGGGTATTACAGCATTAAAAGATAAAATTTGGCAAATTTTAAACCCCCATGAACGGACTGATTGATATTGACCAATCCATTTTCCTTTACCTGAACGGGAAAAACACCCCTTTCTGGGATGCGGTAATGGTCCTTTTTACCGGAACCGGATTCTGGCTGTTATTTTATCTTCCTCTCCTGTATTTTATTATCAGAAAATACGGGGCAAAGGCATTTATTATTCTGGCCATGCTGGCCTTAGCTATCCTAATCAGTGATCAGGTTTCGGGTTTGATCAAAGACACCGTACAACGGTTTCGTCCTACACATGATCCCGGCATTCAAAACATAGTTCATTCTGTTGTTACCAAAGGAGGACAGTACGGCTTTTTCTCTTCGCATGCGTCAAACACATTCACAACGGCCATCTTTACGGCGCTGTTGTTCCGGAACTCACGCTACAATCTCATCATTCTTTCCTGGGCTACGCTCATCAGCTATACCAGGATTTACCTGGGCCTTCATTACCCGTTGGATATTCTTGCGGGAATGATATTCGGCATTTTACTGGGTTATGGCATGTACAAGCTGTTAATCTTTCTGGAGAAAAATTTTCTGCTCCTGAGAAGCCCTAAACTCACCGCAACAAGCCTTGATAATAAAGAACTGGGGTATGTGATGATTATACTCGGAACAATGGTCGTAATCACCCTCCTGATCGTGAACAGGTTTCAGCACTATAACTGGATCTGACCGTGCAGCACCTTTACCAGGAATATGATCAGTTTCTCACTCACGATACCGAACGGCTTTCGGAGGCAAAGAAAAGCATCCGGAAACTGGCATTCCTGAGATTGTCAGCCTTTTCAGGCATCATTCTATCCCTGATTTTCTTACCGAAAATCTCGCCTCTATTGGCATGGGGATCAGCACTGCTGCTTCTCATTCTCTTTTTTTACGGCATTAAGTCTTTTGTTCTAAAGGAAAAAGAAAAAAAGTTTTATACCTGTCTGATTCAAATTAACGAGGATGAACAGCTTGCCCTGGACGAAATTTTTGAACAATTTGATAATGGCGCTGAATATACGGATCCGGATCATCCTTATTCATTCGATCTGGATTTATTCGGGGTTGGCAGCCTTTTCCAGTACCTCAACAGAACAACAACAGCAGGAGGGAAAAGAAAGCTTGCCGCGTTTCTGAATTATCTGTTTTTGGATCCGGACATCATTGAACTCAGGCAAAAAGCAATACTTGAACTATCGGAGAATACCCGCTGGCGGCAATATTTCGCAGCGAAGGGTCCCGGCGGCCATGATCAGCAATTGCGTTTCATAGAGCAATCGGGCAGCCTGATGAAACTTGAAAACCCCAATTCGTTAAAGTGGATATTTACTGTTTTTCCCTCAATCAGTATCCTTCTTTTGATCCTTTGTATCTTTTCAGTTCTTCCCTGGGCAGCTTTCATGTTATCGGGGTCGGTGAATCTACTCATCTTGTATACCCAGCACAAAAAGATCGATTCGTTTTATCAGCTCTTTGGTAACCAAACAGAAATCCTTGAGAATTATCTGGAACTGTTCCGTCTCGCCGAACAAAAGCAATTCCATACTGAATTATTAAAAAGAATTCAGGAGTCCCTATGTGTTGAAGGGAAGCCGGCCAGCTACGCAATCGCTGGTCTGAAACAGATCATGTCACGATTTGAATACCGTTCAAACATTATTTTCATCCTGACCGGCGAATTTATCTTTCTGTGGGACCTGGTTTGCATCTACAAGCTAAATCTGTGGCGACAGAAACATCAGGATCATATTGCCGGCTGGTTTGAAGCCATTTATGAGCTGGATGCGCTGTCAAGCCTGGCAAATTTTGACCACAATCATCCGGAATGGGCCCTGCCCTTTTTTGAACGAACAGACTTTTGCTTTTCGGCCAATGATCTGGCCCACCCTCTCATCAAACCTGCAAAAAGGATTGGCAATGATTTCAGGATGAATGGTGAAGGAAAAATCGTTATCATCACCGGCGCGAATATGGCCGGTAAAAGTACTTTCCTCAGAACGATCGGCGTGAACATGATCCTTGCAACAAATGGATGCAGGGTATGCGCGGCCTGGATGACCATGAAGCCGGTAAACCTATTTACCAACATGCGCACTACCGACAACCTGCGTAAGGAAGAATCTTATTTCTTTGCCGAATTACAGCGGTTACAGCAAATGCTTAGTCTGCTGCTCACAGGACAACCCCTTTTCATCATTATCGACGAAATGCTCAAAGGCACTAACTCAAAGGATAAATTAAGCGGGTCCAAAGCATTAATAGAAAAATTGATCCGTTTGAACGCCAACGGAGTAGTAGCAACCCACGATCTGAATCTTACCGAACTGGCAGAGATTTATCCTGAAAATATCATCAATAGTTGTTTTGATGTCCATTTATCTCCTGAAAAACTAATCTTTGATTATAAGCTTCGTGATGGCATCACCCATACCATGAATGCAAGCTTTTTAATGAAAAAGATGGGTATTATTGACTGAAAATGAATTTCCTTACTGCATTCTCCCAAACTTCTTATTTAACTTAAGATCATAATCCATAGGGGTATCCCGCCCTAAAACTTCTATTTACGCAATTTATCAAAAAAACAATGGGTGATTTTACCCATATAAAAAATTCGATATGTTATAAAACATGTTTGTAAGACATTAAAAATGAGAATATTAGCTCATCTTGGTGTTTTTTTGGGTGTTATCACTACTTGAATGGCTATGAAATTAGACGGAATTTTGTGATATAAATTTTTCGAATTGTGCTCTGCCCGGCGTGTATCTAGTGTGGGTGAAAGAGCGAAGCTGTATGAAAACGTAAAACCAAATACTTGAAGGATGAGTCTGATTAACTCCACATATCGCTGGTTTGCAGTATATACCCGGTCCCGATTTGAAAAGAAACTAGCTTCTTTACTTACTGAAAAAGGAATTGACTGCTATTTACCTCTTAAAATGGAAAAGCGGCAATGGAGTGACCGTGTAAAAATGATCGAAGAGCCTCTATTAAAAAGCTATCTCTTTGTCAAGGTCAGCAACCGGGAATATTTCAATGTATTGAATACCCCTGGGGCAGTTTGCTACATCTCATTCCGGCGAGAACCGGCGCCCATTCCTGAAAAACAAATTGATGATCTGAGAACGTTCCTGGCAGTATACAATGAAAGGGTTGATGCCGTGAGGGAGAACCTTTCGAAAGGAGAACAGATCATTGTCGTTTCGGGTCCCTTAAAAGGAATCACCGGGGAGCTCATCGAATTTCGCGGAAAAAACAGGATTGCTCTCCGTTTTGAACGCCTGGGTTATTGCATTCTGACTGACATTTCATTAAAGGACGTTGAAATATTTAAGCCTGAACACGTTTTATTGCATAGGGAAATGGTTAGGACGGTATCAAATAATGAAGTATAAAACAGTTTCTCAATTATAATTCACCTAATAAAAGTTAGACAAATGAAAGTACTAATACTGGCCGGAGGTCTTGGTTCGAGGCTTTCTGAAGAAACGACGCTGAAACCGAAACCAATGGTTGAAATCGGATACCGTCCAATACTTTGGCATATCATGAAAATATATTCTCATTATGGCCATAATGAATTTATTATCATGTGCGGATATAAAGGGTTTATGATTAAGGAATATTTTGCCAACTATTCATTGCATCGTTCAGACTTAACCATCGATATCGCCAATCACCAAACCAGCTATCACCGAAATCACGCAGAGCCTTGGAAAATAACCCTGATCGATACCGGTTTGGATACCCTGACGGGTGGACGGATTAAGCGAGTGAAGAACTACGTGGGAAATGAGCCTTTTCTTCTCACTTATGGCGATGGCGTTTCAGATATCAACATCAATGAGTTGATCGATTTTCACAAGACTGAACAATCGCTTGTAACCCTGTCAGCCATTCAGCCACCCGGACGTTTCGGCGCATTTACGCTCGAGGCGGGCGCCAGTAAAATAAACAATTTCCGGGAGAAGCCCAATGGAGACGGTCATGAAACAGCCTGGATTAACGGAGGATTTTTCGTCGTAGAACCCGAAGCTTTCGATTTCATTGAAGGTGACCATACCATATGGGAAAGAGAACCGCTCGAAACCATTGCATCAATGGGAAAGTTGGCGGCGTACCGTCATACCGGGTTCTGGCATCCAATGGATACTCTCCGCGATAAATCCACACTCGAGGAATTATGGAACAGCAACCGGGCTCCATGGAAGGTCTGGAATGATCATTTATAAAATCCATTATAAATCATTAAAACAAAAACAAGTATGAAGATCTTAATTATTGGGAACATGGGCTATGTTGGTCCCGGAACAGTCAACCAACTCCGGGAATCATATCCGGAAGCAGAACTAATTGGATTCGATATCGGTTACTTCGCCAACCGGCTAACCAACACCGTACTGCTTCCTGAAGTAAAACTAAATAATCAGATCATCGGAGATGTGAGAAAATTTCCGGCCGGCGTTTTAAAAGATGTGGATGCAGTTGTTTATCTCGCAGCGATATCCAATGATCCGATGGGTGCAAAATATGAAGAAGTCACCCTTGATGTGAATTACCGTTCTTGTATCCGCATTGCACGCATAGCCCGTGAGGCAGGTGTAAGATCATTTGTTTTTGCTTCCAGTTGCAGCATGTATGGATTGGCAGACCAGTATGCGAAAACTGAAAATGACACGTTAAATCCACTTACAGCCTATGCGCGGTCAAAAGTCTTCAGCGAGCGTGAACTCGAGCCACTGGCTAACGACAATTTTACAGTTACCTGTCTTCGGTTTGCAACGGCATGCGGCATGAGCGACCGGCTCCGGCTGGACCTGGTACTGAATGATTTTGTTGCCGGGGCTGTGACAGCACGTGAAATTAATATACTAAGCGATGGAACGCCCTGGCGTCCGCTTATCAATGTACGGGACATGGCACGTGCCATTGACTGGGCAATTACGCGCGAACAATCAAACGGAGGAGCTTATCTCGCCGTCAATACAGGTAGTAATCAATGGAATTATCAGGTGAAGGATCTGGCAGAAGCTGTAGCGGAAGTTATTCCGGGTTGCCAGGTATATCTGAATAGCAACGCACAACCTGACAAGCGATCCTACAGAGTGAATTTCGATCTGTTCGCAAAACTTGCACCAGATCACCAACCAATCCATGACCTTCATTCTACCATTGAAAAATTATATGAAGGTATCTCCGAAATTGGTTTGAATGATCCTAAATTCCGAGACTCAAAATACATGCGTCTGAAAATCCTTTCCGGCTTGCAGGAAAAATCACTTTTGGATGAAAATCTTTCCTGGACCTGGGAACCGCAAATGGTATTGCGATGATTTTCGAAGAAACAAAACTAAAGGGAGCTTTTGTTGTCAAAATCAAGCAAATCTCCGACGAACGTGGTTTCTTTGGCCGCTCGTGGTGTAAAAGAGAAATGGAAGAACATGGCCTGAACGGGAATGTGGTCCAATCGAATACTTCTCTCAGCAAAAATAAAGGCACACTGCGTGGAATGCACTATCAAAAACATCCCTATGAAGAAACCAAACTGATCCGTTGTACGAAAGGTGCCATTTATGATGTCATCGTCGATCTGCGGAAAAGCTCGGATACTTACCTTCAGTGGTTTGGAATTGAATTGACTGACGATAATTATACCATGCTATATGTTCCTGAAAAATTTGCGCATGGTTTTGTGACGATGAAAGATCAGTCCGAAGTCACCTATCTGGTGACTGAATATTATACTCCGGGCGCAGAGGCAGGATTGAGGTACAACGATCCCCGCCTGGGAATTGTATGGCCCCTGGAGATTACCTTTATCTCAGAAAAGGACAAGATTCATCCTGATTTTAATGAATCGCTGCTTCCCTAATTTTAAGAACTATACGAAATGGTGATTGTTGATCGTGCATTAAGAAGAAGGGAAGAAGAAAAAAACCCGATACGCGTGGGAATGATTGGAGCTGGTTTTATGGGACGTGGAATAGCCATCCAGATCTGTAAATCAGTTCCCGGAATGGAACTGGTAGCCATCTCGAACCGCACAATTTCAAAAGCTGCGAAAATATTTGAAGAAGCCGGGATTTCGGAGGTTCATTCAATTGAAACGACCAACCAACTGGAAGACAATATCAGAAAAGGCCGGATCAGTATTACGGACAACCCCGATTTGCTGTGTGAAGCCGATACTATCGACGCGATTATTGAGGCAACCGGGGCCATCGAATTTACGGCAAGATTAATTCTCAAAGCCTTCGAACATAAGAAACACGTGATCCTGATGAATGCCGAAGTGGATGGCACCATCGGACCAATCCTGAATAAATATGCCGATAGGGCAGGCGTTATCCTGACAGGAGCCGACGGTGATCAGCCTGGTGTCGAAATGAATCTCTATCGTTTTGTCAAAGGGATTGGCGTGAAACCAGTTCTGTGCGGAAATATTAAAGGACTGCACGATCCTTACCGGAACCCCGAGACGCAAAAAAGCTTTGCAAAAAAGTGGGGACAGAATGCTGCCATGGTGACATCGTTTGCCGATGGAACCAAGATATCGTTCGAGCAGGCGATCGTTGCCAATGGAACCGGAATGCGTGTCGGCCGGCGCGGCATGTTTGGCCCTGCGGTTGAATCCGGAACTCCCCTTCAGGACATCGCACATCTGTTATACCCGCTGGAAAAGCTGACGCAGGGTCCGGGAATTGTTGACTATGTCGTCGGACCTCAACCCGGGCCGGGCGTATTTGTCCTTGGCACCCATGACGATCCGATACAACAACATTATCTGAACTTGTACAAACTTGGTCAGGGTCCTTTGTATTTATTCTATACCCCCTACCATCTTTGTCATTTCGAGGTACCTTATACCGTTGCAAGAGCAGTCCTGTTTAATGATGCTACGCTGACGCCGCTTGATGGTCCTGTTGTCGAAGTGATTACGGCAGCAAAAATTTCGATGAAAGCCAACAGTTATATTGACGGACTCGGTCAGTATATGACCTATGGACTTTGCGAAAATTATGAAAATGCACGAAATGAAAATTTGTTGCCCATAGGCCTTGCTAAAGGATGCAGGTTGAAAAGGAACATCGACCAGGATGAAATCCTGACTTTCGATGATGTGGAACTTCCAAAAGGAAGACTTTCAGATCAGCTATGGCAGGAACAGCAAAAGGCTTTCCCGCTGTTAATGTCGGCTGCCGGATCAGCTTAAAATGCTTCAGGCAGATAATAACGATATTAAACCAAAACCTGATTTTCGGATGTAAACCTGAAAATCCGGAAACATAACATCCACTCAAAAAATAAGTATGATAAATTTTTACCAATTTAATTTCAAATTTTATGAAGAAAAACAGTTGTCCAAATTGCCTTGGGAAAAACATCCGAAGCTTTTTCTATATTGAAAATGCACCCAGCAAAAGCCTGGTCACCATCAAGGACTATGAGGAAGCGATATCGATTCCCAGAAGAAATATTTCATTAGCATTCTGTTCCGATTGCGGTTTTATCTTTAACAGCGTCTTTGACACCAGTCTCGATCATTACACCCATGGATACGAAGATCAGCAGGGCTATTCGGCCACCTTCAATCAATTTATCAGCAGTGTATCCAAACGTGTTATTGAAAAATATCAGGTGATTGGGAAAGATGTCGTGGAAATCGGATGTGGTAAGGGTGACTTCCTGAACCTGGTATGCGAATTAGGTCACAACAGAGGTATCGGAATTGATCCTGCTTTTGTCCCTGGCCGGATCACTCCGAATCCCAATCTTAAATTCATACCGGAATTTTATTCGGTAAAGCACAAAAGCCTCCCCAAAGATATGATCACCTGCCGGCATACGCTCGAACACATCCCGTTAACCAACAAATTCCTGTCAACAGTCCGTAAATCAATTCCGGACAATAAAGAAGTAACTGTTTTTTTCGAGGTACCCAACGTGGTTCGAATCCTGGATATTCCGGCGTTTTGGGATATTTTTTATGAACATTGCTCCTATTTCAGTCCAGGTTCGCTGGCCCGTCTTTTCAGAAAAAATAACTTTGAAGTTCTCGATCTCTATCTGGAATATGACAAGCAATATTTATTCATTGAGGCGCGTCCCACAACTGCTAAGACAACCACGGTCCATCCATTGGAAGAAAGTGTTGAAGAATTAAAAGCGCATGTTGATGAGTTTTTAATAAAAATCAACAGACATCTCTCTTTCTGGAGGACACGACTCACCCAATACAAGGAAATGAATAAAAATGTGGTGATCTGGGGAGGAGGATCCAAATCGGTTGGCTTTCTGTCGCAGTTTGATGATTTAAAACTAATTAAAAATGTCGTCGATATTAACCCTCATATGCAGGGCAACTATATTCCAGGCATTGGTATCCAATATATATCGCCCGACGCGCTGAAAGAAATCAGGCCGGATGTGTTACTGATCATGAACGGTATTTATAAACGTGAAATCAGTAAAATGCTTGAGGAACGAGACCTTCATCCCGAGTTAATTTGCCTGGAGTGAGATACTATTCAATTCACAAAACATGATCTTCACAATTGCAATACCGACCTATAACAACTGCAACGTGGTGAGGTCGGCGGTTGAGAGTTGCATTAATCAGGATTTTAAGCTGGAATACGAAGTCCTTGTTGTCAATAATCACTGCACTGACAAAACGCAGGAGATACTGGATGAATATAACGGAAAAATCCGCGTCGTCATCAATCCCAAAACCGTTACGCCGGCAGAGAATCACAATGTCTGCATCCGGGAGGCTAAAGGTGATTATATTATTTTTTGTCATTCAGACGACCGGCTTTTACCGGACGCACTGACAAAATTTTACAATATTATAGAAAAAAGAGGCTTCCCAAAAAAATACGTTGTTTGGGGCCGGAGCATGTACCGGGATTACTTTTTTAACTGGAGAAAGACAGGCCTGCAGCTTGATCAGCTCTGTTCAGGTTTGGATTGTTTCAAAGCATTTTTCGCGGGAGGATTGGCTCCGACAGGAACCTGCTATAGCAGAAAAAGCTTTATGGAAGCCGGCGGCTTCATCTATGTGGAACACCGTGTGGCCCCTATCGATATGATCGTGCTTTGGCGACTTGTACTCCGTCATTTTGAGTTTGAAATGACCGGACATATCTTTTTTATCCGGGAATTCGCCAGTACAGTCGTTAAACTTGCCACAAAGGAATGGTTAAGTTCTGCCGTCGAATCGGTTGATCGCTTTTTGAAAATCATCACGGAAGAGGAGCGGAAGATGTTTATCAGCTATGTGAGAAGCTCCGGCACAAATAACTTCGAAACGTATCTGGCTTTCATGAAAACAGGACTGGTTACGAGAGGATACCTGTTCAGTAATCTGACGATCCATGTCATAAATAAGCCTCTCAGTATTTTCCGTATATATTATTGGAAGATGCTGTGGAAAATCGTTACCTGGTGAATGATATCCTTATCGGAAGAACTTCCCAAATATAAAAACACAGAACTGAGTAACAACTAAAAAAGAGGTTATGATCTTTTCGATCGTCATTCCGACATATAACCATGCCGATACCCTTCGAAAATCAATTGAAAGTGCACTGAAGCAAAAGTTCGATCCGGAATATGAAATCCTGATTGCCAATAATAACAGTTCCGATCATACAGAAGAGACCCTGACTCTGTTTAAAAACAGAGTCAGGGTCATCCGAAACCCGCGCACCGTATCACTGATCGAAAACCATAATATTTGTCTTCGTGAAGCAAACGGTGATTACATTATTTTTTGTCATTCGGATGATCTGTTGTTACCCGATGCTTTGGCTAATTACTACCAAAAACTGCAGCTTCGCGATTTTCCGGAGAAGTATGTACTTTGGGGAAAAAGCATATTCCGTGACTTTCAGCAAAACTGGGAAAAATCAGGACTGGGGCTGGAACAGATTTCGCAGGGTAAGCATATTTTCCAGGCTTTTATGACCGGCGGACTCACTCCTTCGGGAACCTGTTTTTCAAGGAAAAGCTTTTTGGATGCCGGCGGTTACATTGTCACAGACACAGTAATTGCTCCTTCCGATATGGTTAGTATGTGGCGGCTTATTCTCAATGATTTCCGCTTTGAGATGTCCGGACGGCAGTTCTTTATCCGGGAATACGCAAGTACAGCGACTGAGCGTTCCAGAAAGGAATGGACAGAGGCAAAAAAAATTGCCGTAAAAAACTTTCTGGAAGTAAGCAAGCCCCGGGAGATCGAAGACTTTAAGAAATATGTTACAAAAATGAAAGATCTGGACACCACGACCTTACTGGCGCTGAGAAATAACAAACTGGTAAATCTCCTTGCAATGATGAGACATTTTTCAAGGAAACTATTGAAAAAAGAACGATACTTTTTTTCCTGAAAGCCGGTCCGGAAATTCAAACTGTCCTCATCCCCTTAAAAATATATTCATTTAATTTATTCTGCGATCCAAATGTCTTCAATCAGAAAATCAATAGGTAGCGGCATTTTTTATACGGCTCTTGCTAAATATTCAAACATCTTTATATCGATCATCATCACGGCTGTTCTGGCGCGTCTGCTCACTCCGCCTGAATACGGTATTGTCGCAATCGTGATGGTCTTTATTACATTTTTTACCTATCTGGCCGACTTTGGTATTGGTCCGGCACTTATTCAAAATAAGGATCTGAAAAAGGAAGATATCGAATCCATTTTTACGGTTTCCGTCTTGATCGCTATCACTTTATCTGTGTTATTTTATTTAAGCGCAGGGACGATCAGCAGATTTTATGACAACCCCGAGTTACTGAATATTGCCCGTTGGCTTTCACTTTCAGTCCTGATCTTTACGGTTAATGTGGTTCCGAGTGCCTTAAACAAGAAAGAATTAAAGTTTAAACAACTTGGCATCATTTCGGTGGTAGTACAGGTCGTCAGCGGCGTAATTGCCGTGATTCTTGCTTTGCTCGGTTTTAGTTATTATGCCCTGATATTTAAAGCGATCATCAGCGGAACATTCCTTTTTATCGGCAGTTACTATCTCAATCCCGTAAAACCGGCATTTCACATTCAGTGGGCATCAATTTTAAAAATCTGGAAATTTTCAACCTACCAGTTTATGTTTAATTTCATCAATTATTTTTCACGAAATACCGACAACCTGCTAATTGGAAAATTCTTTGGCTCCGCCATGCTCGGCTATTATGACAAAGCCTTCAGTTTAATGCTCATGCCGGTGCAAAATCTGACCCATGTCATCACACCGGTACTGCATCCGGTTCTATCCGGGTATCAGGACCATAAAGACAAAATATACAGCTCATTCCTCACACTGGCGCGCATTCTGACAACGATCGGATTCCCGTTATCCGTTTTACTGTATTTCGCGGGAGAGGAAATCGTTTACTTGTTTTATGGTTCGCAATGGACACAAAGCGTACCGGTCTTTCAGATATTGGCCACGATTATTGGGCTTGAGATCTTACTAAGTAGTACAGGTTCCTTTTTCCAGTCAGCGAACCGAACTGACCTGCTCTTCGTTTCAGGAGTGCTTACATCTACACTGATCGTTTTGGGAGTACTTTATGGCATTTTCATCGCTCAAAGCCTTATTGGAGTGGCTATCGGACTTGTCACAGCACGCGTGGTGAATTTTTTTGTCAGTCTTTATCTCCTGATCAGAAAAACCCTGGGTTTCCCAATGTCAAAGTTCTTCATGGAGCTGGCCATGCCTGTTTTTATCAGCATGGTCGTGTTACTGGCAAATCTGCTGTTTAAACAAGTGACCATTGAAAATATTTATATTGGCTTTGTACTCAAACTGGCCGTCAGCTTTTTTGCATTTATGGCCGCCTTTATCTGTTCAAAAAGAAACAGGAAGCTGCTCAGTGACCTGACCAATGGAATTATCGGCAAAATAAAAACCAGCTCAAAACTGGCCACCCGCTACTCCAAAATACTTTAAATAAAGCGCTTAAATTTCATCAGTACAGTCATTTCTAATCAGAATCGGATGATAACATATCTAATCATAATCCTTTATAACCTGTTCGACATGGTCACAATTCCCCTGGTCGGGCAGTTGAAACTGAACGAGGTGATCGTTCTTTTATTCCTGCCATTTTATTACAGGTCAAATGAATTCACAAAGTACAGTCTGCTGGGGAAGATCACCGTCACCCTGCTGGTCTTGTTCGTATTCCAGGTGGTCACAGACATTTTTGTCGTTGAATCTGCTGCGGTTAACTATCTGAGGGGCTGGTCCCAGATAATTATCAGTATGGCATCGGTAATCTTTTTGTTTAAGATTCTGAATGGCTATCAAGCAATCACCTTATTCATCATTGCATCTGCGGTGAGGCTCCTTATTTCCGATCCAATGGGAGTTGACCTGAATTCTTCGGAAATGACCTTTTTTAAATTCCGCCTTGCACCGATGATCACCCAGGTGCTATTTGCCATTGCTATTTTTCTCCATATGAAAGGAAAAACCAAGGTTATACCCGTTATGTTCTTTGTCTTTGGGCTGGCAAGTTTGGCAATGGATTCCCGGTCAAGAGGCCTGATCATGATCCTTTCCGCAATTCTCCTTCATCTTTTTTATTCAGGCTTCAAATTCAGAAAAGCCTATGTGACAGGAGGTGCAACAATCCTGATCATTGTTTTTCAGACCATGTACATTTTTTATGTGAATGCCACGCTGAACGGAACCCTGGGAGGAGAACACGCCCGGGAACAATTGAAGCGGATCGAAAACCCATATAATCCTTTTAACCTGCTCGTCACAGGCCGGGGAGAAGCTTTTGCCGCGATCGAAGCCATCAAGGATGCCCCGTTATTCGGGCATGGGTCATGGGCAAAAGATGAAACTCTTAAATATTATAAAATCGTTCTGAAATACCATGATGAAGAGTATAATGCGGAAAAGGCAAAAATTGAAGCGGGTCTGATCCCAAGTCACTCGATATTTCTTGGGGCATGGGTCAACTATGGCTGGTTTGCTTTTTTAGCTGTGGTCTACCTCTTTTATCTGCTGATGAAGATGGCGGTTTCGCTGATAAAAAACGGGCAGACGATGCCAATTTATCCGATTTTCATTCCTATGACAATCTCGGTGATCTGGATGTTCCTGTTTTCACCTTTTCAACACATCAGGTTCAGCATTCCCCAAACAGCAGCCATTTTTTTGACATCTTATTACCTGTTACAACAAATGAGAGCGGAACCGCAGCCGGGAACAGAAACAATAAAACACGGAGAACCCCGCGTGGCCGGAGTATGAGACAAATATGAAACGAGCCATAAAAGCCGCAACCTTCGTCGAAGGAAATGGTTATTTGGCGAGTCTGAGCATAGCGGAGATCCCGGAAGGGAATCTAGCTTGCAAGATCCGTGAAAATCTGAAATCCCATAGCGCGATTACAACCAATTTATTTTAGTATGAATATTCTTCATATTATCTCAGGTGACCTGCATGGCGGAGCCGCAAAGGGTGCTTACTGGCTCCATCAGGGCCTGCTTGAACGGGGTGTTGACTCCAAAGTACTCACAAATGCGTTGGATTCCCTTGGAGATCCGTCTGTAAGCAGTATCAACTCAACAAGCTGGCAACGATTTAAAAACGGGATCATTCATCAGGTCGACAAATCTTTCTTGAGTTTCTATCCTCATCGTGAAAAGCAAATTTTCAGTTCTGCCCTGGTGGGATATAATTTTCTGTCACATCCATCCTATCAAAGAGCAGATATTATTCACCTGCACTGGATAAACGGGGGAATGGTCAACGTGAAACATTTATCAAAGATCACAAAGCCAATCGTATGGACACTTCGCGACATGTGGCCGATGACCGGCGGTTGCCACTACAGCTTAACCTGCGACCGGTATAAAACAGGTTGCGGGAAATGCGTCCAGCTGAGAAGCACGAACGAACACGATCTCTCGAGGATCAACTTCAACCGGAAGCAAAAATTTCTTCCCAGGGAATGCGTTTACGTCGGTATTAGTCCCTGGCTGACCGATACGGCAAAGAAAAGTAAACTTCTAAAGGATCGTGATGTCAGGATGATCTTTAATAACGTAAGCAGTAAAGAGTTTTTCCCCCTGGATAAACCACTGGCAAGAACGGTACTGCAAATCGACACGCCCAAAAAGATCATATTGGCGGGAGCCCAAAAAATTACTGACCCCTATAAAGGATTTGACCGGTTTTTGGAGGCAGTTTCGCTGCTGAACCCTTCAGAGTACTTTCTGGCATTCTTTGGAAGGATATCAGGCGAAGCAGCAGCTAAAACAGGATTGGAATATAAAAGTTTCGGATTTGTCCATGATACCGTCACGCTCCGGTTGTTGTATTCGGCTGCCGACATATTCGTCGCACCAAGCCTGATGGATGCTTTCGGCAAAACCCTGGTAGAATCGATGGCTTGCGGCACACCTGTCGTTTGCTTTGATGCAACAGGACCCAAAGACATTGTAGATCACAAACAAAACGGGTACAAGGCAGTTTCATATGATCCCGAAGACCTCAAACGTGGCATTGAATGGGTTACCCATTCAGACGATTATGATCAGCTTGTAAAAAAAGCCAGAGAAAAAGCAATACGCTTTTTTGACAGTAAGCTCATTGCTGAGCAATATCATCAGTTATACCTCGAAATACTTGACAAGGGGAAAAAGCATACATCTTAATTCCCTCAGACTGGAAGTATTTCTGCCAACACTTGATCAACAATAAGAATCTTAATCAGAAGTAAAAAAATGAGCTTTCCAGATACTTTAGTAGTTACAGCGACATTAGGAACAAGACCTTCACTATCGCGCACCATTGAGTCTGTAAAAAAAATTGGCGGAAACCGGGTAAAACACGTGATTGTGGCTCCGGCCCATGTTTGTAAGCTAATCAGGGAAAAATATCCTTATCTCACCGTGTTACAGGAACCTGCCAATTGTAAAGGGATCTATACTGCACTGAATTTTGGATTAAAAGCCTATGCAAAAGATTATGAATACCTGACCTATATTAACGATGACGACTTTTGGTACCCCTCCTTTCAGGTTTTATTCCAGACGATGGATCGTCATAAAGTGGACATTGTCTACGGACGTGTAAATTTTGTTGATGTCAATGGAAATGTCACCGGAGAACAAGCCTCATCCCCAAGATATCAGGACTTTGGAAGCCTGCTGCATCGGGAAGTGGTCCTGTTTACCCAACAGGCTACGCTTACCCGCAGCGACTTGTTCCTTAAAATCGGAGGCTTTGATGAAAACTTTAAATTGGTTTCCGACACAAAATTCTGGCTGGAAGCACTTCAGTCAGGCGCAAAGTTCAGGTATGTGAATAAGATTTGCGCTGCCTATACCATGCAGATTGGGCAGTTGAGCTCAAACAAGACATTGCAAAGGGAAGAACACGAACAACTGGTTCTCATGAATGAAATTGCAAACCCTTTCCTTGTCATGCTGAATGTTTTATTCTTCAGGCTGTGGAATCTTAGGATTTACTATAAACGTTATAAAAATAAGCTTTCGCATGGCCCAATCAATTACTTAATGCAAAAGCGATAAAACTTCGTCCGTGCTAATGGCAAAACACATTAATATCCTTAACATGAATAAGATAAAGGTCTTACATTTCATTACGTCAATCGATCACTGTTCGGGTGGAACAACCACCTATCTGAAGCTCTTAACCGAAGGGATTTCAAAAGAAGTGGACATCACCATAGTGACAGGACAAACATCGAATCCGGTAAAGATTAATGGAGTCAGGATCATCACACTGGATCTTTCTATCCTAAAACTGATCGGATTCACTCTCAAGGTAGGAGAAGTTCTGGATGAGCTGAAACCTGATATTGTCCATATTAACGGAATTTGGGAATTACCAAACACGATTATCCAGAACAGCGCTCAAAAACGGAAAATTCCGGTTATAATCAGTCCGCACGGTATGTTGGAACCCTGGATACTTAGACGGAACCCGCACAAGAAGAACCTGGCTCTATCGCTTTATCAGCGACAGTCAATTACTAAAGCCACTTGCCTTCACGCGACGGCCGTCTCCGAATTTGACAACATCAGGAAACTTGGATTCCGGACTGATATGGCCGTCATCGAGAATGGGATCAAGACTGACGAAATAAAGCTAAAAAAGAGCTGGAAAAAAACAGGAACGATCCTGTTCCTTTCGCGGGTGAACCCCAAAAAAGGAATTGAGAACCTGATCGACGCCGTTGGCCGCCTCCGGGAAGTTTTCAAATCGTATAAGATCATTATTGCCGGAGAAGGCGAGCCGGAATACGTCCAAACGCTAAAACAAAAAACCGCTGACAATCACACACAGGATCAGTTTATTTTCCTTGGCGGGATTTACGGAAAAACCAAGTGGGCCCTCTACCGCGAATCCGATCTTTTTGTGCTGCCCACTCATTCCGAAAATTTCGGGATCGTGATTGCAGAAGCGCTGGCATGCGGTACACCGGTAGTTACAACCATTGGTGCCCCCTGGCACGATCTGAAAAAATACAATTGCGGGTGGTGGATTGAACATGGAGTGGATCCGCTTACTGAAGCGCTTCTCGACTTTTCAGGCAAAACCGAACAAAAACTTGAGCAAATGGGACGAAACGGGCATCAGTTAATTAACCGGAAATACACTGCGGAACAAATGGGGACTAAAATGATCAACCTCTATCACTCAGTTCTGCAAAAAAACTAAAGTACGCGAGCCTAATTATGAGTGAAGTAAAGATCGACTTGTCCAGGTACAGGAACAATTTTTCCACCCGGAACAAGATTGGAAGGATGATTTGGAATATCACCTGGCTTTTGCTATTCAGGCCCTTTTCTCCTGGTATATTTCGTCGATGGCGCATTTTTTTGTTAAAATGCTTTGGCGCCCGCGCAGAATGGACCTCTACGGTCTATTCATCAGTAAAAATCTGGGCTCCGTGGAATCTCGAAATGGGCGCTTATACCTGCCTGGGTCCCGCGGTAGATTGCTATAACCAAGGTAGGATCACGATCCGGTCCCATACCACCATTTCACAGAAAAGCTATTTATGTGCTTCTTCGCACGACATCAGCGACCCCTTAAACACACTCATTGTCGCTCCGATCATCATCGAAGACCAGGCATGGGTAGCCGCTGATGCTTTTATCGGACCAGGTGTCCATATCGGGCAGGGGGCCATCGTTGGAGCCCGTTCGTCCGTATTCAGCAAAGTGGAACCGTGGACTGTTGTCGGTGGAAACCCGGCACGGTTCATTAAACCAAGAATTATAAAAGACCGGACATGAAAAGCTTAGTTTCTGCAATTATTCTAACTTATAACGAAGAAAAACATATTGAACGCTGTATCCGATCGTTACAAAAAATAGCTGATGAAATATTTGTGATCGACTCCTATAGTACTGATGCCACAATTCATATCGCTAAAACTCTCGGCGCGCAAGTATACCAAAACCCATGGAAAAACTACGCATCCCAGTTCAACTGGGCTCTCGAAAACTGCCCGATCCATTCTAAATGGGTATGGCGAATCGATGCCGACGAATACATCGACGAAACAACCCCATCCATCCGGACACAGATCGGAAAACAACCTGACACCGTTACCGGGATCTACGTGAGACGGAAAATTGTATTTCTGGGCAAAGAACTTCTCCATGGCGGATGGTACCCTGCATGGCACCTCAAAATATGGCGGTATGGGAAAGGCTATTGCGAAAACCGCTGGATGGATGAACATATTAAACTCACGGGAGGTGACAGCACCAAAATTAACTGTACTCAAATTGACTGGAACCTGAACGACCTGAGTTGGTGGACTGAAAAGCACAATGCTTATGCTTCACGGGAAATGATTGATATGCTCGATACCAAATACATGATCTTTTCAGAAAATCAGGTTCCTCCCAATTTGTTTGGAACGGAAGAACAAAGGAAACGCTGGTTAAAGATCAGATACACTAATTTGCCCTTATTTGTCAGACCCCTGCTCAACTTTATTTACAGATACTTTCTCAGATTGGGGTTTCTGGACGGTAAACAAGGATTGATCTGGCATTTTTTACAAGGATTCTGGTACCGTTTTCTGGTCGACTCAAAAATTTATGAACTATCGAGAAAACATAATCACAATAAAGAAGAAATGATCAGATATATAAAAAGCTTATATAAATAAGAAAGCAATAGAACACAGACCTTTAGATACGAGAACTTAAGATGATACAAAAATTGAAGGAAACTCAGAACAAAAAAATAAACACCATATCATGAAAGTATCGATCATCACAACATGTTTTAACAGGGAAAATACAATCGATAAGGCAATTCAAAGTGTTCTTTCCCAAAGTTATCCGAATATCGAATACATCATCGTAGATGGAGCTTCCAAAGATGGGACAATGAAAATTATCAATCGGTACAAAGATCAGATCGATGTCATTGTTTCGGAGCCGGACAGTGGGATGTATGAAGCATTTAATAAAGGTATCAAGGCTGCTACAGGGGATATCATTGGTTTGCTCCATTCGGACGACATTTTATATGACTCGAGTACGATTGAATTTATAGTCAGCGAATTCCGCAAAACCAATGCTGACCTGATCTATGGCAATGGAATGTATATTACCAACGATGAACCCTCGAAGGTGAAACGCATTTATCCTGCCACGCACCACAGGCATTATTATCTGTACTTTGGATGGATCCCCCTGCACACCACCATTTACGTCAAACGCGAAATATTTGAAAAATACGGATTGTACGATACCAGCTACTCAATTGCCAGTGACTATGAAATATCACTGCGATGGTTTACAAATCCATCCATATCAAAACATTTCGTTGACCGCTACCTGGTAAAAATGAGGCTTGGCGGGAAGAGCACCTCTCCCAGCCTTCAAAAAAAGAAATCGTCAGAGGATTTCAGAATTATTCAGAAATACCGGCTGTGGTGGTATGTAACCCTTTCTTTTAAAATTGGCAGAAAGATCCCTCAATATATTCTACCCTATCTTCAGCGAACCAATATTAATTATTAATTCACTTCTGAAGCAGCACCCGGCGACTTAAAGAAAACCTTCAAAAAAGGTATTCGCCAAAAAACCTACACTGAAGGACAACAGTCAGGTAAACCGAATGATCGTAACTATCAACGAATAAACGAATAGCTGACCATTGGCAGCAAGTGCCTGCAGCTCGTTGACAATAAAGAATACACCCTAGCATGAAAATCCAGATAGACGGAACAAATACACAAAACAAAGGCGCTGAACTAATGCTTCTCTCCATACTGGAGCAGATCGAAGCAAGATACCCTGAAGCATTTGTGCTGTTCAATTCCATAATGAGCGATCCAAAAAAAATTAAAACAAGTCTCCCTTTTAAGCGCACTGCGTTGCTCAGTTACGGAAGATATGTAAGGTCACTTCTATCAAGAATAGGACTGCCTTATTATTCCCTGTTATCCGAATATCACCCGTTAAAGAATATCGATCTGGTATTGGATGCCAGTGGATTCCGGCTGGGTGATCAATGGGACCATTCCATTCAGTTTCTTGACAGGCTTGAAAATTATTATAAAAAGCTGAAGCAGAATGGAACCAAAATTATCTTACTGCCGCAGGCTTTCGGTCCATTCCACACCAAAATGGGAAAAAGAAGTGTTCAAATACTGAATCGATATGCAGATTTGATCGTCGCACGCGAATCCATTTCGAAGAAATATTTACTGGAAGCAGGAGGAAGAGCCGATAAAATTATACAATACCCTGATTTCACTGTCAATGTAAAGGGGATATTTCCTGAAGAATTCAAACAAATAAAAGGGCATGTGTGCATCATTCCAAATAAAAAAATGATCACGCATACTGAATTAAATGCAGAAAAATATCTTTCCAACCTGATTGACATCATTATAAAGATCAAAACGGCAGGAAAAGAAGTCTTTTTATTAAATCATGAGGCAGAGGGTGATTTGGATATTTGCACGCGAATCAGCAGGTATTTTAATACTCCCTTACCCGTTATTACAGGTTTAAATGCCCGGGAAACAAAAGGAGTGATAGGTACCTCCCTGATGGTCATCTCATCACGCTATCACGGAGTTGCGAGCTCTCTAAATCAAGGAGTTCCATGCCTGGCAACCAGCTGGAGCCATAAGTATGAAATGCTTTTGCTGGACTTCGGCTTAACAGATCAAATCATTGATATCAGCAAAAATACAACCCTGGCATGGCCAAAAATCGAAGTTCTGCTCAGTCAGGAAGGGAATCTCCGGATGAGGCAACATCTAAATGCAAAAAAGAATGCCCTAAGCATGAGCATTCACTCCATGTGGGATATCATATGGGGAAAAGCGACCAATCATGACTATTGATCATGATCTGTGTTATAATAACTCTTTTTGATTGCTGATACTGATTATGAATTATGTGATCCAAAATTTCAGCAGAAATTTAATTATTAAAATATTGACTCCATGGATGTAAGTTCAGTCTCTTACCAAAGTTCAGACCTTTGGAAAAAATCCGGAGAACTGATCGAAAAAACAGGTTCATTTCAACCTGTTCCGGAAGAGCCCCATCATTCACTGTTTATACAATTCCAAAAGGCTATTGTTTCAATTCAGCTGGATATTCAGGAGGCTTATTCCCAAAATGATCAGCATTTCATCTTGTATCATTTTTCCAAAGCAAAATCGTCTTGCCTGATTGTAGAAGAGATGTTAATCAAGATTGGAACACTATTCCCTCTTGAACATTATTCAGAATATCTAAACAGCCTCGACCAGATGAAATCGATATTGGATAACTATATTCATCTAAGTCAGATTAATCTTGTCATGGAAAGGAACAGACAGAAAACAAAATAACCGGGAAGCGGTAAACAAAATCCAATCAGAAAGGTTAAACGTTAAATATAGAAAAATATGGTAAAAGTAGCATTAATCACGGGGATTACCGGCCAGGACGGCGCATACCTGTCAGAATTCCTTTTAAAGAAAGGATACATTGTTCATGGTATCAAACGTCGTTCGTCCATGTTCAATACCGACAGGATCGATCACCTGTACCAGGACCCCCACATGAACCACCGGAATTTAATTTTGCATTACGGCGATCTGACCGACAGTATGAACTTAACACGGATTATCCAGGAGGTCCAACCGGACGAAATTTACAATTTAGCGGCAATGAGCCATGTAAAAGTCAGCTTCGACACGCCCGAATATACGGCCAATGCCGATGGGATAGGCACATTACGTATTTTGGAGGCTGTACGCCTGCTTGGACTAAAGAGCAGGATCTATCAGGCTTCAACATCCGAATTATACGGATTGGTTCAGCAGGTTCCTCAAACAGAAACCACACCGTTTTATCCCCGTTCACCCTATGCAGTAGCTAAACTTTATGCCTACTGGATCACTGTCAATTACAGGGAAGCGTATGGAATGCATGCCAGCAACGGGATCCTGTTCAATCATGAATCTCCCATCAGGGGCGAAACATTTGTAACCAGAAAGGTAACCCGTGCTATTTCCAGGATTGCCCTGGGAATGCAGGAAAAGGCTTATATGGGTAATCTGTCGTCGAGACGAGACTGGGGACATGCCAAAGATTACATCAAAGCAATGTACCTGATCTTACAACAGGATGAACCTTCCGATTATGTCATCGCCACAGGAATTACAACAACCATACGCGACTTCATCAAAATGGCATGCCGTGAAATTGGAATGAAGATTATCTTTAAAGGCGAAGGCGCCGATGAAAAAGGATACCTCGCTGATGTAGATGAAAAATTGTTCATGGAGAAAGTGGGTTACACCTACCTGGAAGGAATAAAGAAAAGGATTGACAACGGATCCGCGGAAATTATCAGTATTGATCCAATGTATTTTCGTCCAACCGAAGTAGACCTGTTAATCGGAGATCCTTCGAAAGCTCAAACCCGTCTTGGATGGAAACCTCAGTACGATTTACAAAGTCTCGTAAAAGAAATGATGGAGTCCGACATTAACCTGATGCAAAAAGACGCTTATCTCCAGGACAGGGGCTACCGAATATTAAACTATTTTGAATAAAAAATAAAATCGTTGATTTGTTTTTAGCCGATTCGTATCTTGTTCTCGGTTTCAAAGAGCAATCCGTCAAAAAAAGTCATCATGGATAAAAACAGTAAAATATTCATCGCCGGGCACAGGGGACTGGTAGGCTCAGCTATACATAAACAGCTAAGAGAAAAGGGATACGATCATTTTATCCTCAAAACGCACCGGGAACTTGATCTGACCAACCAAAGTACTGTTGCTGAATTTTTTGCCAGGGAAAAACCGGCATATGTCTTTCTTTCAGCTGCCAAAGTAGGTGGGATTATGGCCAACACAACCTACCGCGGTCAATTTATTTATGAGAATCTGATGATCCAAAACAATGTGATCCATCATGCCTGGCTGAATGGGGTTAAAAAACTCCTGTTCCTCGGGAGTACCTGTATTTATCCAAAGGAGGCTCCGCAGCCTATGCCCGAAGACAGTCTGTTGACATCACCGCTTGAATATACCAATGAACCGTATGCTATTGCAAAGATTGCCGGTATAAAAATGTGCGAAAGCTACAATATCCAGTATGGCACAAACTTTCTATCGGTTATGCCAACCAATCTTTACGGTCCCAATGACAATTTTGATCTTGAAAAATCACATGTTCTGCCCGCTTTGATACGAAAAATCTACCTGGGCAAATGTCTGGAAGAAAATAATTGGGAGGCTATACGAGTGGATCTTGACCAAAGACCGGTTGAATCGGTTACAGGTTCTTCTTCTCAAAAGGAGATCGGAGATATCCTCAGCAAATATGGCGTCAAAAGAACAGATTCAACGAAAAAAATCATGGTTGAAATCTGGGGATCGGGGAAACCAATGCGGGAATTCCTATGGAGTGAAGATATGGCCGACGCCTGTATTTTCGTGATGGAAAATATTGACTTTGGGGATTTAATTCCCAATGCAGGGGCTGAAATACGCAACACCCACATAAACATCGGAACAGGTGAAGAGATTAGCATTCATAATCTGGCACAGCTGATAAAAAAAGCTGTTCAGTTTAGCGGGGAGCTCTATTTTAATACCAGTAAACCGGATGGCACAATGAGGAAGCTCACCGATCCCGGGAAGTTGAACCAATTAGGATGGAAACATACAGTGAATATAGAAAAAGGGATAATCAACCTTTACGACTGGTATTTGAAAAATCAGTTACAGCAAGCCTGATATATCTAATATTTCCGATACACGCTCTGCAAACCAAAACTTAACTATATTTGTTTACTGGTTTTATTTACACTCATGAAACAAGACACGTACGTGATCGTTATGGCAGGCGGAATTGGAAGTCGTTTCTGGCCGGTGAGCACAGAAGAAAAACCCAAACAATTTCTGGATATGCTTGGTACCGGCAGAACACTCTTTCAACAAACAATTGACCGGTTTCTGGATATCTGTCCCATTGAAAATGTTTTGGTGGTTACTTCAGAAAAATATACCGGAATTGTCAAAGAGCAGTACCCTCCTTTGATGGACGACAATATTCTGGCTGAACCCTGCATGCGCAATACCGCGCCTTGCATTGCCTATGCCTGTTACAAGATAAAGAAGATCAATACTGAAGCAACGATCGTGGTTACACCGGCCGATCATTTGATTGCGGACACCGATCTGTTTCAGCAGTCGATCATGAAAGGACTTGATTTCGTGGAGTCGAATCATGCAATCCTGACATTGGGTATTCATCCCCGTCATCCTGAAACCGGTTATGGGTATATTCAGATGAAAGAAAAAGATAAAGAAATCGCCGAAGTCAACGCATTCCGCGAAAAACCCGACCTTGATACTGCTATTTCATATTTGGCAAAAGGTGGTTTCCTCTGGAATTCGGGGATCTTTCTTTGGTCAATTCATGCGATCATCACATCGTTTGAAAAATACAGTCCCCTGATTGCACAAGCATTCGAGGAAGGCATTCCGTATTATTATACAGCAAAAGAACAGGAGTACATCAGTAAAATTTATCCGGATTGCGAAAATATATCAATTGACTATAGTATCCTGGAGAAAGCTGACAATTTGTATGTACAAAAGGTAGACTTCGACTGGTCAGATCTGGGAACATGGAGCGCCTTATGGGAAAAGACTGAAAAGAGAGAATTTGGCAATGCGTCTTCTTCATCACGTTCTTTTTTTTATGAAAGCGCCAATAACATCGTTCAGATATCACCCGGGAAAACAGTGGTTGTTCAGGGACTCAATGATTATATTGTCGTGGAAGCAAATAACACGCTCCTGATATGCAGTAAAAAAGAAGAACAGCGGATTAAGGAATTTTTAAAGGCAACACAAGCTAAGGAACGTTTCGATTAAGGGAGTGCAAAGCCAGACTTGTCTGAGCTTTGCCGAACGGAAGGAATATCTGTTGTTGAAGGCAAGAAACGACTCATGTAAATGAACTGATATGATAATAGAAAAAATTGCAGGAATAGCGAATAAACACCTTACTTTACTGAAAGCCTTAACATTTATCTGGTTGTTTTTAATTACAATGCTGTGCCTGATACCACAGGAAGAACTCCCCGATGCGGGAGGAATTCCTCATTTTGACAAGTTTGTTCATTTTGCGCTCTATTTTGTTATGGCCATCCTCAGTCTTTTTGTATTCTCAGGATACAAACCGTCCCATAAAATAATTATTGTCGCCATTATCTTTATTTTCAGCTTATTTATCGAAGTAATGCAAGAGATAATGCCGTTTGGAAGAACTCTCTCCTTTACCGATTTGTTAGCTAATCTGAGTGGAATACTTGCAGGTTTGCTTTTATTCCAGAAGAAACTTAAATACCTGCCCAGTCAACGATAATGAATAAGTGATCAATGGATATACCGAAGCGTATATTCATGTATCCCCAAAAATGACATCCGGATATTTGCCCAGGCAAGTGAGGCAATCTTTTTTGTCCGGTTCAATTTAAATTTATTTGTCCGGTTCAGGCTTCCGTCGTACGGGTGCTGATGCGTCATTTATATTCTGCTAATCCTTTAGCAGGTTCATTGATCACAGAGTCCTCTGGCAGATCGAGGGTAAATTACGGACAGTTTTTAACATTAAAAACCTCAAAGCATGTTTAAAGAACGTGAATCAGTTATCGCAAAAGTAAGTGTCGGGTTACAGGTAATTCTTGCAGTTTTTTGCTTCCTGTTCGTCTGCTATTTTACAGAAGAATCAGCAGTACGCAGAGTGATCGCATCCCCTGAAATAAACAATACGGTGGTACTCAATGCGCTCCTTTGGTACATCATCTTCGATCTGTTTAACCTTGGAAAAATTTTCCGCACATCCAGCTACTTTTTAATACTCAAAAACTACGCAAAAGCAGTTGTCACCGGAATAGGTTTCCTGTTTGCAATTAACCTTTTGCTGGAATATCAGTCCCTTAGCCCTGAAAGGCTCTCCTATTTCGGTATTTTAAGTTTTTTTGTCCTGACTTCATACAAGAACATCCTTTTCACCGTGATGCGCTTTTTAAGAAGGAATGGGTTTAATAAACGGCAAATCTTAATTATTGCTGACGAGGAATCTGTTGATTATATTGATCAGATCATCAACACCAAGGATTGGGGCATGCAGATACGGGCAATTATGACAAACAGTAAAACGATAACTGAAAAATATTCATCCGAATTTGAAATTATTCCAAATACAAGGAATATCAAGCACATGATCGATAATAATCCAATAGATGATGTCGTTTATTGCCGGTCATTGTTCAATCAATCTGAAATACAGCAATATATTGCCGATTGTGCCGAGATTGGGGTTGCTTTCCACCACCAGACGCGGGTGTTGGAGGTGGAGCAGGCTGAGCCGCATGTATCGTTGCTTAATCAACTTCCATTCATTTCCTATAAGAATGGTCGTCATCATTACTTTTCTCTGAAAATAAAAGCAGCTTTCGATTTTTTCTTCAGTCTCATTGTGATTATATTGACTGCTCCAATTCAGGCCCTTATTGCCCTTGCAATTAAACTGGATGATGGAGGTCCTGCTTTTTTCAAGCAGGAACGTGTCGGACTGAATGGCCGGCGCTTTTATTGCCTTAAGTTCAGGACAATGGTTGTCGACGCCGAAGCACTCAAAGCACAATTGCTGGGACAAAATGAGCAGGAGGGTCCTGTCTTTAAGATTAGCATGGATCCCCGGGTTACCCGGATAGGAAAGTTCCTGAGAAAAACATCTTTGGATGAACTACCTCAGTTTGTAAATGTTTTGCGAGGTGAAATGTCGGTCGTTGGCCCAAGACCACCAATACCTTCAGAGGTGGAGAAATATGAGCGCTGGCAAATCAGAAGGCTCAGTATGAAGCCAGGTATTACCTGTATCTGGCAGGTATCAGGACGAAACAATATCCCGTTCCAGAAATGGATGCAACTAGACATGAAATATATTGACAACTGGTCCCTGAAACTGGACCTGATCCTTATCCTGAAAACAATTAAAGTGATGCTTATCGGCGATGGTAAATAATTCCGGCTCTCCTTTGAATTTTTCCTGTCTCGTTCTTGTTCAAACCTGAAACTCCCGACTCACCAGAATCACATTCAATTCCTTAAGCCACTTCGTAAATTCAAATAATCCTCTTGGTTCCCGCGAACCCTCTGATCTTCGCTGCGTTCCGATTCGCAAGCTCAATTCCATTTGGCCCTTCAATAAAATCCATACTACAGTTAAAAACTAATTATTATAAATATGAAAACAGAAAATTTACGTTTTGGGATCGTTCTTCTGCTGGCAACGATCGTCCTGGCCTCATGCAATACACGCAAGAACATGGCTTATCTCCGCGACCTGGAAAATCAGGCCACATTGGAAGGAACACCTCCGCCACCAAAGGAAATCAAAATTCGGCCGGAGGATAATCTTTACATCAGTGTAAAGACAATTAATCCTGAAATAAATGAATTGTTCGCCAACAGTTCATCCGGCGAGATTGGTCCGGGCACCAGATGGGAATCACAAGCGGCACAACACATTAATGGATATCAGGTAGATCCGCAAGGTAACATTAGTCTGCCCATTATTGGGAACATTCACCTGACAGGCCTTACTTTAAAGCAAGCCCAGGAAGCCGTACAAAAACAAGCGAATGAATATCTGAAAGATGCCAATATTCAGGTAAAACTTTTAAATTATAAGGTGAGTATACTGGGAGAAGTCAACGCCCCGGGAGTTTATTACAACTACAACAACTCCATGACGATACTTGAAGCAATTGGTATGGCCGACGGTATCACCGAATATGCCGGACTGACAAACGTCTCGGTTATCCGGAAAACGGACACGGGAACAAAATCATACAAGATTGACCTCACAAAAAAGAATGTTCTCAATTCGGATGCCTTTTATATCTATCCGAACGATGTGATTTATATTGAACCGCAATCACTGAAAAATACACGACTGAATTCCGGAATGTATGCTTTATTCCTGTCAAGTGTTTCCACGCTGGTCGTAATTCTGAAATACCTAAGTGATTAATAGCTAGTCATAACGGTTAAAATTATTATAACTGAACAGCGCCAAATGAGAATAATTCTCCGTCAGCGCTGTTGCATGTGGCAATTCTAAAACAAAATTATTCACACGTGAATAATAAACTATCTGAAAACAATGAAAAAATTAGAAAGCTTTAGCAATACTCTGGAGAAGGAAGATTCCGTAGCGATAAAAAAATTCCTCCACCGCATACTGAGAAGCTCACTCTGGCTTCTTCTCAGTATCTCAATTGGCGTGCTCACTGCCATCGTCATCAGCAAATCCCTGGAGCCGGCTTATCATTCCAAAGCCTTGCTACTGATAAAACAAGCAGCAGACCCGGATGTGATGAACGAAGGGGAAGTCAATCAGGCATTGACCAAAGATATCAACATCAATGACCATATTGGTGTGTTGAAATCGTCTTCACTGAACAAGCAGGTACTGGACAACCTCGACTGGGCGACCACCTGGTTCAAAACAGAACTGTTCAGGGATAAAGAACTCTATGGCGATGAGCCATTCATCGTTACAATGAATCGTGAAGAAGCCAACGTGTTCAATGTTCCGGTCTATATTTCAATGGTCGACTCACTTCATTACAGTGTCAAAATCAATGATTCTTTCACTCACAACGGCGTCAAAACCAGTGTTAATGTATCAGAGACCAAAAAATTTGGTGAACCTTTTAACAACAAGTATTTCAACTTCACCGTATGGAAAAAGGAGAAGAATCCGGAAGGTGCATTTTATTTTCAATTTAATGATCCGCGCGAACAAACGGTTGAATATACTTCAAAACTCGAAGTGGATACTGAAGAAGGCGCTTCCAACCTGATTAATGTGGGGCTGATCGATACCCATCCTAAAAAGGCAGCCGATTACCTGAATGAACTAAGTACTGTATTTATTCAGTTTGGGCTGATCGAAAAAAACAAGCGATCGGCAAGTACAGTTAAATTCATTGACAATCAGCTTACCGGCGTGATTGACACACTGAATGAAACCGGCCGTAATTTTACCTCCTTCCGGTCAGAAAACCAAATTATCAATATCGGACAGGAGGGAGACCTGATCATGCAGAAACTTGGACAACTGGAAACTGAACGCTCGGATGAGCAGGCGCGTCTCACCTACTATGAGAACCTGAACAGGTACATGAGCGACAAGGAAAAAATGCAGCAGATCATTGCCCCCTCAGTTGCCGGAATTACAGATCAGAGTCTGACCAATCTGGTGACCAAACTCACAGACCTTTACAGCCGGCGCGAAGTATTATCGTATTCTGTCCAGGAAAAAAACCCGAGTCTGGTACTTGTTAACAACGAAATTGCGATGACAACTCAATCACTAAAAGAGAATCTGAGCAATTTGCTGAATAATTCCAGAATTACCATAAGCAATCTGGATCGAAGAATTTCGGGTATGAGGGCTCAGCTTCAGGCTTATCCCAAAACAGAACAGGAACTGATGAATATCCAGCGTTCATTCGATTTAAATAATGAGCTCTATACCTACCTGCTTAAGAAACGGGCAGAAGCGGCCATTACACATGCGTCGAATGTTTCTGATGCACAGGTGGTCGATCAGGCTGAAGAAAATACGGCCATCATGATCGGCCCCAAACCGGTATTCAATATCATGTTGGGGGGACTTGCAGGATTGATGATTCCAATCTTTTTCATGCTTATCGGATCGTATTTTAATGACCGGATCAACTCAGCAGAAGAAATTGAACAACTCACATCCATTCAGATCGTAGGTAACATTGTCAATAATTCGCATCGTAAAGAACCCATACCAGCGATCAAATATCCGCGTTCCGCACTGGCCGAATCATTCAGGGAACTGCGAACAAACCTTCGGTTCCTCTATTCACATGAAAATTCAAAGGTAATCAGTGTAAACTCGGTCATTCCTCGCGAAGGGAAGTCATTTACCGCATTGAACCTGGCTTCAATGATCGCGATGAATAGCATGAAAGTACTGCTGATCGACTGTGACTTGAGGAAGCCAAGTCTCCATAAACAGTTCGGGTGTCAAAACTATTCGGGCTTAAGCACCTATCTTATTACACAACACGAAAAACAGGATATTATCCAGAAAACCAAGATCGAAAACCTGTTCCTCATTTCAGGTGGACCAGTACCGCCTAATCCGTCAGAAATACTGGAAACCGGCAGGCTGGAACAATTAATTCAGGAAGCACGCGAAGAATACAACTACATTATCATTGACAACGCCCCCTTGAGCCTGGTTTCGGACGGAATCATCATCAGCCAGTTTACTGATGTGAATCTGTTTGTGCTCCGCCAGGATTACAGCAAAAAGGGTGAAGTCAGGTTCATCAATCATATGCATGTGAATAAGTCTATGAAAAATGCAGGTATCATTTTAAATGATATCCATGTCCGCAGGCACGCTCAGGTTGGATATTACGGAGCTCAATATATCTACAAGCATAATTATGGATATGACTACTATTTGGAAGCAACCTAATTCTTCTATTATCCGGTTAAATTTCTTATTTTCGGGAAATTTAATTTTTAACGCATGATTATTGCTGTTGATTTTGATGGTACTATTGTCGAACACGAATATCCCAGAATAGGAAAAGAGATTCCTTTTGCAGTTGAAACGTTAAAATTATTGCAAAAAGATGGTCACCAGCTTATCCTGTGGACCTTTAGGAGCGGTAAACAACTGGAAGAAGCTGTGGAATTTTGCAGGGCAAAGGGAGTAGAGTTTTATGCTGTTAATAGCAGCTATCCGGAAGAAAAGTACGATCTTTCACTCAGTCGCAAAATACATGCCGATCTATTTATTGATGACAGAAACCTGGGTGGATTAATGGACTGGGGAACTACGTATCAGTTAATAACCGGAAAAGCTGCGGAACTAAAAAAAAGGAAAACAATTTTCGGTTTTCGCAAATGACAATAACATTGAATGTGTGAGGCGCCCATCGGCGTCTTCAGGAAGGCATAACCTAAGGGTTGTGCCTTTTTTTTAGGGAACCGGAACAATTTTCAAAGGAGACCGGAACAGGAAGAACGGGGAACGGAAAAAGGTGGCAGGGGGGCAAAGCGCATGGAGATCCTTGTGGGCTCTGCCCTTTGCCCTGTGCCTGTGCGCTGTGCAAAAAAAAACCCTGTGCTCGTTTGAACACAGGGTTGATAGAAGGGCGACGACCTACTCTCCCACATGACTGCAGTACCATCGGCGCTGGCGGGCTTAACTTCTCTGTTCGGAATGGGAAGAGGTGGAACCCCGCCGCTGTAATCACCTTAAGTCTTTAGCTTTGAGCTATTAGCCTTTAGCTACCAGTAAGACTGCCTTTTTATTTGCTTTCCTACTCATCGCTCACAACTCACAGCTTCTTTGCTTATTGCTATACACAACACTTAAATATTTTCAGCTTTGAGCTTTTAGCCTTTAGCTATTAGTAAGACTGCCTTTTTATTTGCTTTCCTACTCATCGCTCACCGCTAACAGCTTCTTTGCTCAATATTTTAAACATGCCGGGAAAAGAACACGAACTCCATAATACCTTAAAGCCAAGCGAAAGTCTTCGGGTAATTAGTACTGCTCGGCTGACGCCATTACTGACTTTACACCTGCAGCCTATCAACGTGGTAGTCTTCCACGACCCTTAAAGGAAATCTAATCTTGAGGAAGGCTTCGTGCTTAGATGCTTTCAGCACTTATCCCGTCCATACGTGGATACTCAGCAATGCAGCTGGCGCCACAACTGATACACCAGTGGTATGTCCACCGCGGTCCTCTCGTACTGGCAGCAGATCCCCTCAAATTTCCAACGCCCACAACAGATAGGGACCGAACTGTCTCACGACGTTCTGAACCCAGCTCGCGTGCCACTTTAATGG
>Ga0074195_1000682_pt1 | contig 60392 bp, 56 predicted proteins | sample EPASupsiteHSE623_FD_64525 | JGI IMG/M metagenome (GOLD analysis project Ga0074195, IMG submission 64525) | Bioremediated contaminated groundwater from EPA Superfund site, New Mexico - Sample HSE6-23 | ecosystem: Environmental > Aquatic > Deep subsurface > Groundwater > Contaminated ...
ACAATTTCACCGAGCCCCTCGTCGAGACAGCGCCCAGATCGTTACGCCTTTCGTGCGGGTCTGAACTTACCAGACAAGGAATTTCGCTACCTTAGGACCGTTATAGTTACGGCCGCCGTTCACCGGGGCTTCGGTTCAAAGCTTCGCTTGCGCTTACCTCTCCCCTTAACCTTCCGGCACCGGGCAGGCGTCAGCCTCTATACTTCATCTTTCGATTTTGCAGAGACCTGTGTTTTTGGTAAACAGTCGCCTGGGCCTGATCACTGCGGCTCTCTCACGCTCAATTGCTATCACGCTAACAGAGCACCCCTTCTCCCGAAGTTACGGGGTCATTTTGCCGAGTTCCTTAACGAGGGTTCTCTCGCGCGCCTTAGGATTCTCTCCTCACCTACCTGTGTCGGTTTTCGGTACGGGCACCCTGACCTGGCTAGAGGCTTTTCTTGGCAGTTTGGAGTCGGTGACTTCGGTACTACGCTTCCCTCCCCATCACATCTCAAGGTTATGCCAGACGGATTTGCCTATCTGACCCTCTACTTGCTTGGACGTGCTCTTCCAATCGCACGCTTCACTTATCCTCCTGCGTCACCCCATCGCTCATAGCGGTTTTAGGTGGCACTGGAATTTCAACCAGTTGTCCATCCCCTACGCCTTGCGGCCTCGGGTTAGGTCCCGGCTTACCCTGGGCGGACGAGCCTTCCCCAGGAAACCTTAGGTTTACGGCGGGCAGGATTCTCACCTGCCTTCTCGCTTACTTATGCCAGCATTCTCACTTCTTATCAGTCCACCACTCCTCACGGTATGGCTTCTGCCCGATAAGAACGCTCCCCTACCACTCGATAGTGCCGTGACATGTCAGCGGTACTGCGCTTTTTTTTGATGGAATCTGTAAACCACTTCGTGGTTTATTCCTAAAAACGTCCTCTAACATCTCAAGGCACTATCGAATCCGCAGCTTCGGTACTATGCTTAGCCCCGTTGAATCTTCGGCGCAGGATCACTTGACCAGTGAGCTATTACGCACTCTTTGAATGGTGGCTGCTTCTGAGCCAACATCCTGGCTGTCTGTGCGATCCTACATCCTTTCCCACTTAGCATAAATTTTGGGACCTTAGCTGGCGGTCTGGGCTGTTTCCCTTTTGACAATGGACCTTATTACCCACTGTCTGACTGCTATATTCTTACCTTATGGTATTCGGAGTTTGGGATGGTTCGGTAACCGGGTAAGGCCCCTAGCCTAACCAGTGCTCTACCCCCATAAGGAAACATATAACGCTAGCCCTAAAGCTATTTCGGGGAGAACCAGCTATCTCTGGGTTCGATTGGCATTTCACCCCTATCCACAACTCATCCAAGCACTTTTCAACGTACCCTGGTTCGGGCCTCCATCTCGTGTTACCGAGACTTCACCCTGGTCATGGATAGATCACCCAGTTTCGGGTCTATAGCAACAAACTTAGCGCCCTATTCAGACTCGCTTTCGCTTCGGCTCCGTTCTTTCCGAACTTAACCTTGCTTGCTACCATAACTCGCTGGCCCATTCTACAAAAGGTACGCAGTCACACGTTTTAATCGTGCTCCTACTGTTTGTAAGCATACGGTTTCAGGTTCTATTTCACTCCCCTCCCGGGGTTCTTTTCACCTTTCCCTCACGGTACTATACGCTATCGGTTACCAGGTAGTGTTTAGCCTTGGAAGGTGGTCCTCCCTGCTTCCCACCGGGTTCCACGTGTCCGGCGGTACTCGGGGTTAGTACTTAGAGCTAGCTGCTTTTCGACTACGAGGCTTTCACTCTCTGTGACTGATCTTTCCAGATCCATTCGTCTAAACAACTAGTTTTTGACTCTATGATGACTAAGCAGAGTCATCCTGTACGCCCCACAACCCCAGCAATGCAACGCCTGCAAGCTTACACATTACTGGTTTGGGCTCTTCCCGTTTCGCTCGCCGCTACTTCGGGAATCACAATTGTTTTCTTTTCCTCCGGCTACTAAGATGTTTCAGTTCGCCGGGTCTGGCTTCTCTTACCCTATATATTCAGGTAAGGATAACAGGGGTTCGCCCCTGCTAGGTTTCCCCATTCGGACATCTACGGATCTATGCTCGCTTGCAGCTCCCCGTAGCATTTCGTCGCTGGCCACGTCCTTCTTCGCCTCCTGGTACCAAGGCATCCACCATACGCCCTTTGTATCTTGACCTATTTTATTGGTATTCGCACACCCTCATGTGTAAATACCTTTTTTCCTCGCGAGAGAACTTTCCTCTAGTTACTCCTAATCAGCCTTGCGCTTCTTTCGAGTCTCTAGTGAATTGTTCCTACTTCGTTATTCTTGCTTGTGCAGTTTTCAAAGATCTTTCTGAGCCCGTAGGCCTGTGAACTTCCTTATTATATATCGCCCACAAAAAAATATAATGGTGGAGATGACAGGGTTCGAACCTGCGACCCCCTGCGTGCAAAGCAGGTGCTCTCCCAACTGAGCTACATCCCCATAATGGTGGGCCTAGATGGACTCGAACCATCGACCTCACGCTTATCAGGCGTGCGCTCTAACCAGCTGAGCTATAGGCCCCCAAAAAATCACCGACTCTCAGGCTTCGCCTTCGAAAGTCGGTACTAGGCGCAATGTTGCGCCGTCGTCGCCACTTAGCCTGAATCATCAGTGGTTAGGTTTTTAACCTTCTATTCATCAATGCCAGATGACTAACCGTCACCGTCGCACAGATAATCCCGCCGAGACGGGATTTTACTTCATATATAAAACGAACAAGAGAAAGAGAAGAGATCGACCGATAGGAATTTAGATATGTCGGTCAGACATATCAATTCTCCTTAGAAAGGAGGTGATCCATCCGCACCTTCCGGTACGGATACCTTGTTACGACTTCACCCCAATTACCAACCCCACCTTCGACAGCTGCCTCTATTACTAGTTAGCTCACTGGCTTCGGGTGTTGCCGACTTTCGTGGTGTGACGGGCGGTGTGTACAAGGCCCGGGAACGCATTCACCGCGACATGCTGATTCGCGATTACTAGCGATTCCGACTTCATGGAGTCGAGTTGCAGACTCCAATCCGAACTGAGAATGGCTTTTTGAGATTCGCTCCACCTCGCGGTCTTGCTGCTCTCTGTACCATCCATTGTAGCACGTGTGTAGCCCAGGTCATAAAGGGCATGATGATTTGACGTCATCCCCACCTTCCTCCGGCTTGTCACCGGCAGTCCCATTAGAGTGCTCAGCATTACCTGTTAGCAACTAATAGCAAGGGTTGCGCTCGTTGCGGGACTTAACCCAACATCTCACGACACGAGCTGACGACAACCATGCACCACCTGTCTCAAAGCTCCCGAAGGCACTCCCTACTTTCGAAGGGATTCTTTGGATGTCAAGACCTGGTAAGGTTCTTCGCGTTGCATCGAATTAAACCACATGCTCCACCGCTTGTGCGGGCCCCCGTCAATTCCTTTGAGTTTCAGCCTTGCGACCGTACTCCCCAGGCGGGATACTTATTGCGTTAGCTGCGGCACGGAAGGGGTCGATACCTCCCACACCTAGTATCCATCGTTTACGGCGTGGACTACCAGGGTATCTAATCCTGTTTGCTACCCACGCTTTCGCACCTCAGCGTCAGGGTCAGTCCAGGCAGTCGCCTTCGCCACTGGTATTCCTCCTGATTTCTACGCATTTCACCGCTACACCAGGAATTCTACTGCCCTCTCCTGCCCTCAAGGGACCCAGTTTCAAGTGCCACCCCGGGGTTGAGCCCCGGTCTTTCACACCTGACTTAAGTCTCCGCCTACGTGCTCTTTACGCCCAGTAATTCCGGACAACGCTCGCCCCCTACGTCTTACCGCGGCTGCTGGCACGTAGTTAGCCGGGGCTTCCTCTTAGGGTACCGTCATTTACAGGACATATTACTCCCTGTAACATTCGTCCCCTAAAACAGAGCTTTACAACCCTAAGGCCTTCATCGCTCACGCGGCGTCGCTGCGTCAGGGTTTCCCCCATTGCGCAATATTCCCCACTGCTGCCTCCCGTAGGAGTCTGGGCCGTGTCTCAGTCCCAGTGTGGCCGTTCACCCTCTCAGGCCGGCTACTGATCGTCGCCTTGGTAGGCCGTTGCCCCACCAACTAGCTAATCAGACGCGGGCTCATCCATAAGCGGAAGCATATTCAGAGGCCTCCTTTACTGATTGCTCAGCATATGCGGTATTAGCAGTCGTTTCCAACTGTTGTCCCCCACTTATGGGCAGATTACCCACGCGTTACTCACCCGTCCGCCACTAAGATATTAAATCGCAAGCTTCATTAATATCTCCGTTCGACTTGCATGTGTTAGGCACGCCGCCAGCGTTCGTCCTGAGCCAGGATCAAACTCTCCAATAAATATTAATATAGTGACATTACCATGTTACGGGACATTCCTCCTGGGAGGTGTGTCCCAATACCTTAATGGTTCTGCCTCCATACTTTTTTCTTTATCGGAGCCTTGATGGCTCTAATAAAAGTTCTCGCTGGACCTAGTTCCTTTTACAGAACTAATTTTTTCGCACTTCTCTTTTCTCTTTGTTCAGTTTTATCAAGATCATCGCCCCGGTTTCCCGGCACTTCGCTTTGTCACTTCCGTGTTGTGCGCAAGAAGTATCTTATCATGGCACATATTTTATGTCAAGGAATTTTGGCCTTTTTTAATAAAAATTATACGGCTCTCTTTTTGGCTTTCTTTTCAATGTAAATAGCGCAATCCGGACATACCATCTCACATATCATACAAGCAATGCAGCTATCTTCGTCTTTCGGTTTAACCGTAGGTGTACCATAAACCCCCAGTTTGTCTGACCAGACCAGGACCTGATTGGGACATTTCTCCTTGCAGAGTCCGCAGCCTTTGCAGTAATAAGGGAAGATATGAAAATTGGCTTTATCCATCTCAAATGATATAACTTCCTTCTCAGGCATTCTGAGCCACCCCTTCCTGCAATGCTTTTTCAGCCATCTGCCGGCCGATTTCCAATGCCTTGAAGTTCAAATCCCGCAAGTCAGGATTCTTTTCAAATTTATAACCCAGCTTATGTTCTAAGGCGGCCTTCGCAGCTTCAAAACTCACAATGCCGCTTAACCCTATTACGCAGCCCATGATAATGATGTTAAATACACGGGGCTGCAGTTCTTTATTGGCCGTCTCTACAGCTGGTATCGCGATAATCTTTTTGGCTGTTTTCGGGAGTTCATCCGGCTCCAGCTTAAAACTGGAATCATAAACAAATAGGGTCTCCGGGCCAGAGTAGTCAAGCATTCTGACCACCGCCCGTTCGCTCAGAGCCACCACTATATCTGCTTTTTGAAACTTAGGGGCACCGATTCTAGCATCGCTGAACTGTATAAAGGCAATTGATACTCCACCCCTCTGCTCCAAACCAAAGTTGGGTATATATAAAGCCTGTTGGTTGTTTTCATAGGCTGCTTCTGCCATGATCTCAGCTATAGATTGCACTCCCTGGCCACCTTCACCGGCGAGTGCAATTCTTATTAATGACATTATTTATCCCCCTTTCCCAGCGGATTTTTTAACTCCCCAACTGGGAATTGTTTTTCCATTTCGTCCTCCAGGAAATTCCAGGTTTGGGCCGCATTGGTGCGCCAATTGGTGGGACAGGTTGATAGAGCCTCCACAAATGAGAATCCATTGCCCTCTATTTGATTCCTTAGAGCGGTTTTTATATATTTCTTAAGTTGTTTGTACTTAGACACCGTTCCTCGAGCGATATAAGCACCGTCCCCTGTTACTGCAGCGAGAAATTCGGGACCCATCATGGGATAACCGGTTAATGCCGGGTCACGTCCATAAGGGGTAGTTTCCGTCTTTTGTCCGGGCAAAGTGGTGGGAGCCATTTGTCCCCCGGTCATTCCATAATTAGTATTATTGACCAGGATCAAGGTTACTTTCTCATTACGCACTGCTGCGTTTAATAGATGCTGTGAGCCTATGGAGTATCCACCTCCGTCACCCATGTAACCAATACTGATAAGTTCGGGACGAGATCTCTTGATCCCTACCATAACCGGAGTAGTTCTGCCGTGATGAGTTTGAGTGCTGTCACAGGCAAAGAAGTCCCAGGCGAGCAATGAGCAGCCTATATCACAGCCAAATATGGTTTGATCCTGGATTTCAAGTTCATCTATAGCTTCTCCTAGTGCTTTTAATACAATTCCATGTCCGCATCCCGGACAAAATTTGTGCGGCTTGCTGGGAAGATACCACGATTTTGGCACTACTGGAGCAATCATTCTTTAACCTCCTTTCCTATAACACGCTTTTTACTTTATTAATGATGTCATAATCTATAATACCGACTCCCGGCATAAACAGATTTTCAATTTTCACGGTTTCTCCAAATATTTCTTGTTTAGTCAATTTGTCTAACTGCCCATATGCTGATTCCGCTATGAGGAGTTTTTTCGCTCCGCTCTTGGCTATCGCCGCGCGGAGTTGTTTGTGCGGATAAGGCCTTAAAGTTATGGGTCTAAAATAACCGGCTTTGATTCCCTGCGCCCGCAGGATTTTGACGGCATCATCAGCTGCCCGGGATACTATGCCATGCGATACCACAATAATATCGGCATCATCACAATACTTTTCATCATACTCTACGATTTTATCCTGGATAGCCTCATACTCCGCAGCGACTTTAATTACAACTTCATACAGTTCTTCTTCGAGACTGTATATGTTGCACAGGTGCTGGGGCTCGCGTCCTGCTCCTATTTTTCCGTCAAACCCGATAAGGGGATAGGGCTTAACCATTTCAATCCCTTTGTCTTCCGGATCATACATTTCCAGCGGTTCACGCATTTTAGCCTGGTATCCATCTCCCAGGATAAAAACCGGGAACCTATATGTCCAGGCTGTATTGAAGCCTTTAATTATATAATCATAAATCTCCTGGTGGGTGGCAGTGGAATACACTATTCTCATACCTTCACCGTTGCCTCCGTAGGTGGTCAGGGTTACTTCTTGTTGTGAATAGACCACCGTACCTGATGACGGCCCTCCCCGCTGTTGAATAATGGCCAGCAGTGGCAGGCGCATTGCTTCTGCCATGCCAAATGGTTCCTGCATGAGAACGTTCCCCGGTCCAGCGGTAGCAGTAAATGCCTTCTTGCCGACTTGAACTGAGCCGCATACTGTAAAGCCAGCCGACAGCTCATCTTCCGTCTGCAGAAAACCACGCCTGTATTTGGGTGCCAGACGAGTCCAGTAATGCATGATTTCGTTTTGTGGTGTAATGGGATAACCAAACATCATTTCAGCGCCAGCAACCAGGCATGCCCAGGCTGCAGTTTCATTGCCGGTTACAAAGGATTTCTTTGGTTCACCAATAATTTTTGGCATTAAGTTAACGCACCTCCCAATGGTTTTAAGTATTCTAATTATTTTGGAGCCTGATTGCTACCAAATTGCACCAGGCATATATCTTTTGATATATTTGGCCGGAATGTTCTTCTTATCAACAGACATCACATCGCGCAAATTTTCATCTATTGCCATGTAAGCTATCGGTATCAGAGCTTCCCGAGCTGCTTCTTGGATTATGTTGTTCCCCTTTTTTATGATATCCGGTGTGGTTTCATTCCCCAGATGTGTATTTAGTACTAAGGCATCCACCCTGCCTAGATCATTAAGATATTCCTTAATCTTTTCAACAGAGTCGGTCATGGGGCGGGTTGCATTGATTACCGCCAATATCTTTAAATCTGGCGATTCATAGGCCCCTTCTACCAGGTTAAGAGTTTTTGCCCCCTGAACCCCATAACCTATATCAAGAATAATATCGCCTTCATTCATAAGCGCCCAACGAGCTCGGGGATTTAACATGGCTCCGGTCTCCCCCAGGCCGAAGGATTGTTCGCGGGCAAAACTAATGATATTAATCCCCAACTGCTCCAGGTCTTTTTTCAAAATCCTTAATGTATAAAAAGGCTCTACTGTATCAAGGTCCACCAGGGTTACCAATCGGCCCTGATTTTTCAGCTCCAGAGCCCTATTAATTGCCATTTCGCTTTTACCACTAGCGTATTCGCCTACATAAGCTTCAATAATTCTACTGGGTCTATTTACCAAAAAATCTTAACACCTCCCAATGTGGAATGGCTTTTAAGAAACATGTTATAAGCTCGTGTTCTTTTATTCATCATATTATGTTTCTCATGATGTAAATTGTTATGTGCTTTTACAGGTGATCCTTGTGGACCATGACTTCCAGATCAACTAGTTGTATGTTTTTTTAGTCGTTTCAACCTTTTCATCACTCATTTGATTTTACCATAACAACATGAAAACCTCGCTATTTCTTACAATTTAGCGAGGTTTTTTTGACAGTCTGAACGGAGGATAGTCTGATATCCAATAGTTTAACCTTGGGCAAGCTTTTTGTAGTACTCGTATCTTTCTATGGCATCTTGTTCAGTTTTAGCGAAGAGCAGCTTAGCGTTTTCAGGGTATAGTTTATTAAGTGAACTATAGCGTACTTCCCCCATGATGAAGTCCTTGAACAAATCCATGTTTGGCTCTTTCGAATCGAGAATAAAGGGATTCTTGCCTTGTTTCTTGAGCTCGGGGTTAAATCTGTATAAATGCCAGTATCCCGCCTTAACAGCTTTATCCATTTCAATCTGGCTCTTGGTCATATTGATACCATGGTTAATACAGGATGCATAAGCAATAATCAAGGATGGACCGTGATAGGCTTCAGCCTCTTTAAAGGCTCTAAGGCACTGAGTTGGATCAGATCCCAATGCTACCTGAGCCACATATATATAGCCGTAGGTCATTGCCATGGCTCCAAGGTCTTTCTTCTTGGTTTTCTTACCGGAGGCAGCAAATTTTGCAACAGCTGCAGCCGGAGTCGCTTTGGAGGACTGACCGCCGGTATTGGAATATACTTCGGTATCTAAGACCAAAATGTTGATATCTTCGCCCGATGCCAAAACATGATCCAAGCCGCCATATCCAATATCATAACCCCAACCATCTCCGCCGAAGGCCCAGTTTGATTTTTTGATAAGGAAGTCTTTCCGGTCAGCAATTTCTTTCAGTATCGGATTGCTTTGCCCTTTAAGCAGCGGCAGGATCTTAGCAGTGACCGTTTTAGAAGCTTCGGCATTATACATTCCTGCTAACCATTCCTGAAAAGCCTCTTTTAATTCTTGTGAAATATCTTCTGAAGCTATAGCTTCCTGCATCAATTCGGCAACTTTATTCCTGATCTTCTTAGTACCCAGATATAGACCAAATCCGAATTCAGCGCTGTCTTCAAACAGTGAGTTGGACCAAGCTGGACCCTTGCCAGCTGCATTCTTGGTGTAAGGCATGGAAGGTGCAGCAGCTGCCCAAATAGAGGTGCAGCCAGTCGCGTTGGCTACCAGCATGCGGTCTCCATACAACTGGGTAAGCAGCTTGATATACGGTGTTTCACCACATCCTGCACAGGCACCGGAGAATTCAAGCAAAGGCTGGCAGAACTGGCTGCCCTTAATGCTGTACTTATTCCAAACATTATCTTTTACCGGAATAGTCATCGCAAATTCCCAGTTAGGTGCTTCAACGTCTCTTTGGCTTTCAAGGGGTTCCATAACCAAAGCACTTTCATTGGCCGGACAAGCATTAACACAGACTTCACAACCCATGCAGTCTAAAGGAGAAACTTGTATCCGGTATTGTAATTCTGCCACTTTCAGTCCAATTGCAGGTCGGGTTACAAATTCAGCCGGCGCATTGGCAGCTTCTTCTTCAGTTAGTAAAACTGGCCTAATGGTAGCATGAGGACAAACTAGTGAACATCTGTTGCACTGGATACAATTCTCTTCAATCCACCTGGGTACAAACGCTGCTACACCGCGCTTTTCATATTTAGCGGTTCCGGATGGGAAGGTACCATCTTCCGCACCCTTGAAAGCGCTAACCGGCAGATAATCGCCCTCTTGCCTGACCATTGGCCGCAATACGTTGGTAATGAATTCCGGCTCATCAATAGCAACGCATGGGTCATCAGGTGCCTCGGCCCAGGTAGGCGGAATATCAATTTTAACCATTTTCTCTATACCTGCATCAACTGCTGCATTGTTCATATTTACCAGCTTCTCACCTTTGTTCCCGTAAGCCTTTTTTATTTGATCTTTCATATAGCCAACTGCTTCTTCAAGCGGAATTACATTGGCAAGCTTGAAGAAAGCGGATTGCATGACCATATTGGTACGGTTGCCCAACCCGAGGTCTCTGCCGATTTCTACAGCGTTTATGGTATAAAATTTGATATTATTTCTTGCCAAATATCTCTTCATTTCACCCGGCAATTTTTGATTCAACTCTTCCGGTGACCAGATACAATTCAGCAGGAAGGCCCCACCTTTTTTCAAACCCGCAGTCAAATCGTACATATTTACATATGATTGATTACTGCAGGAAATAAAGTTTGCTGTATTGATTAAATAAGGTGCTTTAATAGGATTTTTACCAAAGCGCAAATGTGAAATAGTAATACCGCCTGATTTCTTGGAATCATAGGCAAAATAAGCCTGCGCGTAAAGGTCAGTGTTATCGCCGATAATTGCTACCGCTTGTTTGTTGGCGCCGACTGTACCATCAGAGCCCAGTCCAAAGAATTTACACTGAATGGTTCCGTCGGGAGCAACATCTATATCTTCGCCTCTCTCAAGAGAAGTGAAGCTAACGTCATCAATGATGCTGATGGTAAAGTTGTCTTTGGGCTGATCTGCTTTCAAGTTCTCAAATACTGCTACGATATCGGAAGGTAAAGTATCTTTGGAACCCAAACCATAACGGCCGCCGACAACCAGCGGGTTCATTGCAGAATTTTGGAATAAGCTGCGGATATCTTTATATAAAGGTTCTCCGGCAGCACCAGGGGTCTTGACACGGTCAAGCACCGCAATTCTCTTTACTGTTTTGGGGAAAACATCAAAGAAATATTTAGCGGAGAAAGGTCTATACAGACGAACCTTAATGAGTCCTACTTTTTCACCTTGGGCCAGTAAATAATTTATGGTTTCTTCTGCGGTATCACAGACAGATCCCATAGCTATAATAATGTTTTCGGCATCGGGCGCTCCATAATAATCAAAAGGTTTATAATGACGGCCAGTAATCTTCCCGATTTCATTCATATAATCTGCTACGATATCTGGTACCTTCTCAAAGAACGGGCTGCATGCTTCTCTGGCCTGGAAGAAAATATCCGGATTCTGGTTGGAGCCCCTGATAACCGGGCGGTCAGGATTTAAGCTATTGTCTCTGAATGCCTTGATAGCATCCATATCAACCAGTTTGGCAAAATCATCATAGTCAATAGTTTCTATTTTCTGTTGTTCATGAGAAGTTCTAAAACCATCATAGAAATGCAGGAAAGGTATCCTTGATTTGATGGCAGCCAAATGGGCCACGCCAGATAAGTCCATAACTTCCTGGACACTGTTGGCGCATAAGTCTGCCCACCCGGAGTTAACTGTAGCCATCACGTCGGAGTGGTCACCGAAAATATTCAAAGCATGGGTTGCCAGACTGCGCGCGGTCACGTGCATTACACCGGGCAGAAGCTCACCGGCTATTTTGTACATGTTGGGGATCATCAACAACAATCCCTGCGATGCGGTGTAAGTGGTTGACAACGCACCGGCGCTCAGTGCGCCATGTAAGGCTCCGGCAGCGCCGGCTTCCGATTGCATTTCTGTAACATCCACGGTTTGACCGAAAATGTTTTTCCTTCCCTGAGCACTCCACTCCTCAACATATTCTGCCATAGGAGAAGATGGAGTAATTGGGTAAATGCATGCACATTCGGTAAAAGCATATGATACATATGCTGCTGCCTTAGTGCCATCCATCGTCTTCATCTTATCTTTTGCCATTAACTAGTAAACCTCCCCTTATTTGAGTTTAACTTAATTTAACGCTCAGGTTTAAAGCCTTTGCGATTATAAGATAAATCCTTTATTTTTAGGTTTCATTTTAAAACAGATATCTATAAGTATAATTAACTACTAATTGTGCGTCAATATTAATATTTATGATATATATATTACTCACAATCCCCGCAAATGTCATCATATTTAATTAGTCTTCATCTTTCTAAACATTTCCCGCATATCCTGGAGCTGCTATAATGGCCTACGTCCGGGCTTTAATAATAGAGTCTACAGCATAATCAAAAAAGGCAAGAAAAAAAGGAGGATCGCTCCACCCTTAATATAATTGTCTTTATTTTTTTAATGACTATTTAAGCAGTAGTTGAAAACAAATCAATAGGAGTATACCGGGTATCCCCAAAAACCCTGCTACTAAAATGGTTATTATATTTACGGGAAGTACAAAGCCGAACTGGGCAGCGCCGTAGTTTACCAGCAGAAGTAAAACCAATCCTATCACAGAATTGATAGCCACTTTCCATAGTAACTTTATCGGTTTCATCATTACCTTCGCCCCAACATAAATCACTATTAATAAGAATAATCCTGCCATCACCATGTTAATTGTATTCATCGGGTTACACCTCCTGCTACTAATTTTGTCTGTTCGGAGCATTTAAATGTATTTCGATAATTGTTCAGGCTATTTTTTCTGCCGGTATTTCTTAAGCAGGTAATCATAGCGCTTCTCGGCAGCGGTAAGCTTGTATACCGCCCAATCCACCATATCCGGATCTCCTGCCTCTGAGTAAATGTTGCGAGCTGCGGCTACTTCTTCCCCCGCCAGCTGTATTAATTTGATTTCATCTATAGGCTCGCTAGGCTCCTTGACAGGTCTAATTATCCACGACTTACGGATACCGTTCCACATTGCCGCCCAAGCTTTCATAGTCCAATCCTCCCGGATAATTCTGCAATAAAACTAGTGTCCCACTGCATCTTATGCCGGTTGATCGGCTAATATACCTGGTACTGGGGTGAAAAAAAACCTCCGTAGCTGCCCTATAATTCCTTGCGTCCTTCCATGGCCCGACGCAAAGTAATTTCATCGGCAAATTCAATATCACCCCCGACCGGTAATCCATGTGCCAGGCGGGTGACCTTAACCTGTTGTTGACCAACCACGGATGCCAGGTAGCGTGACATCACTTCTCCATCAATATCTGGATTAAGTGCCAGTATTACTTCCTCTACTTCTCCTGTCTTTAAAATTCTAAGTAATGGGTCCAGGTTAACCTCTCCCAAGTCGTTGTCTTCCATCAGCTTGAAACTGCGGTTAAGCACATAATACTTGCCGTTGTAGCCGGTTCTTTCAATCGCAATAATGTCTCCCGCTTCTTCAACAATACACAGACTGCTTCCAGTCCGACCGGGATTACTACAAATGGAACAAGGATCGATATCAGTAAGGTAGCCACAGATCGAACAGGGAAATACTTTTTCCTGAGCGTCCATAATAGCCTTTGACAACTGCCGGACATCTCCCGGCGGCATCTTTAATATATAAAGAGCCAGGCGCTGCGCTGTCTTGGGTCCAATTGTGGGCAGCTTCTGCAGCTGGTCAATTAAGTTTTCCAGCGGTCGAGCCAGTCGCATTTTTTTGCCTCCTATAATAGAAATAGAGACGCGATATTATAGACCGGGTATGTTCAGGCCGCCAGTTAACTTGGACATCTCAGCGGATACAAGGTCCTGAGATTTTTTAATAGCATCATTTAGCGCTGCCAAAATCAAATCCTCCAGCATCTCCACATCTTCTGGGTCTACCACTTCGGGCTTAATCTTAATCTCTAAGATATGCTGTTTGCCGTTAACCTTAGCTGTTACTGCACCTCCACCTGCGGACCCCTCAATAATCAGTTCCAATAATTCAGCCTGCTTCTTCGCCATGTCTTCCTGCAGCTTTTTGGCCTGTTTCATCATTTGATTCATGTTGGATCCGCCCATCGGATTAAATTTCATATGGTTACCCTCCTAATCTTTAATATCAATAATATCTTCGCCAAAATACTCAATGGCTTTTTTTACAATAATATTATTATACTGGTTATCTTCTAAGAAAATAAACTGCACCTCTAGCTCGCGATTAAATATTTCCTTGATAACTGTATCCACTATCTCTCGATTGGCCTTCTCTTCCATCCTCTCTTTGTGGAACTTATACCCTTTGCGAAAGCCAATAATCATGGCATCCCCTTTGGTACCCAGCAGTTTGCCCTGAGAGAGCAAGGCATGGGTGGGTATTTTCTTTTCTTTTACCCCAGCCAACAATCGGTTCCACAGGGCTTCCCGCGCATCATTTCTCTCATCTTTATCATTAATCGCGTGCTTCTCCTCGGTTGCACGCACTGGTGGTTTGGATACCCTGGATATGGGAACAGCCGTTTCTGTTCTGGGTTCTTCTCCTGCAAACAAAACGGCCAGTTCTAGAAAAACTAACTCCAGCAGAAATTTATGACTCTCGCTGAATCTAAGCTTCTCGCCGATGTCCGTAATCATCCGCAGTGCTTGCAAAATCATTTTTTTTTCGAGCTTAGGTGCTTGCTCAGTTAAGTAATCATGGCTCTGTTCACCCGCCATTATCAGTTCCGCATTATCACCTATCATTTTAAACAGGAGTAAATCGCGCAGATAGAGCGCAGTCTCACGGGCCAACTGCGCTGCCTCTTTACCCTGATTCAGGGCTGTACTCAGCATTTCTACGATAGCCCCCGAGTCCTGCTCAATAACGGCATTGAGGAGCCGAGCTACGAAAATATCATCTACTAGTCCTAATACTTCTAGCACATCTTCCCGGCTGATACGACTATCTTTGTACGCATACAACTGATCGAGCATCCCCAGAGCATCCCGCATCCCGCCATTAGACCGGCGGGCAATCAGGGCCAGGGCTGCTTCATCAAATTCAATTCCCTGGCTGGCAGCTACATCTTTTAAGCGGGTATTAATCTGAGTCAGGGTCAGACGACGGAAATTATATTTCTGGCAACGGGAAAGTATGGTACTGGGTATTTTATGTAGTTCCGTCGTAGCCAGTATGAAAATCACTGATTCCGGAGGTTCTTCCAAGGTCTTTAATAGCGCATTAAAGGCCTCAGTCGTCAGCATGTGTACTTCATCTATAATGTATACTTTTTTCTTACCCTGAGCAGGCAGTATCCGCACCTTTTCCCTTAAATCACGGATTTCATCAATTCCGCGGTTGGATGCCGCATCTATTTCAATAACATCCATAAAGTTATTGTTGTTTATATCCTGACAAGAGGAACAGGTATTGCAGGGCTCACCATTGCTCTGATTTTGGCAATTTACAGCTTTGGCCAGGATCTTAGCCAGGCTGGTCTTACCAGTTCCCCTGGGGCCGGTAAAAAGATAGGCATGGGATAAGCGATTTTCCCGTACTGCATTCTGCAAAGCGGTTACAGTCTGCTCCTGCCCCACTACTTCCTGAAATTGCTGGGGTCTCCAAACCCGATATAATGCTAAGTATGCCATGAATCCTCTCACCTCTGTTTGTAAATATTCATTAATAACGAAACTGGGACAGGGGGACGGGTCCGTTGTCCCAGTTTAGTGGATCATGGGACTGGGACAACGGACCCGTCCCCCTGTCCCAGTTTCGTTATTCTTATTTACTCTCTTATATTATATCGTTTTCTTTCCTTCAGCACCTAAAAATACAACAAATAAAAAATACAGGTCTATAACCTGTGTTTTTTTAAAATATAATGCCGTGCACCTGGCCTCGAAAACACCTTCCAGGCGATGCTTGAACAGTTAACTCCGTTCAGGCTGCCCTCCGTCACACGGGATGAACCCTTTAGTGCTGCTTCCTTCCGGATCTGACACGGTTCAAGGTGTCCCGTTGCGCAGGACCCAAACATCTTCGGCACTTATTCAAGCCGGACCCTACAAGGATATCCCCTCGGCTCAGGAATTCAATCCTGCTGTAGCGGGTTGCAGGTTACAGGGCACCGCTAATTCCCCATCTAGCACGGCAAATCAGATTTCATATTAGTGATTCGCTCACTAATTGTAACTGCTTTTCACGTCGATTGCAAGGGGCTTAATTTGCCATTAAGGTCTACAGGGACGGCATTTCTTATTCATTTTTGGTGAATAGATTCAGGTATTCTCCATAACCTTCTTCTTCCATTTTTTCAATAGGAATGAATCTTACGGCGGCAGAGTTGATACAATAACGTAAACCCGTGGAGGTAGGGCCGTCCTTAAAGACATGGCCCAGATGTGAATCGGCCGCGCAGCTTCGCACTTCCGTACGCAGCAAGAAATGACTGAGGTCTTTTTTTTCTATAATATTTTCCTTTTCGAGCGGCTTATCAAAACTGGGCCAGCCACATCCAGAATCAAATTTATCCCGCGAGCTGAAAAGCGGCTCTCCAGATATGATATCAACATATAGCCCTGGTCGCTGGTTATCCCAGTACTCATTGTTGAAAGGAGGCTCTGTGCCCCTGTTCTGTGTGACTTCTTTTTGCAGCGGGGTCAAGTTGTTTTTTAAAGCCCGATTATCAATCTTCCAGAATTTTTGTTTAAAGTTTTCCCGCCCCGAGGATTGCTTATAGCTCTGATAGTGCTGAGGCTGTTTGCGATGATAATCCTGGTGGTAATCCTCTGCCGGGTAAAATTCGGCAGCAGGTAAAATTGCCGTTGCAATTGCTTTATTAAAACGCTTGCTCTCAACTAAAGCTTGTTTGGAGGCTTCGGCTTTTATTCTCTGCCCTTCATTGTAATAGAAAATTGCTGGTCGATAAGAAGGCCCGCGGTCGTAAAATTGCCCCCCGGCATCGGTGGGATCAATCTGCTGCCAATAGATATCGAGCAACTTTTCATAGCTGATAACGTTAGGATCGAAGCTAATCTGCACTGCCTCATAATGACCCGTGTCTTTATAACATACTTCTTCGTAAGTGGGATTTTCACTGCGGCCACCTGTATAACCTGAGACAACCTTGATTACTCCGACTAATTGCTCGAAGGGTGCTACCATACACCAAAAACAGCCGCCCGCAAAGGCTGCTTGTTCATAAGTGTTTTGGTCTTGCCGTTCCTGCATATAATCACTCCTTTGCTGGGCTGTTCTTGTTATGCCCCGTTCAATATTTTTCATACAAGTGGGACAGGGGACGGGTCCATTGTCCCATACGTCCTCTTCTTGGCCCCTTCCTGTTCCTTCTATATAGTATAATCTGATTATACATCCGATTTCCCCTGAGGAAAGGAGCTTGTTTGTAAAGTGAAGCACCAGGTTAAACCCGCATTATCACCAACTCGATCTTCCCCTTTTACGGATGGCCTTAAGGCTGCGGTTCCTATTGCCATTGGCTACATACCGATTGGGATAACCTTTGGATTGCTGGCAAGATCTGCAGGGATCCCTAATTACATTGCAGTGATGATGTCTTTTATCATTTTCGCCGGGGCCAGCCAATTCGTAGGAATAAACTTGATAGCTCTGGGCACCAGCTTCTGGGAAATTGTTTTGACAACATTTATTCTAAATTTGCGTCATTTACTTATGTCGGCCTCCCTATCGCAAAAGGTTGTTCCTGGGTCCTCTAAGGGAATTTTGGCACTATTATCTTTTGGCATCACTGATGAAACGTTTTCAGTAGCATCATTTCGTGAAGAAGCCCAACTTAAGCCTGAATTCCTGATGGGGTTGAACTTATTGGCGTTTAGTGCTTGGAACGTTGGAACCTGGATGGGGGTTTTTTTAGCCGCAGGGCTGCCCGAAGCCATTAAAACCAGTATGGGGATTGCCCTTTACGTGATGTTTATAGGACTGCTGGTGCCTTCCTGTCGCAGGTCCAAGGCAACGTTGTTTATTGCTTTGCTGGCTATGGCAGTCCACGGTCTACTGCAATACACCCCTTCCCTGGACTTCCTATCTATCGGATTAAAGATTGTAATCACAACCATAATAACGGCACTTATAGGTGCAATAATTTTTCCCGAAGAGGAGCAAGTATAATGGGCAAATTATGGCTGTTGGTTCTGATTATGGGCCTAGTAACATATATCCCGCGTATGCTTCCTCTTACCTTGCTGAATAATATGCAGTTACCCCGGTTTTTGAATTCATTTCTGCGCTTCGTTCCGTTTGCCGCTCTAGGCGCGCTGATTTTTCCCGGTATCCTATCTTCAACCGGCAATATAAACTCAGCATTGGTTGGTGGAGCGATCTCCCTGCTCCTGGCCTTCCGGAGAGTGAACATAACCCTGGTAGTGTTTGGGGGGATATTGGGTGCTTATCTCGGCGGGATGTTGTGGTAAGAGTTTATACTAAAATATGGCAAGGCGAAACCGCCTTGCCAAGTTCGGAGTATAGTGTAACCTTCTAAGACCATGTTTCCTCTGCCTTTACAGCAGCTTGGGGTTATTCGGCATTATGGATCATTATCCTGTTTTTCTCAATATTGAACTCCCATGGCCCCTGAACAATTGAATCCGGGTTCTCCAACAACAGCACCACGTAGTTCTCCTTCCGTTTCAGTTCTTCTAAATCCACCTCAAAATACTGTATCTTTCCGGTAATTTCATCTCTCTTTCCAGAATAACTTAATCCCCTCGATGCCCAAGGAGATTCCCATTCTTCCAATTTAACCCATTCCAGTTTCCACCCTGCCTGAGATTCGCTGTCCAGGTAGATCCGCAGGCTATTGTTTAGGCGTTCAACCCTTTGAACCACTAAGTTATGCCTACCAAAAGACAGTTTGGTACCCATGGCAAGAGTTTGACCGGCCGCAGGAATAGGGATTTTAAGTTTGACCGGCTTCTCCTCTTCTGAAACAACCAGTTCTGGAATAATGAGTTTCACCTTTTCCGGTTCAAGCCCGGTCATCTCAAATCTAAGGTCGGTTTGATGGTTTTCCAGCAGCCGATATAGCCCCTTCGGGCCCTGGAGTTCAGCCTGAGTGAAAGGAGCATCCCCTATGCTTATCACCCTGACTTCTGGCACGTTTTGAAATAAAAGATTTACAACCAAGGATTCTTCCCGCAGTTCTGGCACTGCAGTTATCGTGATTCCTTGGGCTGTGGCAGATATACCGGCTTCATCCAAACCCATCAATTTGTCGCTCGGGACCAGATTTATCCGAGCACTCAAGTCGGAGTTTCCAGATATCATTACCGTGACTGCTCTGGAATCCTGGGCCAGTGGTTCAAAAGCAAACCAGCCCTCCGTATTATTGCCGCCACTAGACCAACTGCCGCCATTAGCAGGCACCAACCTACCCGTGGAATCCTTAAGCAATACCGTATCCTTCCAATTGTTACGAGTTATCTCAACCTGGTTCATTCTAACATGAAGATAGGTCTTTGAGCTGTCACTAACCAGCCCCATCACTTCCAGCGTTTGGTTGCCGTTCTTAACAATAACTGGCTGAGTCGCAGATAAGAAGCTTTTTTCTTCCATAGTCTTAGCGTCAAATCCGGGAATATAGCGGCGGAGGTTGGCTATTTCAGCTACCACATTCCCTGGTCCGATAACAAAAACTGATAGGGCTATCCCTAATAGAACAACAGCCACTGCCACTTGCCATTTCCGGCATTTTTTCGTCGCCTTCGCCCTGGTTTGATTAACGCTGCATAACTTAATTCTCTCCAGACTCTCCTCCGTGGGTTGCGGATCCGTGTCTTCCAACCAATCAATAAAATCTCCCGACATATCCATTGGCCCAAGCCTCTTCATAAAATCGGCCTCTTCCGGGTTAAAATCCTTGTTCATATTCCCACCCCGCTTCCCTTTCCCATGACAGCTTTTCCCTTAATTGTTTTCTCGCCCGCCACAAACGGGTTTGCACCACTCCCTCACTTAGCTCCAAATGGGAAGCGATACTTTCTATGCTCTCCAATAAATAATAGCGCCGGTATATTAGTTCCTGGTCAGAGGCCTTAAGAGTATGTATTGCATCTCTAACCATATGTCGGTTTTCCATCTGGCTGAATTCATCCAGGGAGGCTATTTCGTCTACGGCTATCTTACAGTTCCCAGAATTGACTACATTGCTCAGCCTTCGTCTTAAATCAAGGCATCGGTACTTGGCCACGATCATAATCCACGTCCGCAATTGTCCCCTCTGTTCATCGAACTCCCCAATTTTATTCCAAACAGCAACAAAGGTATCACTTACACATTCCTCAACGTCTTGTTCGCTTCCTATACCATTTAGAATACGGGCGCATAGTACATAAACGGCCCTACCGTACTGACTTATTAGGTCTTCCAAATAACTGCTCTTTTTCTGCATAATTCCCTGAATCAAAAGCCGGTCGTCCTTCATGACATTACTCCTTAATAATCATTCAAGTACCGTGCATAAGTGCCTATACTTAATACTACGTATGCTGACTCTGAAATCACACTCTAGGTACTGCCGAATAATGCAAAAAACACTTCCTTCATCTTAAAGAAAGCGTCTTTTATGTCCGAAATGGAACGCATGCGACAGGGGACGGTTCTTTCTTGTCGCATTATATTTTATGCTCTGAAGATAATATCTTTACTTATTCCTAAAATATTGGATAATTGACGGACCGAAGCGCCGGTATATTCTTTTATTTCTCTGATCCTTATGTTTCTCTCCTTTTTGTTTTGGCAACTCCGTAGGTAATCAATGCTCTCCTCATATTGTTTTAAAATTTCTATCGTTTGGTCTCTTACCTCAGTGTCAGTGATTGATGTGCTTTTTTCTACCTTATTGTAATCTACGTCAATCAGTTGATCATCTTCCGCTTCATTGGTAAATGCTATAAGTTGTTTGACTGCATCTTCTTGATCATTGGAGAAAATCCCTATAAGTAAATCTCTATTAATTAATCTAATAGATTCTTCATCTTTGTATATATAAGCTCTGTAACTACTCCAGGGATAATCCTCTGATCTACCTACGAGTCCGGCTTTCATTGGATTATTATGGATATATCTAGCTGCTACCATCAAATAAATATCATCTTCGATAATCTCACTTCGGAACCGATCCTGGAATAAATGGCCAATCCGTTTGTATTTATGATTAAAATAGTACGCGTATGCAACATTTATTCTCTTCATTGTTTGGGAGATATTTTCGCTGCCTTCCCTTATAAGTAAGTGGACATGGTTGTTCATAAGACAGTAGGCAAGTATATAATAATTATTGTTTAACTTAGTTTTTTCTAATATTATTAAAAATCTTTTTCTATCCTCAATATCAAAAAATATTCTCTTTTTATCATTGCCTCTAATCATCACATGATAAATATTGGAAGAACTTAAGCGTCTTGCATTTCGAGCCATTTTCTCTCTCCTCCAAGACTTTTTTATAAATTTTACCAAATTATGAAGGTTGCGGCAATGTGAATAAAGTGATAAAAATGCGACAGGAAAGAACCGTCCCCTGTCGCCGTCCCCTGTCGCATTTATTTATGATACGGTTCACCCTTCAATATTTTAAATCCCCGGTAAATTTGCTCGCTGAGAATTAGCACTGACATTTGATGGGGAAAAGTCATTTTGGAAAAGGAGATGATGCGGTCAGCTCTCTTCTTTACTATATCAGCCAAGCCGTGGGAACCGCCAATAACCAGATTAACCCGGCTTACACCGGACTTGTTCCATCCTTCAAGGCAGTGGGCCAGATCTTCGGAACTTAACAGCTTTCCTTGACCATCAAGGACTACTAGGAGTTCATTATCTGCCACCAAGGACAGTATCCGCTCCCCCTCTTTATTCAGTACTTTCTCAATATCTTTGGCCCCAGCCCGAGGGTTCACTTTTTCCTCCAACCCGTCCCATAGCTCAATCGTCGTATAGGGTCCTAATCGTTTGAGGTACTCGCTTACACCCTCGGCATAAAATTTCTCTCGCATCTTTCCAACCGAAATAATCCGATATTTCAATTTCTCAACTCCTGCGCCAGTATTTTTCCCAGTCTAACTCAAGGCCAGCGGGTAAGCAATGGGGCAGCCCGGACAATCAGGGGGACGTTTCTCTTAAAAGGTTGTCAAGGGGACGGGGTTGTTGACACACTCCCCCAAGCCATTTGAGTGTGTCAACAACCCCGTCCCCTTGACAACCTTGTCTGAATTTACTTTATATGGGCTCCCAAATTGGTCAGTTTCTGTGTAATATTTTCGTAACCACGGAAAATGTGAATGGCATCTTCAATAACGGTTTCCCCCTGCGCAGCCAGTGCTGCCAGGATCAGTGCTGCTCCTGCGCGGAGGTCAGTTGCTTTTACTCTCGCACCATGCAGGGTGGTAATCCCTTCGACCACGGCGGTATGTCCTTCCAGCTTGATCTTGGCTCCCATTCTCTTCAATTCTTCCACGATTTGAAAACGATTTTCAAATACATTTTCTACAATGACGCTGGTCCCTTCAGCCAGGGAAAGTAAAGCCAGCATCTGCGATTGCATATCGGTCGGAAATCCTGGATAGGGCAACGTTTTTATATCTGCCCTGAGTATTTTTTCGCCCGCTTTAACTAATATCCCTTGATCAGTCTCCTGGACAATTGCACCCGTCTCCTGGAGTTTAGCAATTATCGGGTGAAGATGAGTCGGAATCACATTCTCTACCAGAATCTCTCCCCCGGATATTGCTGCCGCAATCATGTAAGTTCCCGCTTCAATTCGATCCGGAATAATAGCATACCTTCCTGCTTTCAGCGCGGTGACCCCTTCAATTTTAATAACATCTGTCCCGGCTCCCCTGATTTTGGCACCCATAGAATTCAGAAAGTTGGCCAAGTCGACAATCTCCGGCTCCTTGGCGGCATTTTCAATGATGCTCCCTCCCGGGGTTTGGCAAGCTATCATCATAAGGTTCTCGGTAGCCCCAACGCTGGGAAAATCCAAATATATTCTGGCACCATGAGTTTGGGAGGCTTTTGCATAAATGCAGCCATGCTCTATTTCGACCTCTGCCCCCAGGGCACGCATACCTTTTACATGCAAGTCCATCGGTCGTGATCCTATATCACATCCACCCGGCAGAGACACTATCGCTTCTCCCTGGCGGGCCAATAACGACCCCAGGAAAAGGTTGGAAGCCCGCAGCTTTTTGGATAGGTCATAGGGAGTCTGGCTGATCATCGCCTGAACCGGTGGACAGATGGAAAGACTGCCATCTTCATTCCACTGGGCTCTAGCACCCATTTCATTTAATATTTCCACCATGACCTCGGTGTCACATATGCGGGGAACATTATCGAGAATAGTCTCTCCCTCTGCCATTATACTGGCAGCTATCAGAACCAGACCCGCATTTTTAGCTCCACTTATCTTAACACTGCCTTGCAGCGGATGTCCTCCCTCAATAACCATTATCTCCTGCAAAATTCACACCTCACCTAATTGTTTTCCAGGTACTGATAAAAATCATGGGAAAAAGTTTCATAATCAGTACCCAGAGTACCTTCGATTGCCTTGGGCATGGAATCTCCTTTGCCTAAATAGTGGATTACTGTATATATTTTCTCTTCCCCGTACTTATCTACTATGAAATCCACTGCTTGCAAGGCTTCCCAATAGGCTACCGATTGATCAAGACTATCAAAGTTTTTCTCCAAATTGTCAAGCGTATAATAATAAAGCTGTTGTTTACCATTGAAAGGAGAAGCAAATTCAAATCCGGTAATTTGTTTCTCCGTATATTGAGCTACTCCTTCTGTCCACCAACGATTATAATTCCCTCTGGTCATTTGATCAACCATTAAATGTGTAAATTCATGGACCATTGGTCCTTCCTTTATAAAACGATCCTGCTGATCCACGCCAGATAACCATGCGCTAGGGGCCAGTACCCTGATGGTTCCGCCCCAGTAAACTCCCAGGGCTTTTTCGTTTTTATCCCAACCAAAACTGGCAGCCAGACTTTTACTATCTGGATAAATCACTATGGTAGTCTGCCTTCCGGGCTCTTGCCCCATGCGGTCACTTACTGATGTGTAAGCATCCTCCGCTGCATTGGCTACCAGAGCAACCTCCGCCTTATCTTCAGTCATATACTTGATTTTATAGTGCTCGGTTTGCAATTCATCCCATTGACCTGTACTTAAATTGGTCTCCTGTCCCACCATAAAATGGAAAATATTTTGCTTGGCCTGTACTGACAGGATACTGTTTTTGGACAAATAAAGACCTAATATTGCAAGAAGCAGAACTACCAGCACCAACCAGGCACTATTAAGACCTTTTATTCCGGTCAAAGTACCCCTCTCCCCTCATCCGTTTACTCATTGATTATACAATGGTTAACTGATTTCAGGGTAAAGCAAATACTGGTATTATCGGTTATTCTTTTAAGAATTCAGTAACTGCCATGCCAGCCATGGCACCGTCACCCACGGCGGTCGCAATCTGCCGGGTTCGCTTGGCTCTTATATCTCCGGCTGCAAATATACCAGCCACCGACGTCTCCATATGATCATCGGTGATGATATACCCATCTTCCGTATTAATTAATCCAGCTACAAATTCGGTGGCAGCTACTAGTCCTATGCTTACAAATAACCCTTCCACCTCCAGCACTTCCTCGGTTTCACTTTGAACATCCTGCAGAATGACCCTACGCATGACTGTATCGCCCTCTATCCGTTTTACGACCCGGTTCAGTCGGGGCTCAATTTTAGCGTTCTTTCTCATTTTATCCACGGAATCAGGACTAGCCCTAAACTCGTCGCGGCGATGGATTAGATAGACTTTGGATGCAATATCAGCCAAGTATAAAGCTTCTTTCACCGCTGATTCTCCTCCTCCTACTACAGCTACCGGATAATCGCGGAAAAATGCTCCGTCACAGGTTGCGCAGTATGATACTCCCCGCCCCATAAATTCTTGTTCGCCTTCTACTCCCAGCTCTCGGCGTCGGGCACCCGTAGCTATAATAACCGCCCGGGTTATATACTCACCCTCGGTAGTGATGACTTTCTTGCCGGAAGGAGTATCTGCTATCTTGACAACCTCTTCCATGCGAATCTCCGCTCCAAAACGTTCCGCTTGCTTGCGGAAATTATCCATAAGTTCTCCCCCCAAGATGCCAAAGGGAAATCCCGGATAATTATCTATCTTATCCGCAATAGCCGCATTTCCACCCACTACCGCAGATTCAAGTATCAAGGTTTTTAACCATGCCCGACCGGTATAGATACCAGCAGATAAGCCAGCCGGACCACCGCCTAAAATTATGACGTCATACATGTTAATACTCCTTCCTATAGGGACTATCACCCTGCGGGTACTACTGATGTTCGCGAGCGCTTACTAATAATGTTGCAAGAAATAAACCCGTCATTTACTCCGGTCTTTTTCACGCTATACTTCGTTGTTAAAGCTTGTACCCGCAGGGTGATAGCCCCTTAGGCACAAATAAGAACCCTGACCAATTGAGGCCAGGGTTCCGTTTTTTTACCTAGTGCAGATAGTTTATCGGGTTACGGAACGATCCATTCTGCAGAACTTCAAAGTGTAAATGGGGTCCGGTGCTATGGCCGGTTGACCCCCGCAGGGCTATTGCCTGACCCTGGTCCACCCTTTGCCCACTGCTTACTAAAAGCTTGGAACAATGACCATATCTGGTTACCAGGCCGTTGCCATGGTCGATTATCACAAAATTGCCATATCCTCCTTGCCAGCCCGCGAAAGTTACCACTCCACCATCAGCAGCACTTATCGTCGCACCGCTGGGTCCGGCAATATCAATACCAGTGTGGCTGCCAAAACCTTGGGTAATTGAACCATAAATCGGCCAGATCAGTCTCCCCGAAGACGCGCCGCCGCGGGATGCCACCTGATAAGTTGCCCGACTGCCTTGGACTACGACTTTATCAACAGCTGTCTTAAGTACTTTCTCTTCGCTGACATCTTGGCTATCCATTTCACCATTCCGTTTGATGGCTGTGTAAGCCACAAACTTCTCACCGTTTTGACCTTCGGTCTTGACTTTTATCCCACTAATTGAATTATCTGTAAGGGTTGTTGTCTGGTAGGGTATTGGTACATTGCCACTGCCTTCTACTTTGGCGACTACCGTAATTAAAGGCTGAGGCTTATTTAACATGATCGCCTGACCCAAGGCCAGAATACTGTCTTCCCGAATATGATTGGTTTGCACAATATCCGATACGTACATATTGTTCTTCCGAGCAATAGTCCACAGGGAATCACCAGGCTGAACTTTATATATTTGCGGAGTATCAGTCCCGATATTAATTAAGTTCCAGGCATCATTCCAAACCACTACTTTGGCAGCCGGAACATTTCCCTCGGTAATCTGCACATTCTCTGCAAAATCAACCGATAACAACTTTTCCCCCGGTGCCAGTGGAGAATTATCCTTTTTCAATTGCTCCAGTATGGTTTCGGCTACATTTCTATTTTCCACATAAACAGCCGGTTTTCCATCTATTGTGATTGCCGCTCCATAGACCTTGGGCAGCAAGGCTAACTTGATTTCTGCCGCAATATTATCTGCTGCCAGCAACTGGCTGCGATTTACAAATGTCAACTTACATATTACCCGATTCGCATTCTCTTCGTTGCGTAATTGATTCAAAGCACTAGTTACATCCTCGGCCTTCTCTACCACAAATTCTGGTTGCCCGTCTACTATAACTGCATAAGCCGGTGTTTTAATCCCAAAGCACCATATAAATACTACCAGGAATAGTCCCAGTAAACAATTTCCCCAAATTTTCCTATTTTGCAATATTTTCTGCATATAACCTCTCCCATAATAATTTTCTCTTGACCGTATTAAATTCTATGCGATTGGTAAGATTCCTCCTTTTTTCTACATTTTATTAATTTTATCCAACTTTTTGAACATTTCTAGATAAATTGCTCCCTCAATTCTTTTGCGATGCATCGCACAGCTGACCCGGGCAGGTTGGCACATTTCTCCGTTGGTATGATAGGAATTGGCATGACAGCCACCGCCGCAAAAGTTGCGTGCCCAGCAACGGCGACATTCGACTTTATCACCTAAACGGTTATTGATAAACCTCTGACTTACTTCTTCATCGAGTTCAGTTCCATAAATATTGCCCATCAAAAACTGCTTTTCACCTACAAACTGATGACAAGGATAAATATCCCCTTCGGGAGTGACGACCAAGTACTCCACCCCGGCACCGCAACCAGACTGTCGCTTGGCCAGACAAGGTCCTTTTTGCAGATCCAGGTTGTAATGAAAGAAGTGCACTTCCCTGCCCTGCTGGTGGCAGGTACACAGCAGGTCGGTAAGGCGGTCATATTCGGCCAGAACTTGAGGTAGATCCTCCTCCTGTATGCTGTACCCATTCTTGGAGCCTACTGCCGGTTCCAAGGAAATCGCATCGAAGCCCAAGTCAATAATATGCTGGAGGTCACTGGAGAAATCCAGGTTGAGGCGGGTAAATGTTCCTCGTATATAATAACTAATGGGTTGACTTTCTACTATTTTTTTGATTTTAGGCACTATATTATAGTAGCTTCCCTCACCATTGTTTAGAATCCGATGACGATCATTGGTTGCCGGACGACCATCTAAACTCAAAATAACGCTGATGTGGTTATCTATCACAAAATTGATAATATCCTCATCGATCAGCAGAGCATTGGTAGTCAGGGTAAAGTTGAATTTTTTACTCCACTCTGCTTCCCGCTGCCTACCATAACAGACAAGTTCCTTGAGCATAGCAATATTTAGAAGAGGTTCTCCGCCAAAGAAATCTACCTCCAGATGCTTGACCGAACCGCTTTTCGCAATCAGAAAGTCCAAGGCTTTTTGTCCAGTTTGCAGCGACATTAGTCCGGGCTTCAAGCCAAAATCGCCCTGACTGGCAAAACAATAGTGACATTTCATATTACATACATGGGCTACATTTAAACAAAGGGCCTTAATCTGCAGGTGGGAAAAATCCAGGCGCAGGTCATCCTCCTTGGTAAAAATAGCCTCCGCCTGATAAGCAGATTCCAATTCAGCTGCTACCTCATCGAGATCCTCATTAGAGAATTCACTGCCTAATTCCTTGATAACCTGTTCGTTATCTCCCTCATAATCTCGAAGTTTCTCTATAAAACGATAGCTGATGTCATCCAGGACATGAATTGCTCCACTGTTCACATCCAGCAAAATGTTAAGCTCTTGATACCGAAACAGGTGAATTCCCGCTTCAAAATCATAGCCTGTTGGTGATAACAAATTCCCTCTCCTCTCGTTGGCCAACCGTTGTTAAAATACTGTCGAAAAATAAAAAAGGGGCTTTCGCCCCCCATACTTTATTCTTATTGGTTCTTACATACCTGGTTGCCAACCGTACATGAAGTCTTGCAGGCGGATTGGCAAGAAGTAGCGCATTCCCTGCAGTTTATCTGATCTTTATCCCTCTTCAGGTTAGGCTTGACCATCGTTATAATATGTTTTTGCAAACCCGAAACTCCTTCCTATATGTATTTGTTTTCAAATTTATTTTAATTTTTTTTAAAATTACCTGAGTTCAAGCATTGTTTCTCGACTCAGTTTATTGACTTGTTGGAGGTTCTTAGAATTATAGCGTATTTGATTTAGAGTTGTAAAGGCGACTAATTTCTTGTTTATTCCTTATTTCTTACCCCATCCTCCTGAAAGCTAGCATATTTACCACTCCCCCTGGACTTCTGCATACCTATGGTCTACATTAAAATCCCGCTTATCGAAGTAGTTGCCATTTGATCCAAAGGTAGTATCTACATTGATCCATCGCCCTTCTTCGGCAGAATAAACTTGATTCCAGGCATGATCACCCCACGCAACCCCGCTATACCCCAAGCCGGTAATCAAACGCACCTTCAAACCGGTCGCTCGACACATTGATATATACAGACTGGAATAATCAAAACAAATACCGCTTCTGGTGTTAAAGGCAATGATGGACCCAGATGAAATCCCACTGGTATTTTTGTCGATCAAAGCGGCCTTTTGATAATCGTAGGTAATATTCTGGCTGACCCATTTGTACAGTAGATTAGCCTTTTTGGTGCTGTTTTGCTCGCTGCCCACCACTTTTCGGGCAGTATCATCTATTTGCGCGTTAGATTTAATCGCTTCATCCAGGGTAACCCCATTAAAATAGGTAATTATGCGAGGATAGTCTTTTCTCAATTGATTGCTTGGTGAATTAGCCCCGTCCCCAACAATCGGAACCATTTCGGCAGCCTTGCCAAAAGAGTCATTCACCAGAACCGGAATCTTTTTGGCTATATTGGAGTTAAGGGCAGGAGACACTGCATTTTTATATACAATCTGGTATGCATCTGACTCATTCATCCATCGGGATAAGACCGGAGACGGAAAATAATAAGCATAGAAGTTAAGCAGCAGCCCCAAAAAGAAGACCAATAGTATCGCTTTGGGTAACTGGGATAAAGCGCCCATTAGGCGCCGCCATAAACTGCCTAGAGAATTAAGCAGTGTGTACAAACGGTTGGCCAGAGGTTCAAAAAACATCCGGTATATCGGCCCGGTAATAAGCCTTAAAAAGATGCGGATAAGCATAAACAGGAGCGGAACGATCAAAATATAGATAAAGATATCCTGCCCATATAAAAAGGTGCGGGTATTTTCCGGTATCCAGTTATATATTGCTGCAAAAACCCCGCTGTCATTATCAAAAAATATCCTTCTGGTCAGGTAAATAGCCAAAATGAATCCTAATAGAAACTCCAGGCTATCAATCAAGGACCAAAGCGATTTTTGGATTCTATCCCGGGAAAATGACTCAAAAGCGCCGGTAATTAACGGTAAGGCAAAGCCAATTATGAGTATAAACGTAATAAGGTTGTGATTTAACATATTCTATCCCCAGTAACATAGTATTTCACCAAATTTGGAGCAGCTATCCCTCTCTATTATTACACATAATAATTAAGAGGATTAGATTCAGTCTCCGTCAAATTCGGAGAATATCTATCCTCTTAATCAAATATCTTCCATATTCTGTGGCTTGTTTAGGGGCGGGATGAATATTTGCTGGCATTTAACCCAGCTACCTGTCCTTCGCCAACTGACTTGGCTACCTGATAGGGCGGACCGGTGCAGTCACCGGCCGCAAATACACCGGGAAGATTGGTTTCCTGATTCCGGTTTACTACAATATGATTATTGCTTATTTCTAAACCTGGCACCAAGCGGTCTGGGGCAGTCTCCCCTCCCAGGACAAATATTCCTTCTACCTTAATTGCTTTTCCATCCTTTAACTCCAACCCTTCTACAAACTCATTACCTACAATCGCTGCCGGTTTAGCATTGACGATCTCTATTCGCTTATCCAACCCTCCAACTTCTTGGTAGAGGGGCAGGTAATAAACTTTACTGCAGATTTCAGCCATAAAATTAGCTTCAGGTTCAGCCTCTTCCCCGTGGGCAATTATCACTACATCTTTATTCCTATAAATCGGACCATCACAGGTAGCGCAGTAGCCCAGTCCTTTACCCAGGAAGAAATCTTCCCGCGGCAAAGTCGCCCGGTACGGTATGCCGGTAGCGATAATAAGCGACCGGGTTGTAACAACCTCGTCCCCCACTAGAATGCTGTAGCCTCCGTCAGCTTCATTAATCGCAGTCGCCTTAATATTTATTATTTCAATATCCATCTTGATAGCGTGGTCCATGAACTTGTGCAGTAACTCCTCTCCGCTGCCCTCCGGTATACCCAAATAATTATTGATCTTCTGAGCCTTGTGCAGTGGCGGACTGCAAATATCAGAGCCAATGACAATGACTTTTTTATTGCGAATCGTTGCGTTTATGGCGGCGGACAAACCCGCGGGCCCGCACCCCAAAATGGCCAGATCATACCGCTCATGTCTCATTACTTATGCCCCCTGTAATTTAGAATTTATTTATATTATCTCTAATTTTCTATATACTAGTTGTTTTTATAAAAGTACTTTCAAATACTCGAAAGTGCATGAATTTCCTGACACACACTGCGCGGACTACCCCCTTCGGGGACTACTGGTGTTCGCATTCGCTCACGATTAAGGTTGCTAATGTGAACTTCGATTACGATTAAGGTTACCCCTCGTCGCTTGCATTCCGTCTTATATGTTAGTCACTTTGTTAAGCATGATTGAAATTTTAGAAAATTTATATTGTCGACTAACTTCATCGATTCCGGCAGTAACGATTACGTAATTTTCCATAGCGCCTTTTAATCCTGAAATTTTGGTATTACAGTTTAGGCAAGTAATAGCGTGCTCGGTATTCAATCCAGGTACAACGGATAATGAAATGGGTAGTAAATCAGTACACACACAAGTTATGAAGCCGTAGACCACGAATGGTTTTGTGGGCATCTGCTCAATATATAATGCTGCTGCGACTCCGCCAGGACAAAGCATTCCAAAGTGGGCGGCTACCAGGTTGGCGTCATTCTCGGGAACAGGGATGTAGGTGCTTTTAGCGACATCGGAGGGTCGGGCGGCCTTTGTGGTTTGCTTGGACCGTTTTGATGTAGATTTCTTCGCAAGCGTTTCTTCATCAGAATCTTCTGGTTCTTCCTCAGATTTATCTTGTTCTTCTCCAGGTTTTTCTTCCTCTACTTCAGGTTTTTCTTTTTGGCCGAACAATTTACTTAACCAACTCATGTTTTTACCTCCTCGAAATCAATTGCTACAGGTTATTTCCAATATAGATTGCCAATGAATCCCCTAGTGTATTCAAAGTTCCCTCTAATTAATGGACTCCTGAAAGAAACTGATACCATTTTATTAGCCACAACGACAATTAAAACCTAAATATATGGAGGCAAGATTAGCGACTACTCATGGCGATTGAACCGCATTTATCTTCTATATTAACTATAGGCAAATCTGAGCCATAATACCACCTAATTTATCTGCAGTATCAAATTTTATCCTCAGAAAAAGGAATTATTGATATTGGTACCCGAACCTAGCCCAACCAGCAAATCATCAGAAAATTTTAATTTATAGTGATTGGTCTGATTGGATCAGAAATAGGGCCTTCCGGTAATCACGTGGAAGCGGATGAAATAACAGGTAGCTTTATATAGAAAGTGCTGCCTTGGCCTATTTGACTTTCAACCCATATTTGGCCATTGTGAATAGCAACTATTTCTTTTGCAATAGCCAAACCTATCCCATGACTCTCGGCACGTTCACAATCCCTCCCTCTGTAAAACCGGTCAAAAACATACGGGATATCTTCTTCAATTATACCCACGCCATTATCTTTCACTGCTATCAATACCTCTTTACAGATCAGGCCTTCTACTACAGGCTCCAGACTAATCGTAATCTCGCCGTTATTCCCCATATGCTTTATAGCGTTTGACATCAGGTTAACAAATACCTGCTCCAGGCGATCTGCATCTACGTTTACCATAGGATAGGATAAATTACTAGATGTACCAAAGGGCTGGATCCGCAGGACAACATTAATCCCGGAACTTATCGCGTCCAGTTCACAATCGCCATAAAATTTTGTAATCAGTTGATCGGCTGGCACGAGGCTAATTTCATAAGGAATCTGACGCGATTCAAGCTGGGAAAGGTGAAAGAGATCATCAATCAACCTGGTTAGCATAACGGCTTTGGAATATATCATTTTTAGATATTTATTTTGCTGCAGCGGTTCATCAATGATACCTTCGATGATAGCCTGCAGATACCCCTGGATGAGAGTCATTGGAGATCGCAAATCATGGGAGATGTTAGATAGCAAGTTACGCCGCGATTGTTCCATTCTATAAAGTTCATCTTGGACATTTATTAGTTCTTGGTTCTGTTGCTTTAAAGTGATGTTCTTTTGGCTGATCTCGTCAAGAAGGTTGTTCAGTTCAGTTATATCCGTCAGGGTTATTGTCCGCCCCAATACTTTATTACTATTACCCTCTATCTTGCCAATATTGATTAAGACTCTTCTTTCCAGTGAGTTCCCCAACGTAACCTCGGCTTGCAGACTTTGGAATTCACCGGTTTTATAAGTTTGCATAAAATTATGTCTGAAATCCTGGTCATCCATCGATTCTAATAATTGACTAAGGTTGAAAGCCTGACCGGATTCAAGCTCCAAAAACCTGTTAGCGCTGGGATTATGGCCGACGATTATGTCCTCATTGCTTAAAACCACTATCCCTATGGCCATATTATCTATTATTTCCCGGCGCGCAATAGAGACGATTTTAACCAAATCATAATTGGTTATGGCGACAATGAAACAAACCATACCTAGTACTATCCCCATAGAGGTTAAGGCTGGAATAACTGTTTTTGAGTTAAATACCACATTTATTAATAAGTCAGCTATGACGAAAGTACAAAAGAACATACACCCGATTAAACAAAGACTTAACTGCTCTTTGAACATTTTATCCTGGGTTTTTTGCCATGTGCGCAGCATCAGTCCAACAGCGATAAAAGCGTACAACACCTGGATTATTACCAATACCCAAAACAAAGGTCCGAAAAGGCGGTCAACCCATCCACGTTCACCAATCGACACAAATAAATAACTGGGATTAACAATAGCTATGGTTGCTGACAAGACCGCAGGCAAAGCAGCTAACCAAACAGTTCTCTTTTTTAATTGGTCAACCCAACCGGTTAAGAACAAAGAAAAATTCAACCAGGCAAAGCTTGCAAAGGACATGCCAATAAAGGCAATTTTGAGAAAAGCCCATTCCAATCTCAGGTTAAAGGTAATGTTTACCAAATAGATAAAGAACGGCCACAGCATCATTAGAAAGTGGAAGACAAGATAAGCCTTATGCAGCCTGGTTATTTCATTTGTAGCCAGTACATAGATGAAAAGTGCCGTCAATACAATAAATAGGGTCATGTCCACCTTTTAATCACACCTTTTTATGTCATTCATATCCCTTTGATGCTATATAAGAGCAAATGGTCACATCTCCAAATGGCTAACTTGTTTATATAGAATTGATGTATTTGTTTACAATCTTTTCACTTCACCTATTATTCGATAAAATTTTCCAATTTCCTACCTAACCAAGTAATTAATGAAGTACTGAATGTTGGAGTTAGTCTGCAAAAAACGCAGCGGAAAGCTTAAAATAACTATTTACCAGCTGGGTAGCTGTCAAAGCATCAAAAAAGCACTTTCAATATTCTTGAAAGTGCTGAATTTTCTGGAGCATCCTACGGGGACTACGGATGTTCGCATTCGCTCACGATTAATGTTGCTGATGTTCGCATCGCTAACAAAATAATGGAGCGGGAAAAGGGGTTCGAACCCTCGACACCCGGCTTGGGAAGCCGGTGCTCTACCACTGAGCTACTCCCGCCCGCAAATTACTAACAGAGATATTTTATACCAAATTGCCTGGGTTAGTCAAATTGAGCTCTAGTTATATAGGCCAAGTCTCTATGCGATTACATGTTTTCGCTATTACCACGGCATTAATATCGGAATAATTTTGTAAAAAATATCAAAGCTAATACTAGGTTAATCGAAAGGAGTCCTGGTCGTGAAGGTTTTATGGAAAGGCGCCCTAAGTTTCGGTTTGGTCAATATCCCGGTAAGCATGTATGTTGCTACCGAAAATAAAGATATAAAGTTCAATTATCTGCACAAAGAATGTATGTCACCTATTAAATATCAGAAGTTCTGTCCCCACTGTGAAAAGGAAGTGGGCAGTGAGGAAATAATCAGAGGTTATGAGTATCAGAAGGGTAATTATGTAGTCATCAACCCGGAAGATTTCGAACGTATTCCCCATGAAAATACCAAAACGGTTGATATCCTTGATTTTGTGGATTTATCACAGGTTGACCCCATTTATTTTGATAAGACCTATTATCTGGAGCCTGCCCCGGGTGGAGAAAAAGCTTATACCCTGATTGTAGATGCCATGCAGAAGACCGGCAAAATCGCAATAGCCAAGATTTTTATCCGCAGCAAACAATCTCTGGCCGCTATCCGGGTAAAAGAGAATGTTCTGGTAATGGAAACCATTTTCTATCCTGACGAGATCCGCTCCCCGGCTTCCCTTAATCAGGGTTTGGGTCCTGGTAAGCTAAATGAAAATGAAATCAAAATGGCAGTTAGCCTTATAGAAAGCTTATCTACAGATTTCGATCCAGCCCGCTATGAGGATACTTACCGCCAGGCTTTGTGGGAAATCATTGAAGCCAGAGTTGCCGGTCAGGAGGTTGTAAGCCCGGTACCAATTGCGGAAAAGGGTAAGGTAGTCGACTTAATGGAAGCCTTAAAAGCTAGTGTGAAACTAGCCGAGGAGAATCGTAAGAGTACAGCCAAAAAAGCGGTTAGCAGCCGTAAAAAAGCCCAAACCGGAACTTAGTCTTGATAAATTAATTGATAGTTTTGGGCAAGAAAAAAACAGGGCTTGTAAAAGCCCTGCCAGAATATCACTAAAGGCAGACCGAGCAAAAAAGTTCAAGAGCAAGGCATTAATGAAAGTTCGTGATTGAGGCGTACATAAGGTACGTTGATTGAACGGACTTTCGTTAATAACGCAGCTATTGGTGTTTTTTGACGGTCTGACAGGGCTTGTAAAGTCCTGCCAGATGTATCCCATTCATCTCTTCCAGGCTAATCTCTCTTAGGGAGCTCCGGTTGATAAAACAATACAGGACAACAGGGGGTAATAGTACCTACCGCCACAAATACGAAAACTGCCGATAAGGACGTACAAACCATAGTTCTGAATTTCTTTATCATTATGTAACCATCCTCCTCTTAATTATTTTTTCCATTTTACCAAATATATGGTCCAAAAGGCAAATATAATTATTTCCCAACGGAATTAATGTAAAATCCTGCCAAATAAGCCCCAGCAGTAATGCTGTTGAATATAGTTCTCCATTATAAAAATACCTGGTTAGCGCGCTGGCCAGCAATACCAGAAAAACAACCCCATAGGACTTATACCGGCGCTTTTCCCTGACCGCCTCATCAGTAATTCTGTTTCTCGGGTTATCTACCGGAACATAGCGATGGATTACTGCTACTGATAAAATTGCTGTCAATGCAATATATAATGACCAATAAGAAGCAGGAATGTGTTGGGAGAGATAACCCAGCAGGATAAAGGTTACCAGGCTTGTGAGCGTACATCGATAGAAGGCCTGACAGTGGGCACCACCCGAATATCTTCTATATAATGCGGTTGAAATTGCGATAGCGATAACTTCTTTAGCTATGCCCAATAGTAAAGCAACAAATGTAATTATTAGCAACTGAAACAAAGCCCCCAGGGTTATTTCCAGACCATAGCGTATCTCATCCTCATAGAAAGAATCCTTGGCGTTTTCAGCCAGTAAATGCGCTAGCTTTCTGGCTATTAGATTCACGCAAATCCTCCTTTGTTAGAAATATAGGCAGGTAAACTGAAAACTCTACCATATTATTAGCATTCCTCACCTCCATGCGCCCTTCGTATTTCTTAATTAATTGCTGACAAATATGTAGACCCAGACCTGAATGGTCACCGTTCTTGGTGCTAAACCCTTTCTTCATCAAGTTTTGTATGGTTTGTTCATCAAGATGACCGTAATTGGATACCGTGAAAATATAATTTTCATCATCAGCCCCGATATCTAAGTTGACGATTCGTTCACTGCTATGCAATGACATAACCGCGTCAAAAGCATTATTGATTAAATTTCCCAAAATATTGTTAATCTCATAGGGCGATACCTTCAAGCGATCTATCGGTTGGTTCACACTAACATGAAATTGAACATCGTTGGTCCTGGCTATGCCTGATTTTATATATAAAAGTGCAGTTAATCCAGGTGTCCCGGTGATAATGAATTCATTGGTCAGGATATTACCGCCCAGCAGTTCATCTAAATAGTACTGGACTTCCTCAACATAACCTAATTTGTTGAAACCATAAATAGTCTGCAAATGGTTGATAATGTCGTGTCTTTCGCTGCGTATAGCAGTATATAATTCATCTAAGGTATCAATATAGACTGCCTGCAAATGATACTGGCCTTCTTTTTCGGTTAATTCCACGAGACGCATTATTAGAAAAACCATAGTTATTACACCTAAAATTATTATGCTGGTAGAAAGTGATCCGATAGTTGAGAGGGGTAACCCTTTTAATATTTGAGATTCCTGGTTAATAACCATAATGCTAAAAACAAGTTGTACCAGAATAACCAGAAGCAATATCACAACCAACCCCATAGTGGTATATTTGCGCGACCCCATAGCTGTTTCTAAATACCCTTTATTCAATGCTTGAAAATCAAAGAGGTGCAGATTATATCTTAGGCATACATAAATTATGATTAAAGCCATTACAATTTGCGGCAGTGGAATAAATAAGATTATTATAGGATTATTAATAATAGTTTGAAGATTCAGTCCAAATCCTTGAAAAATTATCTGGGTAGATAAAAGCTCTCCCGCTGTCAATATTATTGTTCCCAGAAATGTTGCCCCCAAAGCTCTCATTAGCCCTAGCTGTGATATCCACATTACCAATACTACCAGCAGCAGAACCTGCAATAGAAAACTAATATCATTGGCAACATTGAAGACATATCTGATAAGCACACCAAATATTGCATAACCTACTCCGAGCATGAATAACTTGCTTATTTTGGGTTTAATATTGGTCAACAGCAAACCCATCCATGCCATGAGAAAGCCAGCCATAAAACTATGCACAAATACTATCCCGGGCGGAATTGGAGACATAGGCAACCTCCTCTACTCTCGTGCTAAGGACAAGCTTCTACATTATTCCTTATTATTCCTCCATTTAAAGCTATTTCCCTATTTTCAGTATAACGCTAACCGACTGGCATAAAAAAGCCGGAGTTATAAAACCCCGGCTTTACTATTTCTTATGGTGGGCGCGGAGGGTTTCGAACCCACGACTTCTACCGTGTGAAGGTAGCACTCTCCCGCTGAGTTACGCGCCCACAGCTTCTTTTATTTGATGCAGCTTAACTGATTTTCAATATATATGATTTCTGCCTGACTAGCAACTAAAACAACCGATGGCTCACAATGGTCTGACTTCTCTTGGGACCTACCGCTATCAGCGCTTGTTTAACGCCACATAAATCTTCAATTTTAGCAATATATTGTCTGGTCGTGGGCGGCAAATCCTTAAACTCAGTAATATTGCTGATATCTTTATTCCAGCCCGGCATTTCAATATATTCGGGCACACACTGCTGCAGTACTGCGTTGTTGTCGGGGAATTCATACAGCAGTTCCCCCTTATAACGATAAGCAACACATATTTTTACAGTAGAGAATGTGTCCAACACGTCTAATTTTGTAATGGCCAGATCGGTCAGTCCATTAATACGCGCAGCATACCTCAAAATCACGGCATCCAGCCAACCGCATCTTCTCGGCCGACCGGTGGTGGTTCCAAATTCGGCTCCTCGCTGCCGGAAAAGTTCTCCGGTAGCATCCAGAAGCTCGGTAGGGAATGGTCCTTCTCCGACTCGGGTGGTGTATGCTTTGGCTACCCCAATTACTTTGCCGATCTCCGTCGGCCCAATCCCTGAACCCACACAGGCCCCTCCGGCAGTGGGATATGAAGAAGTTACATAAGGGTAAGTCCCATGGTCAATATCCAAAAGGGTGCCCTGGGCCCCTTCAAAAAGAACCTTCTTCCCGGCCTTGAGGTTGGCATGAACTAGATAACCGGTATCATCGATGTATTGTTTCAATTCAGCAATCTGTTCCATTAGCTGATCTATCATTGCTTCAGCATCAAAACCTGATTCATTATAAAGAACTTCTAAAAGCCGGTTCTTACGCTCAACTTCCGCAGTAAATTTCTCCCGGAAGTATTCTTGATGCATTAAATCACATATCCTAAATCCTACCCGGCTGATTTTATCAGCATAGGCCGGCCCTATTCCACGTTTGGTAGTACCTATTTTTTTGGTACGATCTTCTATTTCATCAATCTTTTTATGATAAGGCATAACTACCGAAGCCCGGCTGCTTATTCTCAGGTTACTGGTGTCAATGCCTCTAAGCTGCAAACCCTTAATCTCTTCAATAACCTTGCCCAAATCTATAACTACGCCGTTGCCTATTACGCAAATCTTTTCAGCGTGTAATATTCCCGATGGTATTAAATGGAGCATGAATTTCTCATCCGCTAATTCTACCGTATGACCAGCATTGCTGCCCCCCTGGTATCTAACCACGCAATCGGCTTCTTCAGCAAGAAAATCGGTTATTTTTCCCTTTCCCTCGTCGCCCCACTGTGCACCCACTAACACTACGGCTGGCATTTATTCACCCCCGATTAAATGTTCGAGATCTCCTATCCCTGCACTGATGCATCATTTCCAACCTATTAATAGTAGCAGAAGGGCAATATAGTGTCAATCATAGCGCGATATTCAGTATATATCCCTTTACTCTACCTTAGGTAGCAAAAACATGTTCATAGGCTTCCTGAATATATTTTATAGGTATTATCTCGATCCCCTTAACTCCTACCGGTATATCTTGAATATTTTCTAAAGGAATGAGAACTTTTTTGATACCAGATTGCCTGGCTCCAAATATTTTCTGGTATATCCCTCCTACGGGCTTTACCCGACCCTGGATAGATATCTCCCCACTTACAGCTACATCCTGGCGCACTGGGCGGTTAAGGATGGCACTGTTAATCGCCAGATATATCGCTGCTCCCGCTGAAGGCCCGTCTACATTTCCACCCCCGATGATATTGATATGAATATCATAATTGTTTAGGCTCTCTCCGCTCTCCTTGCGGAAAACCGAGGCCGCATTTATCACCGAGTCTTTGGCCATAGTGCCGGCTGTATCGTTAAAGCGAATCTTGCCTGCACCCGCATCGGTCGGGAAGGCAATCGCTTCCAGTTCAATCAAAGAGCCTAGATGACCCGATACTCCAATGCCAAATATTTTGCCAACCTCGTTTTCGTCTGTGGCTTTACTTATTATATAAGGCGAAATGCGGCTGTTCTGGATTACTTCATATATATGATGGGATTCGACTTTGATTCGCTCGGAAATGCCAGTTCCCTCATTGAGGGCCAAGGCATATGCATCTACCAATATTTTGTTGGCGCTGCGCCCGTCATGACAGTAATCGCTGATTATACTGCTTACTTCTATATCCATAACGATCCCCAGTTTGTACGCAGAGTTGGCAACTATGCACTCTATGTGCTCCGGAGTCAGGGGTTCAAAAAACACTTCCATGCACCGTGATCTAAAGGCCGGACTTATCTCGGTCTGGTCCCGGGTGGTTGCTCCGATAAGCAGAAAATCGGCAGGAACCCCTTCCGCAAATATTTTTTTTATGTATTGCGGAACTCTTTCATCATGGGGATCATAATATGAAGATTCAAAAAATACCCGCTTATCTTCCATTACTTTTAGCAATTTATTCTGTAGATAGATATCCATCTCCCCGATTTCATCGATGAAAAGTATTCCTCCATGGGCATCAGATACTAGTCCCAGCTTGGGTTCCGGTATGCCTTCTTCAGCCAGTTCCCGCCGTGCACCCTGATAAATTGGATCATGCACTGAACCCAAGAGAGGATTGGTTGACTCGCGCGGGTCCCATCGCAAAGTAGTTCCATCCACCTCCACAAACGGCGCATCATCGCGGAAAACGCTATCCGGTTTGCCTTTAGCCATTTCCATGGCCAGACGGGCACAGGTAGTTTTCCCTACCCCAGGTGGACCATAAAGCAGAATGTGCTGGGGGAAGGGGGTATTGAGCTTAGATATTAAAGCTTTCAAGGCCTTTTCCTGACCGATTACTTCATCCACGTGTTCTGGCCGCAATCGGTCAAACGCAGAGCCGTTTAAGCCGCTGCGTTCCATTTTTTCCAGCTGCCCCAGTTTCTTGAGCGTTTGCGCATTTTCATGGTGACTGCTTTGTTCCTTGACAACCTGCAGCCTTATGTCCTGGAGATAATCATTGTATTTCTCCTCCATTTTCTGCTGCACCCGCTGCTCCAGTTTATCTTCCATAGCTCGCCGGGCATATTTATCAGCCACCAGGTCATCCAGATGGTCCAAAATATTCTCCAAATCATCTGCCGCCGCCAATTCACTCAGGGTTGGATCCTCTTCCAAGAGCTTTTGTAATGCCAATACCCTATCGAGCACTTGCTCGGAGTTAATTAAATCGACTGCATCCAGTTTACTGGCCCGCAGTATAAATCCCTGGGTTCCGTAAAGTAAGTCCAGTTGTTTGAAAAGAAGCGCGATCCTATCGTTAATGTTAATTTCTTTATCGGTTTGTCTCTCTTGCTGGTTTAGTTCTTTGATCAGATACAGCATTCATTACTTCCTCCCCTGATCACTCAGGTGCTACAACTAATTTTATCTCGGCCAGAACCGAGGGGTATATTTTCAACTTGATATTGTATGTACCCAGGTGCTTAATAGGATCACCGGTATCTATTTTCTTTTTGTCTAAGACTAGCGCGAATTTTGATTGTAGGACATCAGCAATTTCCTTAGCGGTGACCGCCCCGAAAAGCTTATCGCCCGCTCCGGCTTTTACTTTGATCACGACTTCTTGCCCGTGCAGCTTAGTTTTTAATGCTTCGGCGCTCTCTTTTTCGCTGTTTTTCTTTTTTTCATCCTTAAGGCTTTTTTCCTGTATTTCTTTTATTTTAGTTTTGGTTGCTTCCTGCGCTAGTCCCTGAGGAATAAGATAGTTGCGTGCATAGCCATCCGATACTTCCACAATCTGTCCCTTGGACCCTAGCTTTTTGACTTCCTGGGTCAGAATAACCTTCATCTTCTTACCTCCTTTTTATGATCCAGTTCTCTATAATCCAATAATGAATCAAAAAGTCCCAAAAGACCAATGAAAATTATGGCCGCTAAAGGGAATACTAAACAAAATAATATAAGGAAACTCAGAGTCCATCTCCGACGATTGGAGGCCGTCTTCGACCACTGATAGGCAAGGCCCGCTAGTCCATAGTATAATGTTACGGGAATGGCTACAACCAATAGGTTTAAACCAATATAATACTGGCTAGTCATTGCATCTCTGCCCCACAACCATAAGGAAAGAGCCACTATGATTACCCAGGCAAATTGCCAGGGCATTTTCTCCTCACGAAAGGGCTTCCGGGACAGTATGGGCAGCCTCTTTTTGCGACTGATGTACGCACTTAAGATCAGAACCAGATATACCGCCAGGATAGCTTGAATAGAGTAAAGAGCCGGCAGGAGTAAGATCATCCACCTGACTGCCAGCGTAATACTACTTTTTATATCCTCCGGGCTGATTCCCTGTTCCTCATAGAGTTTTAGAAACTCGCTATCCTCTGATAAGTTAACACTTTCGTTTATATACTGGTCAATTTCAGTCTGTGTATTAGTTATAGCGGCCTCACCCGCGTAATAATAGGTCATTCCGATAAACATACTAGTCAATAATACCGCTGTGAGCATACCCCACTTCTGAAGTTCATAATATCCTTTTTGACCTGCCAATAGAAGACCCATTATAAAGGAAGGTATTCCAAAAATAAGTAAAAAAAATAAATTACTGCTTCCGGCCAACCCGTACAACAGTAAAATATTGAGCCCAAATATCAGAATAATATTCTTACGGCTTAATAAATATCCGCCCAGAAGCAGAGATACCCCCCAGACAATTCCACTTACAAAGGCCAAGGCTGGTGAGCTGCTCATAACCAGACAGGCTAATGATGATACAAGGATAAAATTGAAAAAACCTAGCAAGCAGTTATCACCTCTTTTTAATCTCTTTACCATCCATGTATTTTTGTAGGTGGGTCAAATCATCGTACCATTGTTCTATTTCGTGCGCATCGTTAATGCTGTTATTCAGTTTGAGTTTTATCCTCATTTCAATAAGTTGAAAACTTATACCTACTCTGCGCCCTAAAATATAAGCAATAATTATTAAAGTGGCTATTGCATCAGTTGTAGCATCGTTCCCGGCTTTCATCAAAGACTTCAGCAATGTTCCCATCGTCTCAACTAAGTCAGCTTTGAGCCATTCGACGATTTTCAAGTTGTTTGTAATGTCCATTTCTCTTTTCAAATAAAGACACCTCCAAACTATCCTGTTCTGCATCGCATCAGTTTTTTCCTGCCTGATAGTAATTTGTATGCAAACAAAATCTTCCAATGGCTAAGTAGGACCGGCAACAAGGGTACGTTCTTTTCTGTTTCCTTCATCAAGGACTGGAAAAGGAAACAGAAAAGAACGTACCCTTGTTGCCCCCCTTGTCCCAGAACCCATGAGAAAAGCCCGCTCATATTAAGGGCGGGCTTTGAGAAAAACAATACTTTAGCCAATTGGCGAGCTTATTCCGATGTATAGGGCAGCAGGGCCATTATGCGAGCTCTTTTTATGGCTACCGTTAACTGCCTCTGATGCAGGGCACAGTTACCAGTAATCCGGCGGGGAAGAATTTTACCCCTCTCAGTAACATAACGGCGCAGCTTGACCAGTTCCTTATAATCTATGCCCTCGACTTTATCCGCGCAAAAATTGCACGGCCGTCTTTTCTTACGTTTGTCGCGCTTCATCATGGTGGTCGTCCTCCTTTATCAAAAAGGTATTTCATCTTCTTCATTTTTATCTACTATATCAATATCTTCCAGCCTTACTTCCCGCCCTAGATCTTCCCATTGGTCATGTTCGCGGCGGGGTGAAGCTGTTTGGCCGGATCCGGGCGAAGAGCCTGTACCGCCTTTGTCCAGGAAGCGGACATCGTCAGCTACTACTTCCGCAACCTTGCGCTTCTGTCCCTCCTTGGTTTCATAGCTGCGTACCTGTAATCTGCCTTCTACGGCCGCCAGCCTTCCTTTACCCAGATAATTGGCACAATTTTCAGCTAGACCCTTCCAGGTCACAACATCAATAAAATCGGTTTCTTCTTTATTAAATCTGCGATTTATTGCCAGAGTAAATGTTGCCACCGCTGTTCCGTTAGTCGTATATTTGAGTTCCGGGTCGCGGGTGAGGCGACCTATAAGAATAACTCGGTTTAACATTTCATTCCCCTCCCTGGCTGTTTAACGCTATTTTTCGTCTTGTCTAATAATGATATGGCGCATCAAACTATCCGATATCTTTATGACTCTGTCTAATTCTTCGACAGTTTCGGGTAAACCCTTGAAATGCCATAAACAATAGATACCTTCCGAATAGTCTTCAATCTTGTACGCCATGCGCTTCTTACCCCATCCGTTGGCTTCGTTAACAAATTCTCCGCCAAAATCATCAATTATCTTATGCAGTCTTTCTTTGATTTCAGCTGTGACCTCTTCAGCCAGATCAGGCTTGATGATAAACATCATCTCATAAGCACGCATTTTCACACCTCCTCCCTCTGGACTAAACCCGTAAACACGGGTAATGGCCCCGAAATATTTCCCGGGGCAGGGACTGCATTACATTATACCAGTATTTTATTCATGAATGCAACCGCAGATTAGAGCTTGCCTTTAATTAAAAAGCTTTTTAAGTCGGATACAGGTTTTTCAATAATATAGGTATCGTTGAAGAGTGCTTTTAATACTGCCACCTGCTGGGAATGTTCATTAACCTTTAATCCTATAATACAGAATGGCCCCTCGTTGCGGGAACTCTTCACTGTAACCAGATCACCCTCCGTAAATTGTTTTTCGGGCACTATTTTTAACATCTATCCCACGCTCCCTGGATGGATTCCATATTACTGCTATAGTATATGCGTGGGTCAGACGGAGTGTTATTCTCCCATTACGGGATATTTTCAACAATCCTTACCATTTTTTTCTCAAATTCACTGCGGGGCAGCATTACCAGCCGTCCACAGCCGACACACTTGATTTTAATGTCCATCCCCATCCGAACCACTTCCCAGTTATAGCTCCCACACGGATGTTGTTTCTTCATCTTTACAATGTCCCCCAGATTAAAAGCTTTTCTCTCCATGCTTCTCTCTCCCTCGCGGATCATATACCGGTGGACTTTGGCAGACTTTTCACCTTCTAATCTTAATAGGTAAAAATCCCTTCTGCAGCACTCGTCCGATTGAATAACAGGTGCAATTCCGTTCCTCCATGGCCTTTAGCAGAGAACTGGCCTTATTCTCGTCTATGGCCATAAGTAATCCCCCGGCAGTTTCAGGAGAAAACAGCAAATCGCGACGGGTGATATCGATTTGCTCCCGGTACTCTACTTTATCGGCCAGGTAGTCTCGATTGTTGTAAGCGCCCGCCGGTATCAATCCCAGACTGGCATATTCCAGCGCTCCCTGCATAAAGCGCAGCCGGTCAGTGTCAAGCTCAACCTCAACATCACTAGCTGCGGCCAGCTCATAAAGATGGCCTGCCAGTCCAAACCCGGTTATATCAGTAGCTGCTTTGACTCCCATCTGCTGCATCACTTCAGACCCCACCCGGTTCAGCATGCTCATCCAATGAATAGCCTCTTCCATAGACGTATCTGAAGCCATCTCCGCTTTAATAGCAGTAGAAATAACCCCGCTGCCCAGCGGTTTGGTCAAAAACAGTATATCTCCAGGTTGGGCAGCACTATTGGTGATTACTTTTGCAGGGTGTACCCTGCCGCATACTGACAGCCCATATTTGGGTTCATTGTCATCAACCGTATGACCACCTACTATTAAAGCTCCGGCCTCTTTGACTTTGCTGAGTCCGCCCTCCAGTATTTTCCGGAGTACATCCATATCTCCGCATTGCGGATAACAGACCAAGTTTGTGGCAAGAAAAGGCTGTCCGCCCATAGCATACACGTCATTAAGCGAATTAACTGCCGCTATCTGTCCAAAAATGTAGGGGTCATCTACCATAGGTGTAAAAAAGTCTGTGGTTTGAATTATTGCCAATTCATCACTTATGCGATAAACTCCGGCATCATCCCGGCTATCTATCCCCACCAGGAGATTAGAATCAGTGGGCCATTCCAGACCCTTAAGCATTTCTTCTAAGGTCCCCGGACCTATTTTCGCAGCTCAGCCGGAAGCGCGAACCATTTCTGTCAGTCTAAGTGTTCTTTCCACCCCTAATCACCTCCTCCCCACCTAAGTAAACCTGAAAAGCAAAATTTGAAATCAGGCTGTCGCCTGATCCAGGGTTTAAAACTTCTGCATAAAAGCTTTATAGCCAAGGTAAGCCATATAGACATCTAATTTACTGGCAACCTCAAACGGTGAATGCATCCCCAGTATGGCAACTCCGCAATCCACGACTTCCATACCATAATGTGCAATGTATTGGGCGACCGTTCCCCCCCCGCCAATATCAACCTTGCCCAGTTCACCTATCTGCCACACTACCCCGGCCTCATCAAAAAGGTGGCGAATTCTGGCAATAAATTCGGGATTAGCATCATTAGAGCCAGACTTGCCCCGTGATCCGGTATATTTCGTTACCACTACCCCCTTTGACATAAAGGAGCAGTTCATTTTTTCAAATACTTCCGGGTAATTAGGATCAACGGCCGCATTTACGTCCGCCGAAAGTGCACTAGAGAGAGACAACGTCTGGCGCAGGCTGTAATAATCGTGAATACCTGCCTTATTCATAATTTCAGCCACAATATTTTCAATCAAAAGAGATTGCAGACCGGTATTACCAGAGCTGCCTATCTCTTCCTTATCAACAAAAAGACACATAGCCGTGCGCTGTGGTTGTTCTACCTCCAGGGCCGCCATTAATGAGCTGTAAGCACTTACCCGATCATCCTGACCATAAGCCCCTACCATACTTCTGTCCAGGCCCACGTCGCGAGCAGCATATGCCGGAACCAGCTGTAATTCAGCACTGGTTAGGTCATCTTCTTCGACATTGTATTTCTCCTTTAATAGTTCCATTAGGTAGGCTTTAATAGGATCATGGTCGCAGTCTGCTTGCGGACGGGTTCCTAGCAGCGCATTCAGACTTTCTGCGTTTACCGCATCTGACATTTTCTTTTCCATTTGATCTTTGGCTAAATGAGGCAGTAGATCGGCAATTGTAAAGACTGGGTCTCCCGCATTCTCGCCTATGACCACCTTGATCACTCGGCCATCTTTCTTAACCACTACCCCATGTAAAGCAAGAGGCAAGGCCACCCATTGATATTTCTTGATCCCGCCGTAATAGTGGGTTTTCAGCAAACCCATGCCGTCAGCCTCATACGCTGGCCGGCCTTTAAGATCCAGGCGCGGCGAGTCTATATGGGATACTACCAGGTTGAAACCTTGCTGCAGCGGATCACTGCCAATTACAACCAATGCTGCTACTTTACCTTTGCTGGTTATAAGAAGTTTATCGCCTGCTTTGATGGAGTCAACCTTTTTTATGGCGGTAAACCCTTTTTCTGCCGCTAGGACGCTTATGTACTCGGCGGCTTCCCGTTCAGTTTTAACCTGGGTGAGGAAATCTATATATCCCTCGTTAAAACTATAAGCTGCCTTAAATTTCTCTTCACTCAACCCGGTCCAGCAGCTTTTATCCTTTTTCTTACTCTTTTCCTGCATCACCAATATCCCCTTTCCTACTCATTGCCTGTTTAATTTTCCAAAGTATCCCCTAGTCTATACACTTTTAAGTATTAAAGCATGCATAATATCAAATGTTTTTAGCAGATAGGGAAATAGCACTGAACCTCCAATATAATATTCAGCCAAGCTAGCACTACTTAGGCCGATTTTTGCTCCAAGTTCCAGGGGCGAGATTAACACCCCGGCCAGGACTGCCATTATTATAGTATTCTGAGTCAATATTATGACTAGCCCTCCGAGGCGGTTTACTCCGCCCATTATTCCCCGATTAATGATTCTATCCAAAATTGCACAGATATATTTTAACAAGTGGCTGCTTATAATATATAGTGCCAGAAAACAGAGGGCTGCCACAAGCAGATATGCAAATTCTGTAATCTGCCGATGAATGGCAGCTATTCCTTCAGTAACAATCGGCAGAGATGCAATCAAAGCAGGCTGCTCAGAAACCCCAGCTGAGTTCAACATCCTCTTTTCCAGCCAAGCGGTTAAATCGGTTACCACTCCGTAGTGCTCCTGCAGATAATTGGCAGCTGGGTTACGTAACAGAAATGCAGCCCCTAGACCAAACAGAGTACTGACAATACCTCCTAGCGATCGGATTAATCCTTTTTGGTAGCCAATCAAGATGCTAACCACTAGATTTATTATTATAAGGTAGTCCAGTGCATTAAATCTCATCCAATCACCTCAGTTGATTTGTATTAACTTCATCCCCATCTCCTGGTTCCTTCATCAAAATTCAATACATACTGGATAATTCTTCATTTTTTAGCTAAACAAACATTTATATTATATAAGTTTTAAACTAACAATTCATATTTTTTATTGTACACTTAATATACTGAGGCAGGTGATTTAAATGCTTACCTTCCTTAATAGATTGGAGCTTTACTTGCCCAGAATGTCAGAATAGGAAATATATGCTAATATAGAGATATAAGTCTTAATTATGCCGTCCTCATTTGTCCGCCCGTTCTGGATTGAGACAGGGAGATATACGAGGAATAGCAATAGTATAGAAAGGTGTTTGCATGGATTTTAGCAACATTCACGGTCTGATTGCCTATATAAATGGCTTCGGTATCTTTGCCCCGCTGGTCGCTTTTGTTCTGTTTATGATACAAGCAATTTTACCAGTTTTCCCGTATATAATACTAACTGCTGCCGGGGGAATATTGTTTGGTTTTAAACTCGGATTTCTCCTTTCCTGGTTGGGGGCACTGACTGGTGCCTGTCTAGCCTATTGGATGTGCCGTTTGCTGGGGTATTCTCAATTTTTGCAGCGCTTCTATATCCGTATGGGTTATGATGTGCGACAACTTAATTCCTCAATGGCTTTCTGGACCATCGTTATAGCCCGTATAATACCGGTAGTTCCTACTCCGCTGATAAATGCCGCAGCGGCCCTGGGAGGGGTCTCCTTCCCTAACTTTGCTGCATCTTCAGCTATTGGAAAAATCCCTTCGGCGGTTCTCTACACCGGCTTGGGCCTAGCCCTCTTTAACGCCAAGGACATTAATACCGCCCTAATAATTATAGGTCTTACCGTGATCTTTTTATTGCTTATCAAGTACCTTGGGGGAAAAATGTTTCCTCCCAAGCTCGACTGATCCAGATCCATTTAACTACATCTGCCACTTAGCCTGCAGATTTTCAGATTGCTAGTCAAAGGAGGATTGCTGCCAATAATCATGAATACTTATCTTCCCATCATTATCAGCTCGGCCAGCGTTTATATCTTCATTGTTCTGGCAATACGTTTATTTGGCAAAAAGGAATTGGCCCAGTTATCGGTAATCGATTTGGTTTTCATATTACTTATTAGCAACTCGGTGCAAAATGCTATGGTTGGCAGTAACTCCACCCTCATCGGTGGTCTAGTTGCTGCCACAACCCTGTTCGTTGTTAATTTCCTTTTAAAAAAGGCATTATTACATTCTCGGAAACTTAACCAAATGATCCAGGGCAATCCTTTAATGCTGATTTATAATGGCCAGATTATTCAGACTCATTTAGATCAAGCCCAGATCTCGTTAGAAGAAATCGAGGCAGCCGTACGAGAACACGGAGTCGAGACCGTCAAGCAGGTTAATTTAGCTGTCCTGGAAGTTGATGGCAATATAAGCGTTCTCTCTGATAATTTTTCCTCTAGATCTGTTAAAAAGCGTAAAGCGCATAGAGCTATCAATAAAAATGGGTAGACCAGATGAGGCAACGATTGCATGAATATTACTTTCTATATTAGTGTGAAAAAAAGGGCTCTCTGAGGCGAGAAAGGAGCCCGGTTAATACTAAAGATCCAAATAAATAACCAGGGCTCTTAGAATGGTCTTCTGAGGCATTTATGAAGAAAGGCAGTGTGTGGCGCAACATGGCTCCCAAAATAGCAGGCAGGGTATGCCCCGGCTAGCATTGCACTTAATTTCTATGTCATTACAGAAAAATACCCCCTTTTTATAAGGAGGTCATATGTTAATTCTAAATATAAAATAAATCAAATTGGCGGAAGCGTGTGAGAATCGAACTCACCCACCGCAGGATCACTACGGCGCAGACTGGATTTGAAGTCCAGGCGGCCCACCAGGACCGATCCGCCTCCTTAATATTGCTTATTGATTATAGTCGCGTTGCCCTTTATTGTCAAATATGCCTTCTTTACAGAAGGTCCTCCGAAGATACAATAACCGATTCGACCTCATAGCCGCTCTTTTTCAGTTCAGCTACTACATCCTCATTATCCAGTTCCTCAATGCGTACGATCATTTTATACTTATCTTTCTTGGCATCGAAGTATACCACTGTATTAAGGATGTTTTTGCCCTTTTCAGCAATCATTCCCGTAATCGAGGCAATAGTCCCCGGGCGATCAGCTGTGTATAAGTCTATCCGGCTGTGAGTCTTTTTCACCCCAAGGATATCTATAAACGCATCGAATATGTCGGTTTCAGTTACTATTCCCACCAACTGGTTGTTTTCTATCACCGGCAATCCGCTTATACGATTTCTGCGCATTATTTTAGCGGCTGTTTCTATATAGTTATCCGGCCCAATGGTTATTAACTGCTGTTTTTTGGGCAAGATATCTTTTATCGTGGTTTTAGCTAGGAGATAATTAAGTTCATGAATGCTGAGTGTAGTTGCCGAAGAAGGAGCTGCCTGGTTAAGATCGCTCAAAGTGATTATTCCAAGTACTTTCCCTTTTTCTACCACCGGCAGTCTGCGAATATTATTTTCCTTCATCATCGAAAAGGCCTCATTGATGTTGGTATCCATTCCCACCGTTCTCACGTTTTCCGACATCCGATCTCTAACCTTCATACATCTTTTCCCCCAATCCACTATTTTATTTCCCTGGGACACGGGGCCAGGTCCCCACTATCCTCCCAGATAGGCTTTTTTTACATCTTCACTCTTGAGCAACTGTTCGGCTGATCCCTGTAATACTATTTCGCCAGTTTCTATAACGTATGCCTTATCAGCAATAGATAGAGCCATATGAGCATTTTGCTCTACCAGCAGGATGGTCGTTCCCCGTTCATTTATATCCTTAATTATGGCAAAGATTTCCTTAACCAGCAAAGGTGCCAGTCCCATTGAAGGCTCATCCATAAGCAGTAATTGCGGCCTAGCCATCAGGGCGCGACCGATCGCCAGCATCTGTTGTTCCCCGCCGCTCAGGGTCCCCGCCATCTGTTTACGACGCTCTTTTAAGCGAGGAAAGCGGACAAATACATTGTCCATATCGTCAGCAATTTCCTTTTTGTTTTTACGCAGATAGGCTCCCATTTCGAGATTCTCCAACACTGACATGGAAGCAAATACCCTCCGTCCTTCCGGGACCTGCGATATGCCCATCCCCACGATTTTCTCAGGGGCAACTTTACTAATATCTATATCTTTAAAAAATACCGAGCCGCTGCGGGGCCTCAGTATTCCAGATATCGTCTTTAAAGTAGTGGTCTTGCCGGCTCCATTAGCGCCGATCAGGGTTACGATGCTCCCCTGCTCAACCTCCAACGACATTTTTTTGAGGGCATGTATTGCACCATAGTAGACATCAATGTCTTTAACTTGCAGCACTAATTTACCTCCTCTCCCAGATAAGCTTCGATAACTTTTTTATTATTACGTATTTCTTCCGGTTTGCCCTCGGCTATCACCTGTCCATAATCCAATACATAAATACGCTCACACACACCCATTACCAGGGACATATCGTGTTCTATCAACAGTATCGTAAGACCAAACTCCTGCCTTATCCACTGGATAAGTTGCATCAATTCCTGTGTTTCTTGAGGGTTCATCCCGGCGGCCGGTTCATCAAGAATCAACAATGTAGGCCCGGTAGCCAGCGCTCGGGCTATTTCCAAACGTCTTTGTTCTCCATAAGGAAGGTTGGATGCGACTTCGTCTTTTTTGCTGTCCAGTTTAAAAATTCGCAGGAATTCCAGCGCCTTCTCTTCTATTTCTTTTTCCCCCCGGAAAAATCCGGGGCTTCTAAAAATAGCACTCAGGAATCCATACCCGACATCCTTGTGAAAAGCTACTCTAACATTGTCAAGGACGGTTAAATCCCGGAACAGGCGAATGTTTTGAAAAGTACGGGCAATTCCTTTTTTACATATATCATATGGATGCAGCCCTACCAGATTGTTGTCAGCAAAGACAATGCTTCCTTGATCCGGCTTATATACTCCTGTAATCAGGTTGAATACCGTGGTCTTACCGGCTCCATTTGGCCCAATCAATCCAACCAACTCATTCTTTTCCAGCTTAAAGTTAAAATTTAGTACTGCACTTAACCCACCAAAAGATTTGTGCAAGCCCTTTATCTCCATAAGGCTCATTTTTTCGCCCCCCACATCCTAGCCAGGGTTTTTCGGCCCAGTTCTTTATTCCCCATTAGTCCTTGTGGGCGGTAGATCATAACCACAATTAGGATCAATGCATATAGAATCATGCGAATTGCCGGAAACGACTGCAGCGCAGCCGTTAAGCTAGTTATAAAAATAGCTGCGATTACAGCCCCGGTAGTACTGCCCAGTCCGCCCAAGACCACCATAACCAGGATATCAAATGATTTCATGAAGTTGAAAGTATCCGGTTTAATAATGTAAAAATAGTGAGCATATAGGGCACCGGCCAGACCAGCAAACATAGCCCCAATTACAAAAGCCAGCACTTTATAGCGGGTGGTATCTATGCCCATCAATTCAGCTGCCACTTCGTCTTCCCGTATTGATATAATTGCTCGTCCATAGCTGGAATTGATCAAATTTACAATAACAACCAAGGTTAGAATGACCGACCCAAACAACCAAGGCCAGGTAGTATCTTTAGCAATTCCCATAATGCCCGAAGGCCCGCCTACGTAATCTATGTTTTGCAATACAACTCGAATAATTTCACCAAACCCCAGGGTGGCAATAGCCAGATAGTCCCCTCTCAGCCGCAGCGTTGGTACCCCAATGATAAATCCAGCCAGGGCCGCGGCGGCACACGCTGCCACCACCGCCAGAATAAAGGGTAAATGGAGCAGAGTGGTAAATATTACTGAAACATATGCTCCCACGGCCATAAACCCAGCATGACCCAGAGAAAGCTGGCCGGTGAAGCCATTGATCAAGTTAAGACTGACTGCCAGGATTATATTGATAAACATCGAATTCAAGTTAATCTGATAATATTGATTAAGTAAACCGGTGGTTATGGCATATTGACCCAGGGTAAAAAGCATCGCCAGTACTGCCACTTCAGTCAGGAATCGGGTCCAGGTTTTGTTATTTGTCTGCATATATATTCACCTACACTTTTTCCCCGGTATTTTTGCCAAACAGACCGGTGGGCTTGATAAGTAATATTAATATGAGGACGCCAAAAGCGACTGCATCACGATAAAGACTGTTGCCGTAACCGCTTACCATAGTCTCCAAGATTCCCATCAGGAAGCCGCCCACCATGGCACCGGGAATAATTCCAATCCCCCCTAAGACTGCGGCTACAAAGGCTTTCAGGCCCGGGATAATACCCATGAGGGGATTAACCGTGTTATAGTAAACGCCTATCATTACCCCGGCCGCAGCAGCTAGTGCTGATCCGATGGCAAAGGTTATGGACACGGTCTTGTCCACGCTGATGCCCATAAGTACGGCCGCCTCCTGATCCTCGGATACGGCCCGCATTGCTTTACCGGTTTTAGTCATCCGGATGATATATTGCAATATAAGCATCAGAATAACCGCTGAAATAATTACAAAAAGGTCTTTATTGGAAATCATAATCCCCATGATATGATAATTGCTAACCCGAAACGCTGAATCAGGAAACACCCGCTGCGCTGGCCCCAGAATGAACAGCGTAGTATATTCTAAAAACAACGACACTCCAATTGCTGTGATCAATGCGGCTATTCGCGTTGAGTTGCGCAATGGTTTGTAGGCAATTTTTTCAATTACGACCCCTATAATAGCACAGGCTAACATAGCATATAGCATAGCCACCAGAACATTGGTGCCCAAAACAGAAAGCGAGAAGAATCCTACATAAGCCCCTACCATCATAATATCCCCATGAGCAAAGTTAATTAATTTAATGATCCCATAAACCATAGTATATCCCAGTGCAATCAAGGCATATATTGCACCCAGCGATAGACCGTTAATTAATTGTTGGGTAAATTCTTGCACAATAGACACGTCCTTTTCCAGCTTTATATGGTAAAGAGAGGGCTCACCCTCTCTTCAGAGCGTCGATAAAAGTGAATCTCTGCGTCATTTCTCAAAACCCGCTCAATCAACGTACCTTGTGTACGCCTCAATCGCGGTATTTTGCTCATTCCTTGATCTTCACTTCCATCGCTCGCTCTGCTCTGCCTCTCTTTTACCTCTATGGCTGGATTCTGGTCTTCATAACCTGTTTCCCATCTACATTCTCGATAATTATACCGGCTTTAATCGGGTTATGATTGGCATCAATGGTCATTTTGCCGGTCACTCCTACGAAATCCTTAATCTGGGCCAACGCATCTTTAACCTTCACAGGATCAGCTGCTCCTGCATCCTTAATGGCCTGGGCCAGCATCTGTACGGCATCATAGCCCAGCGCATTGAAGGAATTTGGAGTCTTGTTATACTTCGTTTTGAAATCACCCACGAATTGTACTACCTTGGGGTCTTTGTCTTCAGCAGTGAAATCGGTAGTCAAGAAAGTATTATTTAGATTGGCAGCTCCTGCTACTTTTACCAAGTCATCGGATACCCATCCGTCGCTTCCACCAATGGCACAGGTTATTCCCAGATCACGTGCTTGTTTGATCAGCGGCGCTACTTCTTGATAATAACCAGGAACATAGATAAAATCGGGGTTTAGGCTCTTTATCTTGGTAAGTACCGCCTTAAAATCGCGGTCGTCCTTCACAAAACCCTCTTCGGCTACAATTGTTCCGCCCTTGGCTGCAAAAGTCTTTTTAAAGTAATCGGCTAAACCTTTGGCATAGTCTGTGGAACTGTCTTTGTAAATGACAGCATTTTTAGCTTTCAGGTTGTCAGCAGCAAACTGAGCCATCAACGTACCCTGGAAGGGATCTATGAAACATACCCGGAAAATATAATCCTGGACTTTACCAGTCGTAGGATCAAGGGTTACTTTTTCATTGGTGGCTGCCGGTGCAATTAGCGGTATTTTGTTCTGCATCATAATCGGCGTGCTGCCTGCCACGTCACCGCTGGTCAAAGGACCAATCTGGGCTACGATTTTCTCACCGACCAGCGCTGAACTAACACTCATTGCCTCATCAGCAGTAGATTTGCAGTCTTTTACGATAGGAGCCAACTGCATTCCCAGAATACCACCAGCGGCATTAATCTGCTCTATGGCCAGTAAGGCACCATCTCGAGCATCAGTTCCGTATGTAGCTGCTCCGCCCGATAATTCAACATTAATACCTACTGGTATGGTTTTTTGATCACTTTTGTCGGCTGTCTTAGTGCCGCATCCTGCAATAATACTGAACATAAACATCATCACCATGATAACGGCCAGTTTCTTACTTATCTTCCCTTTCATCGAACTCCTCCTAAAAAAATTTTTACACTTCCCCGAATGTCTAAACAACCTGCACCTCCCCTACATTTTTTCCTAACTCGGGTTGTATTTCACCCTAATGTCGCCGACCCGGCGGGTAAAACGCATTCTATCATAGTATTCTATCAAAGGAAGCGCATACTTGCGAGAGGTATCAAAAATATCTCGCGCCGTCGCCAGAGTAAGTTCCTTTTCCCGAGTGAAATATTTGTTTAATAGGGACTGCCCATTTTCTATAGCACTTTTTGAAAAGTAGAGCCCTTCACTGATTTTGATCAGTTCGCTCCGATCAGTTAAATAAGCAATTATTTCGTTAAGTTCAACTTCCGGTATCCCGGTCACCGAGCTGATTTCATCGAGACCGGGCGGACTATATTGTCTGTCCTTCATTATAGTATTTATTATGTCAATAGTCTTTTTTTCTTTTTCACCTGGGTTAGGCAGAATACCCGGAATGCTCAATAAATTATTTTTACTTACGATTCTCCCCTCTTCTTCCAGGTATTTCATCATGGTATTGAAAACTTTGGGATTGAATTTGGCAAAATATCGGCTGCGCATATCCTCTTTGGGATACCCTGCCCGGAGCGGGTATCTACCTTGATATTGACTTATGGTGTTAGCGAGCTGTTCATAAATAAGTTCCAAGCTCTGATAGCTTAAATAATAACTCCCTTTTCCGCTTATATCCACGATCTTTTCATCTATTAACAGCTGATCCAGTTCTTCAACAATCTGTTGTTCCGGACTGCCTGTTTTTTTCGCCAGGTCTGTCAGGCTAAGCACCTGGAGGGAATTCTCCAATTCATGCAGTACTACATCATAGAGACTGCCTTCTTCTTTTACCGCCAGGTCGTTCAAAACGTCTTCTTTATAGCGTTTTTGATGAGGGGCATTAGGATCAATTATAGTGCCACCGCCAATGGTATCAACTGGGGAATAATAGCGTATTACAAAAGGATCTCCCTTATAGGCTACTACTGGCTTTTCCATCACAATCTGAACAAAGGCTTCCTCACCCGGAAGCAATTCATCACGATCCAACAGCACCACTCGCCCCAGAGTCTCATCGGTTCCGAGATGAAATCTGACCCGATTCCAATTTCTAAGCGTCCGCGAGCTGCCGCTCAGCAGTCTTAGTTTAGTATCCACCCGGTAACTCGGCGTGAGGTAACCGCTGTCGGCCAGCAAATACCCCCTTTTAATATCGCCCACTTCTATTCCCTGCAGGTTGACTGCCACCCGTTGCCCGGCATAAGCGGTGCTTACCTTTTCATTATGTACTTGCAGAGTACGCACTTTGACCATCTTCTGAACCGGCATAAGTTCCAAGGTATCCCCTACATTAATTTGCCCTGACCATAGGGTTCCGGTCACTATCGTTCCAAACCCGGCCATAGTAAATACCCGGTCGATAGGCAAGCGTGCATGTCCTAAAATTGGCTTCTCCTCGACGGTTGCCGCTACTGTTTCAATGGTTTCCAGCAGTTCAGAAATGCCTTCCCCGGTTACCGCTGATACCGCTACTATTGGAGCCCCCTTTAATATGCCGGCTTCAATATATTGTCTAATATCGTCTTCCACCAGCATTAGCCATTCTTCGTCGACCATATCTTTCTTGGTGATGACTACTATTCCTTTATCTACACCCAGCATTTCAATTATATCTGCATGTTCACGCGTCTGTGGCATTATGCCTTCATCAGCCGCAATAGTAAATAGAACCATGTCAATTCCAAATGCCCCCGCCAACATATGGCGGATGAATCTTTCGTGCCCGGGTACATCCACTATGGCCGCTTTTTGGCCGCTCGGCAGAGTAAAGGGCGCAAAACCTAATTCAATCGAAATCCCTCTTTGCTTCTCTTCTTTGAGCCGATCAGTCTCCACCCCCGTCAGTCTTTTCACCAAGGTGGTTTTGCCATGGTCTATGTGCCCGGCAGTTCCAATTATCAATCTTTTCATAGTTTTTCTCCGGGCTCTATCTCCAGTTCCACCCCTGCCAGAAGAACTTTGCCCATTATTGCGAGCAGGACGTCGTCATCGCCCTCCAGCAAAGTGCGCACACTGATCAGCATTTTATCTTCCTGCTTGCGGGTAAGTAAAGCCGGACTCATCTCTCTAAGTTGTCTGGCCACTGTTTCTAGTTGTTTTTCCTGAAAGGCAATCTGTATTCCATAGCCAGGTATTTTATAAGTGGGGTAAGCCCCGCCGCCTACCATATCCTCCGTCTCAACCACGGTTATAGACTGGATGGTCCCTGACAACTCCAGGTTCTCTTTTAAAGCTGCTCTGAGTTTTTCAGCCCGTGCCAAAAGGTCATTCCCGGCCGCGGTCAACATCTTTAAGACTGGTATGGCTTGTAGGGGGTCACCACTCAGGTATTCTAATAAGGTTCCTTCCAAGGCCGCAATATTGAGCTTGTCCACTCGCAGCGCTCTGGTTAACTGATTTTTCTTCATGGCGGTAATATATTTCTGTTTACCTACAATTATGCCCGCCTGGGGTCCACCCAGCAGCTTATCTCCACTGAAAGAAATAATATCTGCCCCACTGGCTACACTGGCCTGAACTGTGGGTTCATCCTTTAATCCCCATTCTCCCAAATCATTAAGTATCCCACTACCCAGATCGTGCATAACCGGAATGTTCCGTTCTTTTCCCAGTGCGGCCAAATCACTTAGTTTTACCTCTTCGCTAAACCCTATGATTTTATAATTGGAGGTATGGGCCGAAAAAAGCAGGGCAGTATCATCATTAATAGCCTGGGCATAATCAGAGATATATGTTTTATTTGTAGTCCCCACTTCAACCAGGCGCGCTCCACTCTGTTTCATCACCTCGGGAATCCTGAAGGCCCCTCCGATTTCAATAAGCTGCCCCCGTGAAACAATAACCTCTTTATCTCTGGCCAGAGCAGTTAAGCCTAACAGAACCGCTGCCGCATTGTTATTTACCACCAAGCCAGCCTCCGCTCCAGTCAGCGCTATTAGCAGCTCTTCGACATGTTGGTATCTGGAGCCTCGTTCACCATTTTCGAGATTAAACTCCAGATTGTTATAGTTTTGGCCTATCTCGTTCAAATAGGCCAAGGCGCGTTGCCCTAAAGGAGCCCGTCCCAAATTGGTATGCAGCACTACGCCCGTGCCATTTATAACCTTTTGTAAGGTTCCCTGGGTTGCTGCTGCAATCAATATGTCCAGGCGCTTGAGGATTTTTGCAGCTAACTCTTTTTTATTGCTATCCCTGCCGTTCAGCCGTAGTTCCTGCCGGCTTTCTTCAACTGCCCGCCTTAATTTGTCCATTATAAATTCTCGATTGTAATTCCCCAGCAAATCTTGCATTTGGGGCATTACCAAGAGTTCATCTATGGCGGGAATATTTCTGAGATTTATCATTCTTAAGCCTCCTTGGTTCGGCTAAATACTTGGATTACTCTATAGTATAACCCTAAGCCTATTTCTTTTGTAGTCTTATATAACAGCGCAGCAATTATTATCACCCCCAATATTCCAAAAAGCGGATATATCTTGGCTACCAGGCTGGAAAAGCTCTGCAGGGAGAGAGGCAAGGCCAGGGTAATACTCAAAACCAGACATATTCTATAACTTAATCCTGTAAATTTTGAGAAGCGCTGCGCGAAGCCATAGGCATTAGCAATGGCTGTGGTAATAATCCCCAGCCACAAAACGATGGTGTATAGGTGTTTGGCGGTCAGACTAATTTGCCCTGCCACATATACCATGGGAACCTGGTAATGCATTACTGCAGGAAGAAATTTACATAAGGAAAAGTAGTTGATGATGACAAAGCCTCCCAGGATCAAACCTCCCCAGACCGCTCCTAAAATCCCATTGCGCCTATTGGTAACACTCTGGTACTCGGTCAACACTACCATCGCCAATGCAAAATTATAGGATACATAAAGAATACTGCTTATTATCCAGTTCCAAGCCCCTTCTGCATTCAAGGCGTAAGTATGAATTTCCTGCTGACTTGTATCTACAAAAAAGGCGGTATAGCCAGAAATAGCTAGTAACAGAACTATTTTGATCGGTACCAATATGTTATATGAAAAGATCATTCCCTTTTTCCCTGCCGCCAGGAGAACCACGATCACAACATACGCCAGAAATATTCCCAGGGTTTTAGGAAGATACAGGTGTTCATAAAATACCGCTCCACTGGCTGATAACATGGTGCTGATGCCCATGAATAAAAAAATCGCCAGGAGGAAATCAACCGTTAATCCCAACCGGTGCCCCAGTAAGTCTTTTAACAGATCCTGGTAGTTGGCTGCTTTTCGATCATGGGCCTTATAAAGCAGCAATCCTCCACAGATCCCAAAAAGAACAGTTGCTAGCAGGACTCCATTCGCCCCATTAGGTCCATAAGCCACAAAAAATTGTACGATTTCCTGTCCGGAAGCAAAACCTGCGCCGATTACCGCCCCCAGATATCCCATGATCACCATTAATCGATATTTGATACCGTTCACCTCATTTCTTAACCCTGTACTTAATAAATATTCCCACTATCGTAAAATACCGCATAAAAATATTCCCAGCGGTAAGAATAATGGTAAAAATTTATAATGCGAGGAAACGGTATGGTTATTTCTTCTATTCGATTAGCTAATTCGAATTTCTCCTGTCATTTTGAAGACCCCCTTTGTTTGCAACTATTGGAAAAGAAAGTATACCGCCTTATGTCGGAGATGAACGAAGATTTCCAGAGAGATACTGTCTTTTTGTGTGTAGGCACTGACCGCGCTACCGGTGATTGTCTGGGCCCGTTGGTAGGCACCCGTTTACAGTCTTTATCTCCG
>Ga0074195_1000683_pt1 | contig 60315 bp, 39 predicted proteins | sample EPASupsiteHSE623_FD_64525 | JGI IMG/M metagenome (GOLD analysis project Ga0074195, IMG submission 64525) | Bioremediated contaminated groundwater from EPA Superfund site, New Mexico - Sample HSE6-23 | ecosystem: Environmental > Aquatic > Deep subsurface > Groundwater > Contaminated ...
TCATTGCTCAAAAGCAGGGGGAGGGTGAAAACCTGGCCACTTTTACGACCCTTTTTGAGCGGGATTACGGGGTGAAGACCGATACGCTGGCCTGGCGTTACGAACAGGCCCATCAGCAGTCGCTCCGCGAAGCCTTTGCCCTGGCGCGTCAGGCTGTCGAGAAGTGCGATACGCTTTTGGTGCGGCAACAGGAGCAGACCCTGGCCTTACAGCAACAGTTGGCGGCTGTGTATGCCAGCAGCAGTTGGCGGCTGACGGAACCGTTGCGGCGCTTGACCACGAGTTTCCGCTCCCTTTCTGGAGCCATGTCCATCCAACTGAGGAAGACGAGCCATCATCTTTGGCTCTTTGTCAAGCGGCTGACGAGAAGATACCCTGCCTTGGGAACATTGCTTCGGGCAGCGGTCAGCCCTTTTCCACGTTTGGAAGCGCGCATTCGTTCCTTTGTTGCACGGAAACCGGCCGAATCCGTCTCGTGGTCGGCCTTGGAAAATTGCAGAGACAATAAAGGGATTGCCCTGACCCCCGCCGCTCGCCGGGTGTACGCCGATCTTCAAGCGGCCATCGAAGAATCCATGTCCAAGGACCACCCCTGATGCGTCTTGTTATCGACATGCAGGGAGCGCAGACCGCGAGCCGCTTGCGCGGCATTGGCCGCTATACCCTCGCCCTGGTCCAGGCCTTGCTGCGGCAGGGAGCTGACAAGCATGAGTTCTGGCTGGTACTGAACAGCCAGTTGCCGCCGCTTGCCGAGTCGGTTCACCGTCAATTGTGCCGGCATCTGCCGGCCGAACGCATCCTTACCTGCCGTCTGCCGTCAATCCCTCCTGGGACTGATCCGGCGAACCTGTGGTGGCAGCGTGCGGGTGAGGCCTGCCGGGAAGCCTTTCTGGCCGATCTCCGTCCAGACTGGGTACTGGTAACCAGTTTGTTTGAAGGTTCCGATCAAACTTCCGCCCACACCTCGGTGGGCGTGTTGTTTCCCCAGGTGCGGACGGCGGTTGTGCTGTATGATTTGATCCCCCTGCTGAATGCCGAGACCTATCTCTGTGGGGACGAACTGCGTACCTGGTATCTCAACAAGATCGAAAGCCTGCGCCGGGCCGACAGGCTGCTGGCCATCTCCGAGTACACCCGCCAGGAAGCTATCGCTGCCTTGACCTTGCCACAGGAGCGCATTGTTGCCATCGGCACCGCCTACAATGCAGACCTGTTCCAGCCCTGCCGGGAAGAGCAGTCGGCGCGAGAAGCATTGCGCCAGCGCTACGGCATTGCAGCCCCCTATCTCATGTACAACGGTGCCTTGGAACCGCGCAAGAACCTGGACGGTTTGCTCAATGCCTATGCTCTGCTGCCCGTTGATATGCGCCAGCGTTACCTGTTGGTTTTCGTTGGTGCGGTGGGGGAGAAGGAACGCAAGTTTTTTCAGAATCTTGCGTTGAAACTAGGTTTTACCGACAGGCTGATTCTGACCGGTCATGTCGACGATGCGGACCTGGTGCGTCTGTTTTGCTGCGCCGACTTGTTTGTCTTCCCTTCCCTGCATGAAGGGTTCGGTCTCCCTGCCCTTGAGGCCATGGCGTGCGGTACCCCCACCATCGGCTCCAATTTGACCAGCGTTCCCGAGGTGATCGGCCGGGCCGATGCCCTGTTCGACCCGCGCAGCCCTGCTTCCATTGCCGAGGCCATCGGCCGCGTTCTTGGCGACCCCGCATTTGCCGGGCAACTGAAGGAATACGGACAGCAACGGGCGCGCACCTTCTCTTGGGACAAGTGTGCCCGGATGGCCTTGCAAACGCTTGATCCTCCCCCCGAGCAACCCGTTCCGGGCCAGATGGACTGGCCGCAGCTGGCCGCAGAGCGGCAGCAACGCTACCATGGGTTGTTGACCATGATCGCCGCCCTCGGGAAGACCAGTTCCAAAAATTTGAAAGTGTTAGCTAGTTGCATCGCCGCCAATCGCCAGAGTGCGGACCCGGTCTTTCGCAGCGCCGTGCCGGGACCAAGCCTGCGCTGGCGCATTGAAGGCCCCTTTGACAGCAGTTACAGCCTGGCCCTGCTCAATCGCGAAACGGCCTTGGCCCTGGAGGCTCTCGGCCACGAAGTCGCCCTGCATTCCACCGAAGGACCGGGCGATTTTGAACCCTCGGCAGATTTTCTCGCCACCCATCCGGAACTTGCTCGGCTGCATCAACGGTCCTTCGGCCTGACCGCGGGACAGGCCGACGTCACCAGCCGCAATCTCTACCCGCCCCGGGTGGCAGACATGGAGTGCCGGCTCAACCTGCTGCATCATTTCGCCTGGGAGGAAGGCGGCCTGCCTCCTCAATGGATTGATGACTTCAACGCCCACCTGCAGGGTATTACCTGTCTTTCCCGCCATGTCGGCAAGGTGCTCATCGATAACGGTGTCGAAGTGCCCTTGGCTGTTTCCGGGTGTGGCGCCGATCATTGGCAGCACATCACGGCGGACGGCAGCTATCGGGTCGCTGCCCGCAGTTTCCGCTTCTTGCACGTGTCGTCCTGTTTCCCGCGCAAAGGAGTGGATGCGCTGCTGAAGGCCTATGGCCAGGCGTTCACGGCGGCCGATGACGTGACCCTGATCATCAAAACCTTCCGCAACCCGCACAACGAGCTGCACCGTTGGCTGGCCGAAGCCCGGGCCGCGCAGCCAAACTATCCGCAGGTCCTGGTGATTGAAGAAGATCTGCCCGCCTCCAGCCTGAAAGCCCTGTACCAGCAGTGCCACGTCTTGGTGGCACCCAGCCGCGCCGAAGGCTTCGGGCTGCCCCTGGCCGAGGGCATGCTTTCCGGACTTGCCGTCGTGACCACCAACTGGGGCGGCCAAACCGATTTCTGCACCGAACAAACCGCCTGGATGGTCGATTATCGTTTTGCGCCGGCCCGCAGCCATTTCGACCTGTTCGACAGCGTCTGGGCGGAACCCGACATCGACCATCTGGCGCAACGGTTGCAGGAAGTGTGTGCTGCATCGGACGAGCAACGCCGGGCCCGCGCCCGCGCTGGCCAAGAAATCTTGCTGGCCGGTTTCCGGTGGCGTCATGCCGCTGAACGTCTGGCCGATGCTGTCCGCCGCTGGTCACAGCCGCATCCCGCACCCGAACCCCGCATCGGCTGGATGACAACCTGGAATACCCGCTGCGGCATCGCCAGTTATTCCCACCATCTGGTCCGGGCGCTGCCGGCGCCGGTCACCGTGCTGGCCGCCGAGCTGTCGTCTCAGGAGACGGATGGGCATGATACAGACCAAGTGGTGCGGTGCTGGCAAACGCGTCACGACAGTCTGGAGCGTCTCTCTGCCGTCATTGCAGAACGCCAGCTTGATACCCTGGTTGTGCAATTCAATTATTATTTTTATGAATTCAGTGCATTGGCCGCATTTTTCGATAACCAGCTTGCCGCCGGCCGCGTTCTGGTGCTGACCCTGCACGCCACCAGCGATCCTCCGGCCGATGCCGATAAGCGGCTCGAGCTGCTCGTGCCGGTACTCAGGCGCTGTCATCGCCTCCTGGTCCATGCCGTGGCCGACCTCAATCGCCTGAAGGGTCTCGGCCTGGTAGATAACGTCACCCTGTTTCCCCATGGTATTCTCGATTATCAGCCCATGGGGCATGGTGGCTCCGGTGACGGCGCGGCCCTCCGCCTCGGTTCCTACGGCTTTTTCCTGCCGCATAAAGGCTTGCTTGAACTGATCGAGGCTGTTGCCCTGCTGCGCGGCCAAGGTTGTGACGTCAGTCTGCGCATGGTCAATGCCGAGTATCCTGTCGCCGAATCGCCGGCGCTCATCGAGCAGGCACGGCAACTGATCCGGCACCGGCGGCTTGGCGGCCACTGTGAACTCCACACCGATTTTCTTGAAGATGAGCAGAGTCTGGCATTGCTGGAAGAATGTGACCTCCTTATCTTTCCCTATCAACAGACCGGGGAATCTTCCAGTGCTGCCGTCCGTTACGGCTTGGCCACGGGACGTCCCGTGGCTGTCACCCCTCTGGCCATTTTCGATGATGTGGCACCGGTGGTTTTCCGGCTGCCCGGAACCACACCACAGGCCATTGCCGAAGGGGTTACCGGCTGGATGCGGCAACAGCGAGACGAGGCGGCACCGCTTCAGCAGATGGAGATCAATGCCCAGCGTTGGCGTGAGAGCCACCGCTACTCCCGGCTGGGCAATCGGCTGCTGAGCCTTTGCCGTGCCTTGCGTACGCAGGCGTAAAGACACCAGAGACCACAACGAAAGGAGTTTCCTTTGAAAATCGCGATTATCACCGGCATCACCGGGCAGGACGGCGCCTATTTGGCGCAATTGTTACTTGAAAAGAAGTACCGCGTGTATGGCACCTACCGCCGCACCAGTTCCGTCAATTTCTGGCGAATGCAAGAATTGGGCATCGATACCCATCCTCATCTGCATTTAGTCGAGTTTGATTTAACCGATCTCTCTTCCTGCATCCGCTTGCTACAGAAGACGGAAGCCACCGAAGTCTACAACCTGGCGGCGCAGAGTTTTGTCAGTGTGTCGTTTGATCAGCCGATCACAACTGCGGAAATAACCGGCCTCGGTGCCCTCTACCTGCTGGAGGCTATTCGCATTGTCAATCCGAAAATTCGTTTTTATCAGGCCAGCACCTCCGAGATGTTCGGCAAGGTGCACGCCATACCGCAGGATGAAACCACCCCGTTTCATCCCCGCAGCCCATATGGCGTGGCTAAATTGTATGCGCACTGGATCACCATCAATTATCGGGAAAGCTACAACATCTTCGGCAGCTGCGGCATTTTGTTCAATCATGAATCACCGTTGCGTGGTTTGGAATTCGTCACCCGCAAAATCACCGATGGGGTGGCCAAGATCAAACGCGGCAAGCTGGACGTCCTGGAACTGGGCAACATGAATGCCAAGCGCGACTGGGGATTTGCCCAAGAATATGTTGAAGGCATGTGGCGGATGCTGCAGGCGGACGAACCGGACACCTACGTGCTTGCCACGGGCCGGACGGAAACGGTTCGTGATTTTGTTGCCATGGCGTTCAAAGCTGTGGGTGTCAATGTTGCATTCAAGGGTGTTGCCGAGGACGAGGTTGGTGTTGACGCCGCGACCGGGAAGACAGTTGTCCGCGTGAATCCCAAATTTTATCGTCCTGCCGAAGTGGAATTGCTGATCGGCAATCCCGCGAAAGCGAAAGCACGATTGGACTGGGAGCCTGAAACGACCCTGGAGCAGCTGTGCGCCATGATGGTTGAGTCGGATTTACAGCGCATTGAGCGTGGTTTTTCATTCTGATATGCCACGCGCTTTGATTACCGGGCTCAGGGGCTTTACCGGCCGCTACCTGGCCCAAGCACTCGAGGCGGCCGGATACAAGGTGTTCGGCATCGGGCATGAAGCCGCACCGGCGAGCAGCGGCGTGTTCGCGGTTGATCTGTGTGACCGTGAACAGGTGCGCCGGGTGGTGGCAGAGGTGCAGCCGGACGTGGTCGCGCACCTGGCGGCGATTTCCTTTGTCGCCCATGGCGATGTCGAGGCCATTTACCGGGTCAACGTCATCGGCACGCGGCATCTGCTGGAAGCCCTTGCCGGCTTGACCAAAAAACCGCGGGCCGTGCTCCTGGCAAGCAGCGCCAACATTTACGGCAATGCCCCGGTCGAGGTGATCGATGAGTCGGTTTTGCCTGCGCCGGCCAATGACTACGCGGTCAGCAAGCTGGCCATGGAGTACATGGCACGTCTCTGGATGGACCGCCTGCCCATCGTCCTCACTCGGCCGTTCAATTACACGGGTGTCGGCCAGGCGCCGCAGTTCCTGCTGCCGAAAATCGTCGGCCATTTTCAACGGGGCGAGAAGGTGATCGAACTCGGCAATATTGATGTCGAACGCGATTTCTCCGATGTCCGCACAATTGCCGGAATTTATGCCGCACTGTTGCAAAATTCGCCCGCCGGCGAGGTATTCAATGTCTGCTCCGGGCAGGTGTATGCGCTCAAGGAAGTGCTGCGGATGATGGCTGAGATTGGTGGCTATGAGATCGAGGTGCGGGTCAATCCGGCATTTGTCCGGGCCAACGAGGTGAAACGCTTGCAGGGTGATGCCGGGAAGCTGCGGCGAACGATTGGCGATTTTGAGACCATCCCCTTGCAGGAGACGCTGCGCTGGATGTATGCCCATGGCTGATGCCGCGTTAAGGGTCGGCATCAATGCGACAGCCCTGCTCTCGCCGCGGACAGGCATCGGACAGTATGTCTATCACCTGGGGAAAGAGTGCCTTGAAGCGGACGATGTGCGTCCTGTCTTTTTCTATGGCACCTGGAAAACCGGGCTCCGGAAACAGCCGGTGCCGAAGATCGATACCATCAAGACCTGCATCAAGAGAATACTTCCCTGGTCGTACATGATCAAGGGCCTGGTTTTTCAGGCCCAATTTTCGATGGGAGTATGGCGGCATCCAATCGACGTCTACCATGAGCCCAATTATCTGGCCTTTCGTTTCTCCGGCCCCACGGTGATCACTGTGCACGACCTTTCCTGGATTCGCCATCCCGAGACCCATCCCAAGGCCCGTCTGGCGGCGATGAGCCGCTATTTTCCTCGGTCCCTGGAGCGGGCGGCGGCAATTCTCACGGATTGCAGTTTCGTGAAGCAGGAACTGGTAGAGGTGTTTGGGGTGCGGCCAGAGAAAATTTATCCGGTGCTGCTCGGGGTTTCTCCTGAGTTCTATCCCCACGATCCAAAGGAGTGCCGCGCCTTTCTCGCAGAGCAGAAGCTTACCTTCGGCCAGTATGTGTTGTCGGTGGGGACGCTGGAACCCCGGAAGAACATTCCGGCACTGATTGATGCCTATTCAATGCTGCCGGCTGACCTGCAACGGCGCTTTCCGCTGGTGCTGGCCGGTATGCGCGGCTGGCTGACCAGTGACCTGGAAGCCCGCATGAAGCCGCTCATCGAGCGCGGCGTGATCAAACCGCTGGGGTACGTGGCTGACACCGTCATGCCCTTGATCTACAGCGGTGCGGCCGCGTTCGTTTTCCCTTCGCTGTATGAAGGCTTCGGTTTGCCGCCGCTGGAAGCGATGGCCTGCGGTGTACCGGTGATTTCGTCACGATCGAGCTCCTTGCCCGAGGTCGTGGGGGATGCGGGCATTCTGGTCGATCCCCAGGATGTGGCTGCAATTGCGGACTCCCTGCGCCGCGTTCTTGAGGATCGTGTGTTTGCCGGAAAGCTCGCGCGACAGGGGATACAGCGGGCAGCGTCGTTTTCGTGGAAGCGGACCGCCGTCGAGACCATCGGCGTTTATCGCCGGGCACTCCAGGCGTAGAGGCGACACGTTGTGCGCTTGTGTTGCCCCTGTGTCCGGGCGGAGGAGCAAATGGTAGTGCGACGTCTGCTTGGGGCTCAATGGCTGGCGATTGTCTTTGCCGGCGGGGTCTCGTTCGTCCTCAGTGTGTTCATCGCCCGGCGATTGGGGCCAGAGATATTCGGGGTCTATGCCCAGGCTGTTTCGCTGGGGGCACTGCTTTTAATCCTGATCGATGGCGGCTTTGGTAAATTGCTGATGCGCGAGACGGTCCGCGCTTCGCCGGCGCTTGCGAGGCATGGCGCGGACCTGCATGGCTTTGCCTTCGGCCACGCGTGCATGGCGATCGCGTTCCTTGTGCTTGTGGGGCTGATAAACCCGTTTGCACTGCACCTGCCGACCCTGCTGGCGACCGTTTGCGCCTTTGGCGTCACGGTGTTCGGACAATTTTCGATGGCTATCCTGCGCGGACAGGGGCGCCTGGTGTACGATGCCTTCTGGCAGATGGTCAGCCGGGCGCTGACAGCTGTCTGCATGGCCATGGCCTTATGGTGGGGAGCCAGTGCGCCCTGGGAAATACTGATGGCGCAGTTTATGGGAGCAGCGATTTTTTTTCTGCTGCTCATGCGGGGCTGCTGGGTGTTCCCCGCATTCCGGGTGCCCCGGCAGATTTACGCTGTCGTTGTCCCGTTGATCTGGCTCGACTTGGCGACGGTGATCTATTTCCGCTCAGATATCCTCCTGTTCAAACTGATGGATGTGCCGAGGGCGGATGTGGGGGCCTACGGCGTGGCTTTTCGCCTGATCGAGGCTTTTTTGCTGCTGGCGTCGCCGGTGAGTCTGCTGCTGTTCCGCCGTTTCCGCCTGGATGCGGACGCCCTTGGGCGGATGGCTTTGGTGAGGATTGGGCGTGTTGCCCTCCTTGCCGGCGGTGCGGGGTTGCTGATTTTTTTGCTGGCGTTGCCGACGGCCGGCATTTTTTTCCGGCTGGTCTTTGGCGAGGAGTTTGCCTTGGCGGGCGATCTGTTTCAGGTGCTGAGCCTGATGCTGGTCGGTGCGCTGGCCAACGGGGTGCTCGGGCAGGGGGTGTTTGCCCTCGGGCTCGACCGGCATTATGTGTGGACGGCGACCGCCGCCGCCATTTTCAATGTCGCGGGGAATCTGCTGCTGCTCCCGGCGTATGGTGTCTGGGCCGCGGTGTGGATGACGGTGGCCACGGAGGTGGTGCTGGGTGTGGGGTTGTCGGCGGCGTTGATTGCGGCGTGGCGGAAGATGCCTTCTGCGGAACAGGCTGGATGAGATGAACCCCTCGGTGCTGCATGTCTACCGGACCTACTTTCCGGACCCGCAGGGCGGGATGCAAGAGGCCATTCGCCAGCTCTGCCTGGCGACAAAGGCGGATGGGGTCGCAAACACCATCTTCACCTTGTCGCCGCAGCCGCAACCGGCAATGATCGAGCGCCCGGAGGCGCGGATCGTGCGTTCCCTCTCCTGGGCAGCGCCGGCGTCGTGCGACTTGGGCGGCATCGATGCACTGGTGCAGTTCCGCCGCCTTGCCAGGCAGGCCGACGTGCTTCATTTTCTCCACCCATGGCCGTATGCTGACCTGATGCAGGTCTTGACCGGCGTGAAGACGCCGGCGGTGCTGACCTATGTTTCGGATGTGGTGCGCCAGCGCTGGCTGGGACGGGCCTATGCACCGCTGATGTGGCGGACACTGCGGAACATGCGGGCTATCGTGGCCAATTGCCCGGCCTATGCGCGAACCAGCCCCGTGCTTTCCGACCCGGCCATCCGCGGCAAGGTGCGGGTGATCCCGTTGGGAATTGTCGAAGAGTCGTACCCGGCGCTGGGCGACGAAGCCGTGTTTTCCCGCTTGGGGCTGACCGCGGACGAGCCCTTCTTTCTCTTTGTCGGTGTCCTCCGTTATTATAAAGGATTGCACACCTTGATCGAGGCGGCGCGGCGCGTTGATGCCCGCATCGTCATTGCCGGGTCGGGACCGGAAGGAGAAAAGCTGCGGGCTTTTGCCGCTCAACTGGCGGCGGCGAATGTACTGTTTGCCGGGCAGGTCTCCGATGAGGAGAAGGTCGCTTTGCTCAAGCGCTGCCGGGCGATGGTGCTGCCCTCGCACCTGCGTTCGGAGGCCTATGGGATGGTGCTGGTCGAGGCATCCATTTTTGGCCGGCCATTAGTTTCGTGCGAGATTGGAACCGGGACCTCCTTTGTCAATGCGCACGAAGAATCCGGGCTGGTCGTTCCTCCTGAGAATCCGGTGGCGCTGGCCGGGGCGTTGAATGCCCTGTCGGGTGATGCCAATTTGGCCGAGTCGCTTGGCCGGGGGGCGCGGGCACGCTATGAGCGTCTGTTTTCCGGGCCGGCGCTGGGCCGGGCCTATGCCGATCTGTTCCGGGAGGTCGCGGCGTGAATCTGATCTCTGGCGTAACGGGATTTATCGGCCAACGGTTGCTGAAAAAGGTGCGCAATGATGGCTCCCGGTGCGTGGCTTTGAGCAGACGTCCGGTGGCGGGCGTTACGGTCACGAACGCGTCTTTGGCTGATAGTGCGGCGTTATCCGCCGCCTGCACCGGCATTGACTGCGTCTTTCATTGTGCCGGTCACGCCCACGCCTTTTCTTCCTTGACTGATACCGATGCCGACCAGCACTGGCGGGTCAATTTCGAGGGCACGCGCAATCTGGCCGAGGCGGCCGGACAGGCGGGCGTGAAGCGGTTTGTCTTCTTGTCGAGCGTCAAGGCCATGGGGGAACCGGGAGCGATCTGCGCGGATGAGGATTTTCCCGGACAGCCGGTCACCGCCTACGGGCAATCCAAACGGGCGGCCGAGGAAGCAGTGCTGACGGCCGGAGAACGGTACGCCATGCATGTGGTCAATCTGCGCCTGACAATGGTCTATGGTTCCGGCGGCCGGGGCAATCTCGAACGCATGGGCCGCCTGGTGCGCGCAGGCTGGTTTCCCCCTCTGCCGGAAACCGGCAATCACCGCTCCATGGTGCATGTCGATGATGTGGTCGCTGCCATGCGTCTGGTGGCCGGCGACGAGCGAGCCCGCGGCCGCACCTACATCATTGCCGGACCGCAGGCCCCGTCGGGACGGGAGCTGTACGATGCCATGCGCAGGATTCTGGGATTGCCGGCCAGGCAATGGAGTGTTCCGGCAGCGGTACTGCGCGGTGCCGCCGGATTGGGCGATTGTCTGGAAACGTTGTGCCAGCGCCGCTTTCCTTTGAACAGGGAAACATTGGACCGGCTCTTGGGGTCCGCCTGGTACTCCCCGACCCGCATCGAGCGGGAGTTGGGGTGGCGGGCGCGGGTGTCGCTGGAAGAGGGGCTGTGGGAGATGTTTCGATGCTGAAACGCTGTTTCGATTTAATTCTGGCCTTAATGGTCCTGGCGTTCGCAGCCCTCCCCCTGTTGATCGTGGCGCTGCTCGTTCGTTTGACCTCGCCAGGCCCGGTGCTCTATTGGAGTGATCGGGTTGGACGGTACAACCGCATCTTCAAGATGCCGAAATTCCGAAGCATGCGTGTCGATACCCCGGCGGTCGCCTCGCATCTTTTGACCAATCCCGAAACCTATCTCACCCCGATCGGTTCGTTTCTGCGCACAAGCAGCCTTGATGAACTCCCCCAATTATGGAGCATTGTGGTCGGCGACATGAGCTTTGTCGGGCCTCGTCCCGCCCTGTACAACCAGGATGATCTGGTTGCCCTGCGGACGAAGCACGGGGTGCATGCACTCACGCCGGGCTTGACCGGCTGGGCCCAGGTCAACGGCCGCGATGAATTACCTATCCCGGAAAAGGTCAAACTGGATGTGGAATATCTGCACCAACGATCCTTCTGGTTTGATCTGCGCATCCTGTGGCTGACATTCATCCGGGTCAGTCGCCGCGACGGGGTCGCCCACTAGCCGCATTCTAACGGCTTTAACCCCCGATCTGTCCAAACAACAGCAGTTCTGACCTACCGGTGCGGATCGCGTCAACTGATGCAACAGCACTGCTGGATTCCGGCCTGCGCCGGAATGACGGTCAAAGTCGAGTGGCGCAGGCGTTCTGTGCGTTTGCCGTGTCCGTTCAGCCCATACACCACTGATACGCATTCTGGAACATCCGCAGCCAGGGGCTGACCGGCAGGTTCTTCATTTCTTCCGGCAGCCAGTGGGCCTGCCAGGGGAGGAAGGTCCGTTCGGGATGCGGCATCATCGCCAGGTGGCGGCCGTCGGGCGAACAGAGCCCGGTCAGCCCGCCGGGCGAACCGTTGGGGTTGAAGGGGTAGGCCTCGGTGGGCTGGCCCTCGTCGTCGACATAGACCACGGCGGCCATCTGTTCGGCCCAGACCCGCTCGCGGATGGTCTCGTCCGGGAAGTGGAGATACCCTTCGCCGTGATCGGTATGGATGCCGAAGACCAGATCCTCCATGCCTGCCAGCATGATTGAGGTGCTGGGCAGGATTTTGACCGTGCTCCAGCGGGACTCGAAACGGCCACTGCTATTGTGGATGAAGCGCGGCTGCCGTGCCGCTTCGATGCCCAGCCAGGGGACCCAGCCGAGCAGGCCGAACAGTTGGCAGCCGTTGCAGATGCCCAGGGTAAAGGTGTCGGGCCGGTTATAAAATTCCTCGAATTGGGCCCGGAGCCGCTCGTTGAAGCGGATGGTCGCGGCCCAGCCCTTGGCGCTGTCCGGCACGTCGGCGTAGGAAAAGCCGCCCACCGCCGCCAATCCGCGAAAACCGGCGAGATCGATCCGGCCGCTGAGCAGGTCGGTCATGGTTACGTCCCAGGGCTCGAAACCGGCGCTGTGGAAGGCGGAGCTCATCTCCCGGTCGGAATTGGAGCCCTCGTCGCGGAGGATGGCCACCTTGGGCTTGTTGTTCTTCGCCAGAATCGACGGGGCTGTGGCTTCGGGTTTGAAACTGAGGCGGTATTCCGGTCCCTTGCGGTCGATGATGTTGAACTTTTCCATGTCGGCGCAGGCGGGGTTGACCTGCAGTCGCTCCAGCTGGTAGCTGGTTTCCTCCCACCACTGGCGCAGGAGAACCATGGCGTCGTCCAGCACCAGTTGGCCGTTGTATTGGATGGTGATCGCCTTTTTCGCGGTGCTTGAACCGAGCACCGCGCAGGGGACCTTGGCCTGCGCCAGCCGTTGTTTCACCTCGGCCAGATGGTTCCAGCGGCATTCGATTGCCAGGCCCAGTTCCTCGGCAAACAGGGTTTCCAGCACCGTTTCTGATCCGTTCAGGGCCAGGTTGAGGCCGCAGTTGCCGGCAAAGGCCATCTCCAGCACCGTGGTGATCAGGCCGCCGTCGCTGCGGTCGTGGCCAGCGAGGATCAAGCCGCGATCGATCAGCTGCTGGACGGCGAGGAAGGCCCGCTTGACCATGTCCGGGTCGTCCATGTCCGGGACCTCGGCGCCGAGCTGGCCGCAGGTTTGAGCGAGGGCGCTGCCGCCCAGCCGTTTCTTCCCAGACGCCAGGTCGATGAACAGCAGCACCGAACCCGGCTCCTTGATGTCCGGGGTGACCTTTTTGCGGATGTCCCCCATGGCCGCGTAGGCCGAAATCACCAGTTCCCGCGGCGATTTGACGATTTCCTCCCCCACCTTGGTGGCCATGGACAGACTGTCCTTGCCGCCGTCCACCGCCATGCCCACCGCCGTCATCGCTGTGGCCATGGCCTCGGCCGCCTCGCGCAGGGCCGCGCCCTCGCCAGGCAGTTTCGGCGCCCACATCCAGTTGGCTGAACACTTGACCTGCTCGAGGTCGTCGATCTTGGCCCAGACCAAATTGGTCAGGGCCTCGCCCACCGCCATCCGCGCCCCGGCCGCCGGGTTGACCAGCATCTTGACCGGCTGCTCGCCGATAGCGGTGGCAATGCCGGTGTGGCCGAAATGGGACTGAGCCACGATGGCCACGTCGGCCACGGTCAGTTGCAGGGGGCCGCAGCACTGCTGCTGAGCGATCAATCCGGTGACCGCCCGGTCGACCTTGTTGGTAAGAAAGCGCTTGGAACCCACCGAGACCAGCCGCAGCACCCGGTGCAGGGCCTCGCGCACCCCGAGGCCCGCCGGCGGGACAAAGGGGGACAGGACGGGAAGCATGCGGCTGTCGGTGAAGGTTTTCTGCGGAATATTGCCGAGCAGGTCCGGGATATCGATGTTGACCGGGGTGGAGTTGTCCTGGCTGTCATGGACAATGAACTTCAGATCGCCGGTCACCTCGCCCAGGACCTCGCAGGCCACTTTTTCCCGTTCGCAGATAGCCTGGAAGCGCTCGATGTTCTCCGGACTGATCAACAGTCCGACCCGCTCCTGGTATTCGGCCACATAGATCTCCAGCACCGACATGGTCGGATCGCCCACCCGGATGCTGCGGATCTCGACCCGGCCACCGGCATGTTCCACCAACTCCTTGAGCACGTTGGCCGGGCCGCCGGCGCCCTGGTCGTGGATGACGTCGATCAGGCTGAAATCGCCCATCTCGTTGCAGGCCCGGATCACCCGGTTCATCTTCTGCTCCATCTCGGCGTCGCCGCGCTGCACCGCGTTGAAATCAAGCGCGGATTCGTTTTCGCCCTGGAGCATGGAGGAGGCAGCGCCGCCGCCGAAGCCGACCCGGTAGGCCGGGCCGCCGACCTGGACGATGAGCATGCCCTTGCGGGCCTCTTTTTTGGCGAGATGGCGGTCGTCGATCTGACCGATGCCGCCGGTGAACATGATCGGCTTGAGATAGCCCCAGCGCTCGCCGTTTTCCAGGCGGAGGTCAAAGGAGCGGGTGAAGCCCTGGATCAGCGGCTCGCCGAACTTGTTGCCGTAGTCCGAGGCCCCGTTACTGGCCTCGATCTCGATGTCCAGGGCCGGGGCCAGGTTGTCGGGGCAGGCGTAGCGGTTCTCCCATTCCAGGGGATAGCCGGGGATGTGGAGATTGGCTACGCAGTAGCCGGCGGTACCGGCCATGACGAAGCCGCCCCGGCCGGTGCCCTGGACGTCGCGGATGCGGCCGCCAGTGCCGGTCTCGGCGCCGGGGAAGGGGGCGACGCCGGTGGGGAAGTTGTGGGTCTCGGCGGTGAGCAGGGGGTGATAGCGAACCGTGGCCTCGGCCAGCGGTGAGGGCGCGCCCGGCTCTTGGGGCAACAGGGTGTTGATGGTATGCCCCTCGACCACGCTGGAGTTGTCCTTGAAGGCCACCAGGCTGCCCTTGGGGTTGGCCGCCAGGGTGTCGGTGACCACCTGGAACAGGGTTTTTTCGTACTCCTGGCCGTCGATCACCTGCTTGCCGCGGAAAAAGCCATGCCGGGAATGCTCGGAGTTGGCGTTGTTGAGATCCATGATCTCGACGATGGTCGGGTTGCGGTGGCAGCGGTTGACGAAATAATCGTGGTACAGCTCCCGGTCCCACTGGTCCATGGAGATGCCGGGGATGTCCAGGAGGCCGTCCGGCCCCTTGGTCATCAGGTCGACCTCGTAGACCGGCTCCGGGACGATGCCGGTTTCGAAGGTGGTGAGCGGCGCGGCGTAAACGCACTCGGTCATCCGGTCGTGCCGGGTGGCGACAAAGGCCTCGAGGGTTTCCCCCTCGGGCACCAGGTAGCGGCGGGACCGTTCCACCCGGGTGACGCAGTCAAGGCCCACGGCCCGGCAGATGGAGACCAGGTTGGAGGACCAGGCGGTGGCGAAGTTGAGCCGGGGGCCGACCTCGACCACCCGCTCGCCGGTGAGCTGCGGGGCAAAGGTCACGGTGTCGATGATAAAGCCGTCGGCCAGGATCAGGCGCAGCCGCTCCATTTCCTGGGGTTCCAGCGCGCGGCCGGATTCGATGTGGAAACAGTAGGCAAAATCGGGTTTGAGCTGACGGTGGAGCTGGGTGACGAGAGAAGCCATGAAAAGAAGCGTCCTTTGGTTCAGGGGTCAAGTGGTAAGGTAGCCGGAAGAGAAGGTCAACCGAGAAGGTGAGCCGTCTCTCGGGGACGATGGTTACCGCGTAAAGAGAAAGATTGAAATTTAAAGTAATGCAAGGAAATCCTCAACCGAAAGACCGGCTTGTTTGAGGATGTGCGCCAAGGTGGATCGTTTTATAGGGAGATGCGCCGGAATGGTCAGCTTGAGCACCTCAGTCCGTGTGTGCTTTTGAAGTCGGATATGGCTTCCTCTTTGTCTGACCACAACCCATCCGTCTCGTTTCAGTGCGGTGATGATTTTAACGTAGGAAAGGCTGGGTATGACGCTCATAGGGCAATTTCCAAGATTTGTGCGTCAGGGCCGAGGAAAGCGTCATCTTCAATGGGTTCAAAATACAAGGCAATGGCTTCCTTGATGTTTTGAAGCGCCTCTTCCTTGCTGTTGCCTTCACTGATACAGCCGGGCAGGCTAGGAACGTATACGGTGAAACCGCCTTCTTCGCTTGGTTCAAGGACGATTTGCAGTTTCATGAAAGCCTCCAAAGTGCGGGACGAAGTAGGAGAGAAAAAAGAATGTTCACCTGAAAATCGATCAAAATAACCCTATCACGACAAAGTAATTTTTTCCGCCCCAAAGTGGTTGGACGGTCCTGATTTCCTACAGTTGGTCACTTCTGACCAGGGAAAGGCGTCGCTGAAGAAGGCGGCATGGTTGGAGGTGAACAGCGGCGGGTCGCGGCGGAGAATGGCCCCGATTTGCGGCTGGCGCTTGAACTCCCGGTCAAGGAAGGTGCGGACCGCCCGCCGGTCCCAGCCGCGCGGGTGGACAAAATCGCGGTAGAGCGACAGGTCGCCTGCGGAGAATGCTTCGCCCGGCAGGAGGCTGGCCTCGGTGCTGGCGACCGGCATGTTGAAGATCGCCAGGTTGAGGAAGGTGATGGCCTGATGATGGCGGTGGGTGAAGTCCAGGGTCTGGCGCGCTTCGCTCAGCGTTTCCGACGGCGTGCCAAAGAGCAGAAAGACATAGGTGGCGATGCCGGCCTGGTGCAGGGCGGCAAGCACCCGTTCCATCAAATCAAGCTGGACACCCTTGTCCATGGCGTCCAGCACCTTTTGGCTGCCCGACTCCAGACCGAGCTTGAGCAGGACGCAACCGGACAGGCGCAGCCGGCGGCAGAAGTCCGCATCGGCCAGTTGCTCGTGGACCCGGACAAAGCCGTACCAGGGCACGCCCGGTGGCTCTGCGGCCACAGCGCGCAGCAGGGCCGGGCTGAGGGCATTGTCGAGCAGATGGATCAGGACCGGCCGGGTCTGATCGCACAATTCGCGCAGGTGGTCCAGAACCGTCGCCGGTTCGATGGGCCGGTAGCGGCTCTGCTCGGCGGTTTCCGGGCAGAAGGAACATTTATTCCAGTAGCAGCCGCGCGAAGCGGCATAGGGCAGGATGGGGCCGGGGGCGAGGTAGTCGGAGAACGGCAGGCCGAGATAGTCCGGCGGTAGGTCCGGGGCGGGGTTGTCGATGCCCATGAGGGTGAGCAACGGGCCTTCGCCCGGCCCGGCGATGCAGTGATCGACCAGTCCGGCAAAGGGATCGCTCCAGTCCGGGCGGCGCATCCACGAAGTGAGCAGGCCGCCGCCGAGGACCAGCTTGAGGTGCGGGAAATGTGCCTTGAGAAAACCGAGGAGGGCGAAAGTACACAGAGCCTGGCTGAGGTAGGAGAGCGAGATGCCGACCCAGTGCGGGTTTTCGGCCTCCAGCAGGCCAGGCAGCCGCTCGCGGAACCAGGGGAAAAAGAGATGGCCTCGAAAATCTTCAGCGGCCCGGAGCAGGTCACGGCTGTCCAGCGGGTTGCGGCTGTCGTCCTGATAGTTGGCGAGGCTGAGGGCCAGCGTGGGATGGGAACGAGCCGCCAGCTCCAGCACCCGGTTGACATCGCGGACCGCCCGTTGGTAGCGGTCGGGGTTCCGGTACAGGTCCGGAGCACGCAGGGCGTTGATGTTGTCGTCCCGGTGGCGCAGGGCCCGGCTCGACCAGGTGTCGCCCGGATTGTCCGCCTGTGCCAACAGAAACAGCAATCCCTCCAGGTTGGCGTCGAGGAGGGCGCAGGGAACCCCATGGCGGCGCAGGCTGCCGGCCAGGGCGGCAATGCTGGCGGGCGGTTCGCCCGCTTTGGCCACTGGGGGATGAATCAGGAGGATCATGGCGACAGAATGGTTGCCGGGGTATGAGTGGCGGCGGTGCGAGCCGCCTCTCTCACACCGATTCCCGCGTTTTGTGGAACACCACCTCGGGAAAGAGTTCCTGGGTGTGGGCCAAACGCCAGCTGCCCTCGGCCAGGTAGGAGAGGTGGCCTTCGGCGTCCAGGGCGAGGTTGAACTGGTGCTTTTTCTCGAATTCGCGCAGCTGCTGTTTGTTGTCGCTGGTCACCCAGCGGGCCAGGGTGTAGCTGAGCGGCTCGTAGGTGGCGTCAACCCCGTACTCGTCCTTGAGCCGGGTCATGGTCACCTCGAACTGGAGCACGCCCACCGCGCCGAGGATGTAGTCGTTGCCAACGATGGGCCGGAAGACCTGCACCGCTCCTTCCTCGGCCATCTGCAGGAGACCCTTCTGCAGCTGCTTCATCTTGAGCGGGTTTTTGAGCACCACCCGCCGGAAATGCTCGGGCGCGAAGTTGGGGATGCCGGTGAACTTGAGTTCTTCCTTGTCGGTGAAGGTGTCGCCGATCTTGATGGTGCCATGGTTGTGGATGCCGATGATGTCGCCGGGATAGGCCTCGTCCACGTGCGAGCGTTCCTGGGCCATGAACACCGTGGCGTTGCTCAGGTTGATCTCCTTGCCCAGGCGGTGGTGGATCACCTTCATCCCCCGGGTGAATTTGCCCGAGCAGATGCGGAAAAAGGCGATGCGGTCGCGGTGGGCCGGGTCCATGTTCGCCTGGATCTTGAAGGTGAAGCCGCTGAAGGCCTCTTCTTCGGGATCGACCATCCGGGTCAGGGTGGCGCGCGGACCGGGGGCAGGCGAGAGTTCGACAAAGGCGTCGAGCATTTCCCGCACCCCGAAGTTGTTGATGGCGCTGCCGAAGAAGACCGGCGTCTGCCCGGCCTTGAGATACTGCTTGTGATCGAAGGGGTTGGCCGCGCCCTGGAGGAGTTCGATGTCCTCGCGCAGCTTGTTGGCGGCAAAGACGCCGAGCAGTTCGTCCAGCATCGGATCGGCCAGGTCCGTGACCACGATGCAGTCCTCGGGCCGGGTGTCCTGGCTGGGAGTGAACAGGGTGATCTGCTTGCGGTGCAGGTCGTAGACTCCTTTGAAGCCCTTGCCCATGCCGATCGGCCAGGAAAGCGGCACGCATTCGATCTGCAGCTTTTCCTCGATGTCGGCCAGGATGTCGAGCGGCTCCATGCCCTCGCGATCGAGCTTGTTGATGAAGGTGATGATCGGGGTGTTGCGCATCCGGCAGACCTCCATCAGCTTGGTGGTCTGGGCCTCGACGCCCTTGGCCGAATCGATCACCATCAGGGCCGAGTCGACGGCGGTCAGCACCCGGTAGGTGTCCTCGGAGAAGTCCTGGTGGCCAGGGGTGTCGAGGAGGTTGATCTCGTAATCCCGGTAGTTGAACTTCATCACCGAGGTGGTCACCGAGATGCCGCGTTCACGCTCGATGGCCATCCAGTCGCTGGTGGCGTGAACCGCGGTCTTGCGCGACTTGACCGCGCCCGCCATCTGGATGGCGCCGCCGAAGAGCAGCAGTTTTTCGGTCAGGGTGGTCTTGCCGGCGTCGGGATGGCTGATGATGCCGAAGGTGCGGCGTTTCTGTATTTCTTTCTGGTGTGGACTGCTCACGTTGGTATCGTATCCGTCTTGAACTGATCTGGGCGCCCCGGGGAATCGGGTATGTAAAAAAAAATGGGCCGGAAACCGGCCCATGCGGTGGCAAAGCACTGCAAATATAATCTTGATCGCGCAATTTGTCCATTCTTCATTCTTTCTTGCTGCTTGCCGGGCTCATTTCCCGCCCCAACACCACGCATGGCTCGCTACAGCTTTCTCGCCTCCTGCCACGCGGCAAATTCCAGCGGGCGAATGCCGAAACGGATGGCGTTCCCCTCGTGCAGGTTTGCAAATTTTTCCAGGACCAGGGCAATAAACTTGTCGTGATCTTCTTTGGCCACTGACGGAGGAATGACTGCCAGCACCGTTTCACCGGTCGGCGGTTGCTGCCGCTGGACGATTGTTCTGATGGTCTCGCTGAGTGGTTGCCGGTGCCGCAGGCGGAAGGTGTCGGGCGTACCAGTTCCTGGCGGATCGCCAGATACTGTTGACAGGAGTGTTCATCCGCCCTGACAAAGGCATCGCGCAGCAATTCGACCCGGTTCAGTTCGTACAGGCCGAGCACGGTTTCGATGTAGGTTCGCTCCGGCACGTCGATGAAGAAGAGCGGACAGAGGTTGCCGGGGCGGCGAAGCCTTGGATGCGATGGGGATCGTGCCGGATTTCCATGGGGTCCTGTGTCACAATCACTGGAAACCGTATTTCCGGTACGGGCGGGTTCATGCCCTGTGCAAGGCCCATTGTCTCAGGGAATTTGAGCGGGACGGTCAGCAATGGGCGCGGCGGCTGAGGGTGTTTGCTTACGCAGGCCAACCAAGCGGTCCACGAGACAGTCCAGGGTGCGGTATCGAGACCTGTTGCGTGCGCGGCGGCTGAGCAGGAATGTCCGGCTCTGGAACAGAGGCCCAAACCGGGGAAACGAGGGGGGCAAATCGAAAGCCAAAAATCTGCTGGAGCGGCAGCGGAGTTTTGAGAGGATATTCTCCGTTTCCTGGATGATCCGCTGGCGCCCTTCACCAGCAATCAGGCGGAAAACGAGCCGCGGATGATCAAGGGGCGGCAGAAGGCGCCAGGACACTTTCAATCCGTGACTTTGAATGAGTCTTGGAGAGACTCTGAAATATTCGGAGGGGAGATTTCGTAAAGCCTTGCACTGGTGGGCGATTGGTGTATATTTGCCACTCGCTCATCAAGGCAATTCCATCATGGACGGGTAGCTCAGCTGGATAGAGCGTTGGCCTCCGAAGCCAAAGGCCGCGGGTTCGAATCCCGCCTCGTCCACCAGCTTTTACCATAGAAAAGTAATAGATTAGCGCCTGTTGCTTTTCTTTTTTGGTATCACAGCCGTATCACAGCGAGTGGCTTGGTGTATTCCTACACTTCGGCCACAGTTACCTGGTAATATCGCTCAAAAGCCGAGTTCCTCCGTACAAGTCGACGTCTTTAATTCCAAGGTTTTTACACGCACGCTTCCACCAATCTCCGGCTCTGGAGCAGAGGCACAAACTGGGGAAACGAGGACGGGTGGCCAAGTCGAAAGCCAGAAATCTGCTGGAGCGGCTGCGGTCTCCTCTGTTCTTCTCTTGTCTGTTCTCCAGCGTGAGTAACCTGACTGTCACGTGACAACGATCGTGACACTTGGTGTTCTTTTTCCCGGTGCCGCTGTCAACGACCCATCGCCGTGCCCGGTATCCTGGTTCTTCTTTTCCTCGATTTCTTCACCCCGTTGCTTCATGTGCGGGATGTATCCCCGCTTGGTCATGGCCTGGGTCGCGGGCTCTCCTGCGTACCCCTTGTCAGCACAGAGATGCTGGATCACCTCTTCCTTGTCGGGAGCGTCAATGATTATCTCATTCAGAACCAATTCCAGTGCGTGACATCATGCCGATTTGCTCCGGTCACGACGAGCGACAACGGGGCACCAAGGCCGTCCACCAGCAGATGGCGCTTGGTTCCTTTTTTTTCCTCTGTCCGTTGGGTTGCGCCCAACCGCTTCCTGGGTCAACGGCGCTTTGACCATGGCGTCGCCGATACTTTGCCAACTCCAGGCGATACCCATCATTTCATCGTATTCAGCAAGACCGGCACGCCAGAGAGCGACGAAAAAACCAGCCCGCATCCATCGCATAAAGTGTGCATGAATGGCGCTTGCGCTGCCAAACCGTTCCCTGGGAAGAGCTTTCCACTGGCAACCGGTTCGGAGAACATACAAAATGGCCTCAAATATTTGGCGAGGAGGCATGGGTTTCCGGCCACCGCCAGATTTCCGTTTGTATTCCTTGCCCGGTTCACGTTCAACCAACGGGACCAGAGGCTCAACCCGCTCCCAAAAGCTATCGGACAGTTCCCATGACTGAATCTTTGGCATAATCCCTCCGCGATCTAGTTGAACTGGTTGTGGAAGGGTACCGTAAAAAGGTAGAAAGTTAAACTTTATTTACGGATAAATTCTAAAGGTGATAATCGCAGCGGCCATATGCAGCAGGGCGAGATAGGAGGCAATGTCTAACCATCGGAATTGCTTTGGAGATGGGAATAGATCGTATTTAACCATTGTGGTTAAATTTGACCAATATTTAAATTTGTCTCATGAGAGGCCATGGGGTAAATAAATAAAATCATCATAAAAAACAATTATTTGTATGGAGAGTGATGAGTTTTTCTACCTGGTGCGGAGATTGCTCTTTATAAAAGCAAGCCTTGAATGAAAACACCAGCGATTCTCTACCGGAGATATCATCAATGAAAGATGCGTTGATAAAACAGCGAGACATTCCTTCCCCTAAATCAGCAGCGCGGCATAAAGATTCTGCAAAGGATTTCGCTGCCGGGGTTTGTCCCCATTGTGGCGGTTACCTCTCCTTTGACAAAGACGTTACGGGCAAGGATTCTCCACAGAGAATCGCTCGCGAGTGTTCTACCTGCAACTGGAAAAAATATGCATCGCGGGTTGGCGGAAGCACTGACCGGCATGGATTAGTGTAAACCGAGAACCGTCATGGGCAGAAGGATGAGATGACAGGTGGCGCTCAGCGAAGCGGATCAAACAATGTACCAATCGAGAGCCAACGTCCAGTGAAGAGCGAACCCCATGCACTGGAAGGGCATGTGAATTCATTGCAGACAATCGTCTTTGACCTTGATCACACCCTGACAGCTTGGGATTCTTCCGAACGTTTTTTTCGCTGGCTCCTGCAGCGCAGCCCATGGAGAATAGCGCTCGTCGTGGCTTCAATCCCAATCCTCGCCCCGCTTTTGTTGGGCAAAAACACGCGCAGCCTGCCGGTTAAATTCGCGGTGTGGACGGCAACTTTGGGGCGGTCCGGCGATGCTGTCAGTGCATTGGTGAAAGAACATGTCACTGAGATTGTTGCTCGGCAGCAGCCACTGGTTCTGCGAGATGCGATCCGCCAATTGAATCATCATCTTGCGCAGGGACATCGAGTTGTGGTCGCCACCGGCTCCCTCGAAGCGCTGGCCCGTGAATTGCTCGACCAAAGCGGCCTTGCCCATATTCCACTGGTGGGATCGTCGCTCAAGCCGTTTATGGGGGGCATGGTGGCCCGTGAGCATTGTTATGGACCCCGAAAAATCGATATGCTCGCTCAACGTGGTTACCCGCCCCCTTGGGTTGCGACCTACACCGACCATGAATGCGATTTACCCGTGATGAGACAGAGTGCGGCGTGTTTTCTGGTGAACCCGCGCCCCAAAGCGGTCCGGATTATTGCGGACGAGCTTTCCATTACGCCCGAGGTGCTTTCGTGGCGGTAAGCGACATCAGGCTCCGGCATGGCGTTCCCGTAAGCGGTGGTGAAGGGCGCAAATGAGAAAAAAGATCTTATTCATCTGCGGTTCGATGAATCAAACAACGCAGATGCACCAGATCTCCACGCACCTTTCCGGCTACGAGCAATCCTTTTCGCCCTTTTACTGCCATGGGTTTGACGAAGTGCTGCGCAGACTCGGGCTGATCGAATTCACGATCGCCGGCAACAAGATGGTGGAACGCTGCCGGGCCTATCTGCAGCAACATGGCCTTGGCATCGATTACCAGGGAAAGAATCGGCCCTATGACCTGGTGGTTACCTGCACGGATGTCTACCTCCAGAACAACATCCGCGGCAACAGGATCGTGCTGGTCCAGGAGGGGATTATCGATCCGGAATCCCTCATGTTTCAACTCGTCAAGCGTCTCCGGTTTCTTCCTCGTTGGATGGCGGATACGGCAATGACGGGTCTGAGCAATGCATACCGGGCCTTTTGTGTCGCCAGCGAGGGCTATCGCGACTTCTTCATTCAACGAGGCGCGCGTCCGGAGAAAATTGCGGTCACGGGCATACCCAATTTCGATAACTGCCGGCAATATTGCACCAACGACTTTCCCTACCGCCACTATGTGCTGGCCTGCACCTCCAATTACAGGGAGCTGTTCCGGTATGAGAACCGTAAGGCCTTCATCCGAAGGGCGGTGGAGATCGCCGGGGGGCGACAGCTTATTTTCAAGCTGCACCCGAACGAAAATAGCGAGCGCGCCACCCGGGAAATACGAGCGCGCGCGCCAGCGGCCATGGTGCTGACGACCGGGAGCGCGGAAGAAATGATCGCGAACTGCGATGCCCTGATCACGCGATTTTCGTCGACCGCCTTCGTCGGTGTTGCCTTGGGAAAGGAGACCTACTCGGACTTCGATAGGGACACCTTGACCCGCCTGATGCCTTTGCAGAATAATTCTGCGGCATTGAACATCGCCAATGTCTGCCGTCGGGTGCTTGCAGCGCCATGAGGGCTGCTCGATGTCACTCTGCCGATCCGGTTTTGCTGGTTGCTCTCGGCTCTGTCGCCAGCAAACAATTGTCTCCTGGAGGAAAGGGCCGATGAAGGCTTTGGTGACAGGCGCGACAGGATTTATCGGCAGCCACCTGGTGGAAGCCCTTGTGCAACAAGGAGTCCAGGTCCGATGTCTTGTCCGCAATACAAGCCAGTTAGGATGGGTGAAGGACTTGCCAGTTGAGTTTTTCGTCGGGGATTGCCGGGAAAAGGCATCGCTCCAGCAGGCCGTGCAGGATGTCGACCAGGTGTTTCATCTTGCCGGTGCCACCATGGCGGTCAAAGAAAAAACGTTTTTCGAGGTCAATGGACTGGGCACCAAGAACCTCGTCCAGGCCTGCATCGAAAACAAGACCCGCCTCGACAAATTTATCTATCTTTCGAGCCAGGCTGCAGCCGGACCGTGCCCGAACAATGGCAAGAAAATCGAGTCGGACCCATGCGAGCCGGTTTCGCCTTACGGGGAAAGCAAATTGCTGGGGGAGGAAGTGGCCTTGTCCCATGCCCATGAGCTTCCTCTCCTCATCCTGCGGCCTTGCGCCGTCTATGGTCCCAGGGATAAAGGCTTTTTTACTCTAATTCAATGCCTCTCCAGGGGCATCAAGCCGTGTCTCTCCAGCCACGAGCAACGCATCAGCCTGTGCTATGTGGAGGATCTGGTCCGGGCGATCCTCTTGGCTGCCGCGACCCCAACAAAGAGCGGGGAAGTATTTTTTCTGTCCGATGGCCATGACTACCGGATGGCGGACATTGCCGACACCTTCGCGCACGCCATGAAAATACGCCCTCTCAAGCTTCGCCTTCCCCAACAACTGCTCTTCGGCATGGCCTTGGGTGCAGAATGTATTGCCCGAGTCACCGGCAAACCTTCCATCATGAGCCGCGGCAAGGTCAGGGAAATGCGCTGTACGAACTGGCTCTGCGACATTGCCAAGGCCAGGGCAATACTCGGTTTCGAGCCCCGGATCGCTCTTGCCCGGGGAGCTGCATTAACCGTCGCCTGGTACAAAAAAGAACAGTGGCTTTAACAATTCTACCGGAATGTTTCGATGGCCAACCTTGCAAAAAGCACAATCATGACCGGCCTTGAAATCATTACGGTGGCAAGCAGATCCGAGCTCAAGGACTTCATTGACCTGCCTTGGACAATGTATGCCGAGTACCCCCACTGGGTTCCCCCGCTGAAGAAAGAGGTCCGCCGGATGCTGGACCCCGGCAGCCATCCTTTCTGGGAATTTTCCGAGCGCATCCTTTTTCTGGCCCGGCGTGGCAAGAAGACAGTGGGCAGGATCGCGGGCATCATCGACCGTCATCATAATGCGTTTCACGACGAACAGATGGGCATTTGGGGCTTTTTCGAATGTGCCGACGATCCTGAGGCTGCATCATCCCTCTTCTCGTCGGTGGAAACCTGGGTTCGCCATAAGGGGATGACCTTCGTGCGCGGCCCGCTCAACCCCTCCATCAATTACGAGGCGGGGTTGCTCATCGATGGCTTCGATTCTCCGCCGGCGTTGATGATGACCTACAATCCGCCCTACTATCCGCGATTGATCGAAGCGTGTGGTTTCAGCAGGGAAAAGGACCTGTTTTCCTTCATGATCGATGGGGCGTACCGGCTGCCCGAGTGGCTGGAGAGTCTTGCTGAACGGCTGGCCCGGAAAAAAGGGATCCACATCAGGCCTTTTCGGCTCAAGGATCCGGTTCCTGAACTTGCCCTGGTCAGGGAGATATTCAACGACTGCTGGTCCGGCAACTGGGGGTACGTCCCCCTGAGCGACCATGAGATACAGGCAATTGGGAACAGCATGGTGGCCATCGCCGATCCTGACCTGGCCTTTTTTATCTATTACGAGGATGACCCCGCCGGGGTCTGCGTGATCCTGCCTGACATCAACCCCTTGCTCAAGCGCCTCAATGGGCATATCGGCCTGTCGGGTGTGCTGAAGTCCCTCCTCTATCAACGGGAGATCACCGGATTGCGGGCATTGCTCTTCGGCATCAAGGAGAAGTACCGGCAGCTGGGGCTTCCCCTGCTGGCCATCCGCCACCTGTATGAGGTGGTGCGAAAGAAAGGCACATATCGCTCGCTGGAGCTGGGCTGGACCTTGGAGGACAACGAGTCGGTCAACTCTTTACTGGCGGACGCCGGTGCGAGGATACACAAGAAATATTGCCTCTATGGAAAAGCATTATGATGACTGAAGGCGAGGTGTCGCCTCGGAATGGAGGGTTTGATATTGTGCCTGCACATGGGATTCCAACCATAGCCTTTGTCTGGCGGCCCGAAGAGATGACCCCGCCGGTGATCCAAATGGCGCATCGGACGGGAACCAGGGCCATCTTTGATTTGTCCTCGATGGAGATGGAGTTGCTCGGTCCGGCTTTACAAAAGGCTCGTTTCACCGGCCCGGTTCGGGATATCAAAATTTCCGCCACTGCCCTCATTGCCCCGTCCTTGCCGCAGTTCTTGCGGGAGGCAGGGGTGGAAAACATCTGGGTTGAATGCCATCCCATGGTTTTCCTGGGCAAGTATTACGCCTTTCTCCAAAAACTGCGTGAACTGTCGAAAAGTTGCCGTTGCTTTCCAATCATCGGCGACTTGGATCTCCTGGCGGCTATTTTGTTAGATAGCTCCGCCATCGGACGTGTCGTCCTGAAAGGATGCGAGGCGTCGGGATTTGTGAGCGGTGAGACGACGCTCGCGCTCTATGCGGCAGTCAAAGAGATTCTGCCCGGCTTGTCGCACCCCGTCGATATCCTCATCTGGGGCGGTATTGCCACCCCAGAGGCGGCCGCGGCATTCCTGTGCACCGGGGCCACGGGGATTGTCTTCGAGAGCGTCCATTGGCTGACCGACCTGGTGGTCATTGATGATGCCCACCGTCAGCGGATCGCCAACCTCCGTCTCGATTCGACCGATCTGGTCGGCCTCGATCTGCAGGTTCCGTGTCGTCTTTTCAATAAGGGCAACTCGATTGCATTCAAGGAAATAAAACAGTACGAGAGCTTGCTGTGCGGAACAGCGATCACGGAGGAAAGCCGCCGATTTTTTGCGGACCGGGTGAGGGCCGGGGCCGTCCACCCTCTTGCCAGCCGTTTCACCCCGGATGAAGTTATTCCCCTGGGCGTGGAAGCCGCCTTTGCCGCCGCCTTTGCCACCCGTTTTGGCACCGGAACCGAGAAGGCTGTGCAGTCCTTCATGGGCGAGATTCGCGACCAATGCGGCCTGGCTAAAGGAAAAAGGGATTGTTTTGTGGGCAGCCTCGCCGCTCGGGAGATGGGAACCCGATACCCCTTTCTCCAGGGGGCCATGTCCTGGATCACGGATGTCCCCGAGTTTGCTTTGCGGATTGCCGAGGCCGGCGGCTTGCCCACCATTGCCCTGGGCATGATGGATACACAAACCCTTGACCAACGGCTGGGAACCCTGCCGGAGATCATGGGAGCACACCCGTATGCGGTGAATATCGTCTCGTTGGCGGAGAATCCTTACCGGGAGGCTCAACTGGCCTGGATAAAGAAACACCCGCCCCGATTTGTGGTGATTGCCGGCGGCGATCTCTCCCCGCTCAAGGAATTGCTGGAGTGCGGCATCGAGGTCATCTACATCGCTCCCGACGAGGCCCTGTTGCGGCTCGCCCTGGAAGCGGGTGTCCGCTATGTGATTATCGAGGGGTACGAGGCCGGCGGGCATGTCGGGCGCCACAGCACCCTTACCCTGGCGCAACGGGTGCTGGACCTGAAACGGTTGCACCCCTCCCTGTTCCAGAATTGCCGTCTGGTCCTTGCCGGAGGCATCTTCAACCGGGAGACCGCCTTCATGGCCGCCATGCTCGGAGCGGATGCCATCCAGATGGGGACCGCCTATCTGGCCAGCCAGGAGATCGTGGCAGCAGGCGCCCTGACAGCGCTCTATCAGCGCATGATCCTGGAAGCGCCGCCGGGGGGAACGGTCGTCACCGGCCAGGCCACCGGACTTCGGGTCCGTTCCTTGATGACCCAGAGAACGGCGGCAATCTTGTCCCTGGAGCGGGAGTTCGCAGCGGGCCGAGAGGACGAGCACTCCTTCCGCACGAGCATGGAAGCGATGACCGCGGGGAGCCTCTTTGCTGCGGCCCGCGGCATGGACCGGCCAGGCGGGGCTTCTCTGGATGAACGGGTCTGTCTGGAACGCGGACAATTCATGAGCGGGGCCTGCGCCGGCCTCATCAACAGGCCGCTGCAATTGCAGTCCTTTCATCATGAGCTGGCCGAAGGCGCACTATTGCTGCATCAGCCGTTTGCGGAGTCGATCGAGAAAACCCCTGCAATCCCATTCCCCGGAGTCGGTCATGGACGGCGGCGAATCGCGCCTGGCCGAGACGATGGCGCCCGGATCGCCATCACCGGGATGAGCCTGCTTAATGCCTTGGGGAGCAGTCCCCAGGGGGTTTGGGATGCAAGCCTGGCCATGCAGAGCGGCATTACCCTGGTTCCGCCTTCACGTTGGGATCACAGCCTTTTTTATGATCCCCGGCCACAGGTACCGGACAAGACCTACTGCCAGGTGGGCGCCTTCCTCGATTTTCCGATCTCCCGCCATGAACTCGGCATTCCTCCCCATGATTTCCGGACCATGACTGAAGCCACAAGGATCACCATGTGGCTTGCCGACAAGGCCATCCGGGCATCTGGACTCCTGGATTCGGACATCCCGCGTGAACGGATCGGGGTTCTCATCTCCCAAAACTCGGGCGAGGCGGCGGGGACCCTCACCAAAATGATCATCAGGGCGTACCTTCACGATGTCGTTGGCTCCATAAAAAGGGCTGTTCACCTCACGCCGGAGCAGCAGAGCGCCATCGAACGAGAAGTGAAATCCGGCCGCATGGCTCCGGACGACACCACCCTGCTGGGCAGGCTCAACTGCGCCGCGGCCGGCTTCATCTGTAACCGCTTTGGGTTCATGGGGCCAAGCTACGCGGTCTCCGCAGCCTGCGCGACCTCCCTGGTTGCCCTGTACAGCGCCATCCAGATGATCGAGAACAACGTGATCGATGCCGCCATCGTCGGCGGAGGCGAGGATACGCTCACCCACCTCCATTTTCTGGAATTCTCGGCGCTGGGCGCCCTGTACGGGATGTCCGGGCAGGAACGGCCCGCTCGCGAAACCTCCCGCCCCTTCGATGCCCAAAGAGACGGAATGGTCCTGGGTGAAGGCGGGGGCATGGTTGTCATTGAGCGGGAGGGTTTGGCCCGGGCACGAGGCGCGCGTGTCCACGCTCTCATCACGGGAATGGGGGCGAGCAACAACCATCTGGGCATGGTCGAGTCCTCCAGTCTCACCCAGGAGATCGCCATCCGTGCCTCTTTCCACAAGGCAGGGTATGGGCCTGAGGCCGTGGACCTGGTGGAATGCCATGGCACGAGCACCCGGCAAGGCGACGTCGAGGAGGTTCGTGCCCTCAAATCCTTCTACACTCTCCCAAAACGCACCGTCCTTACTTCATTTAAATCCCAGATTGGACATCCCCTTGGCGCCTCGGGCATCAACAGCCTCATCCGCGGGGTCATGGCCATGAAGGCAGGGGTTTTCCCGCCCACACTCAATTATCTCCATGCGGATCCGGCCATGGACCTGAAAGGATCGGGCCTCTTGATTGCCCCCGAGCCGCTGGACTGGGCGTCCCAAACCAACCGGTTGCGAAGGCTACAGGTCAATGCGTTCGGGTTTGGGGGGTCGAACTACGTGGTGCAGTTGGAGCAGTCCATGGATGAAGCCGGCACGGTTCTGGTCTTGCCGGACCGTACACCCGGTCTCGCCCGAAAGCAGGCCGAAGCCCCTGCGGATTTCCCGGCCGAGCCAGATTCCAATGCCGCGGGAGCGACAAAGGGCGGGCCTCCCGAACTTCAAGGCGTCTGTTTCTTCCGCACCAAGATGGGCGGCCGCAACTCACGGCTGGCAGTGGTGGCACCATCCGAACAGGAGGCGCTCACGGTCCTCGAAAGGTCACACCACCTGTTCGAAGGTGGAGGGATCCCCCAGGCCCTGCGATCCCTGGCGCGGGAGGGGATCTTCATGGGCAAGGCGGATCTGCCGCCGCCACCGCTGGCCTTGGTGTTTCCGGGTCAGGGGACCCACTATGCAGGCATGGGGCGGGAGCTGTACGAGTCGTTTCCGGTCATCAAGGAGGAGATGGATCGGGCCGCGGCCGTGGCGGATTTCGACCTTTTGCACCTCCTGTTCCATGACCAGGAGGAGAATCTGCAAAAGACCAGGTGGCAGCAGCCAGCCCTGTTCGTCCTGGAATATGCCATGGCTCGATACCTTGCCACCCTGGGTATTCGCCCGGTGGCCATGGCCGGCCACAGCCTGGGCGAATTGACCGCTTTGTGCCTGGCCGGTGTCTATTCCCTGGAAGATGGGTTTGGCATCGTCAACCAGAGGGCGCTGTGCATGGACAAGGCGGCTGGCCTGCAGCATATGGACCCCGGCGTCATGGCAGCGGTCGATGCCCCCCTGGACCTGCTGCAAGAGATGATCCGGGGAGGGGCGGCAGAGGTCCACATCAGCAATATCAATTCGCCCCTCCAGGTCGTTATCAGTGGCACGACCGGGGCGGTCAAGGATTTTTGCGCCAAGCTCAAAGAGAGGGGACACCGGGCGACTCCATTGCGGGTCAGTATGGCCTTCCATTCTCCGATCATGCGCGTCATCCATGATGAACTGGAGGCCTACGTTGCTGCCATCCCCTTTCATTTCCCCCGGATTCCCGTCCTCTCCAACACGACCATGACACCGTATCCTTCGGACTCCGGTGAGATCAGGCGTATCCTCATGGCCCACTTGGAATCGCCCGTCCATTGGAGGCAGAACGTCCAGACCCTGTGGCATGACTACGGAGTCCGGCTTTTCGTGGAGGTGGGCCCCGGCGATATCCTCACCAATCTCATCACCGACACGCTCCCAAACCCGGCATGCCTCCAGACCTGCCTGCCCGCAGCCGAAAGCCTGACGTACAAGACGGCCCTTGCGCAGTTATTCGTGCATGGGGTTTTGCCGGTGCAAGGAGAACCGCGGTTTATTTCCCTCCCTGCATTGAAGACTGCCGAATCTCACCCGGTCGCCCCAGCACCGGTGTCATTACCGCCGTCAGAACCCGGCTTTGCCGGCGTCAACCCGGTGGCAACGATCATGCAACGGGAGATCAACCGGTTTGTGCTGGAGACCTTCGGCCGTTCCCTTAAACCCACCATTCTGGACGCCATCCGCGATGAGCTGAACCCGCACTTTCAGGAGGGTGATCTTTCCTCTGCTCTCCAGTCCATGTTTGAGGGGGGCGAGCCTCTTGTCGACCGGAAACCGGCCTCTCCTGGCAAACCGGCAGTCTCGCCCCCCTCTCTTGATCTGGTCCCTGCGGTTCCGGAGCAGCTCTCACCTCCCCAGGGTGCGGTGTCCGAGCACCAGGATCTGATGGAGCGGCTCATTCAAATTATCATGGATGCCACCGGATTCAATCGGGACGAAATCCAACCCGGGATGGATCTGCGCAAGGATCTCTCCATCCGCTCCAGCCGCCTCCCGATCATCATGGATGCGGCGGAACGCCAATTTGCCATCACCATCGAATTGGAGGATTTTATCGATGTCCGCACGGTGCAGGATATCGCCGAGAGGATTGCCAGGATTATCGCTGGCCAGGCGAGTGCCAGCCCGCAACCGGCCGCCGCGCCGGGTGACAGCGGCCCGGTACGGGAGGAGATCCTGAAGCCCTCCGAGGAAGAGGCAAGCATCAAGCGGCTCGTCTTCCACCAGGTCGCTATCGAGCAAGCCTCCTCCATTCCCGTGACTTTGAATCCGGGCGAGCCGGTCCTCCTCCTCTCACCCGGCGGAAATGACCGGCGGGCTGCACGTATCGCAGATATCCTCCGGTGGGATTTTAGGGTTGATCCCTTGCCCATGCTGTTCCTGCCGGGGAATCCCGGTGCGGGCGATGAGGGCCAGGACCTTCGCTCGGCCGACGGGGCCGCCAGGGCTGCCGTCCGGATAGCCGATCTCAAGGCCCTTGCCGGGATGGTGATCCTCCTGCCCCAAAATGGGGCGGACCGTTCAGCCGGCATGGAGGATGTTGCGCGGTTGCTCAGGGGGTTTTTCATTCTTTTGCAAGCCTTTCTCCAGACTCCGGGCAAGAAATTCGTGGTGCTGATCCATTCCGGGGAAGAGAACGAAACACCGGCTCGGCTCCAGGCGGAGGGGATGTTGGGCCTCTTTCTCAGTGCCGCGCAGGAATACCCGGCAGTCCAGTTCCGGACCCTGGCCATCGGCAGTGATACCGATCTTCACGCCGCCTTAGGCGATGCCCTGGACAGAGGCTACCCGATGGTGGAGATGGCGCATCGTGCGGGCAAGGTGTGGACCTCGGAAGGGCAGATCGCCCCGTTGCTCTCTACGAATCCGGCAGGTCTCGATCTCCATCCCGGCGACGTGGTCGTCATGTCCGGAGGCGGGACCGGGATCGGCGCCCACCTGGCCCGCAGTCTTGCACCCTTTCAGCCCCGCCTGGTCTTCCTGGGGAGGACGTCTCTTGCGCATCCGCCCGCAGGGGCTTCTGCCGGCGACAACAAGGCCGTGGAGATTACCCGGACCCTGGCGGAGCTGCACGCCGCCGGGATCGAGGCATCGTATCATGTCTGCGATGTTGCCGATCCCGAGGCGGTCCGTGCCGTCCTCGGCGAGGTGGTTCATCGGTATGGCCCGATTCGTGGGATCATCCACGGCGCTGGTATCCTCAGGGACAATTTCCTCACCCGGATGACGGCCGATGATTTTTCCCTGGTCACGGACATCAAATTCCTGGGGGCGTGGAATCTCTTTCAGGCTGTCGAGAAAACCGACTTGCGCTTTTTCGTGGGCCTCTCTTCGGCGGCTGCAATCCAGGGGAACCCAGGGCAGACCAACTACGCGGCAGCCAACCGGATGATGTCGGCCTTGCTCAGCTCCCTCCAGCGGGAAAACAGCACCATTCGGTTTAAGGCCTTGATGCTGCCTCCCATCGAGGGGGCAGGCATGGCCGAGGATCCGCATGTGCGCGACCTGATGAGACGGATCGGCGCGTCGTACGTTCATGTCAATGAGTTGGCCGGGCTGTTCTGCCGGGAGCTTTTCGTCTCCCCGGCCTTTGATGATTGGGTGCTGTTCATGCGAACACTTCCCGTCGTCAAGACGGCAAGGCTCAATGTCAAGACCCTATCTTTGCCCAATGGTGCGGCGCATGGAGGCGCAGAGACGTTTAATCCCGAAGGTTTTCCCCTGATTGATGGGATCACAAGTCTGGACCTCGGTCAGGGACAACTTGAGGCCTTCAGGACCTTCTCCCGGGACAAGGATCTGTGGGTCGACGATCACCGGCCCTTGCTGTTCGTCGAGCATCCCCTGGTTTCGGCCGCCATGTTTCTGGAGACTTTCATGGAAGCCGCCCGGCTGCTGTATCCGTATTTGCAGGTGCGAGGCGTTCGCCAGGTCCGGTTCCTGGACATGATCCAATGTCCTCCCGGGGTTCCGCGGCTATCCAGGATTTCCTGCCGCCTGCCCGGCACGGGTCTGCGGGAGGTGGTGTGCGAGGTCTCTCTCGCAACCCGGTCAATCTCCCCCGCCGGCCGAGTGACCGACCGCTTCACCCCGCACTGCGAAGCCCAGGTGATCCTTGATGGCGGAAATGGAGGAGCGCATCTCGGCGAGGGCTTCCCCGATTTTCCGGTCAGAACCGACGAACTGCGAACCGGTCCAATGGAGCGTGCAACGGTGTTGCAATGGTATGAAGAACACAGCGGCCTTGGCGGCAGGTATCGTGTGCTGGAGCGCCTTGACGGTGCGGGGCCGGGAGTGGTCCGAGGGCAGACCATCCATCGGCAGAGCGATGATTTCGCCGATCTGACCGACGCGCAGTACCAGTACTCGCCCTACCTGTTCGAAGCCCTCTTGCAGTTGACCGGCCTCTACTGCGTTGCCATGAAGATGCCGGAGCAACGAACCATGATTCCGATGGAGATCGAGGAGATGCGGTTTAGCCGAACATGCCGGGCGGGAGAACGGATCACCCTGGAGGCCCGCCTGCGGGCACAAAACGGGCAGGGATTCACCTGGGATGCCAGAGGATTGGACGAGCAAGGCCACACCATCATGCAGGTGAGCGGTATGCGGATGCACTGGGTTGCAGACTGAGTCTGCCGAGTGGCCTCAAAAGGGAGTGAATGTGGGCAAGATTTGCCAAGACATAACCGTTTACATCGCTGAATTCGATCATCGAGGAGGACCGGTCTTCTATGCCTCTTTGCCGGGTGATTGTGCGACCGGCAACGGGTATGGGGCGAACAGGGCAGGGGATCAGAAGCGCCTGATCTCCATCCTGTTGGATCACGCAGGGGCGAGGGAAGATCCCCTTTGGCCAAACCAGCCATTGTTCGACAGAGAGGCACTCCCCATTCGCGTGGCCCATGGCCCGCTGGGTAGACCCCAGCTTCTGTTGGGAGAAGTTCGGGGTCCGGCCATCTCCTTCAGCGAGGGGGGCGGGAACATCTGGGCCGCCCTTTGTGGTGAGATGTTCGATATCGGCATCGATGTGGCAGCGGCTGATGAATTCCAGGGCGAATACCCCTTGCACCGGGTTTTTCACGACCAGGAACTGCACCATGCCGGGCGGTTGACGGGGGGCAACGTGGCCCGGGCAGCGGCCCTGCTCTGGTCGATTAAGGAAGCGGTGGTCAAGGCCCTGGGATGCGGATTTCACCTCGTGGCTCCAAGGCAAGTGCACGTCTTGCCATCGGCCGGAGGGGGCACGGGATATACGTTTCCGGTGTGCCTGTCGGGAAAGGCCCTGGCGCGGTACCCCCTGGCCGCCGGCCGGCCCATATGGGTCCGTTCATATCCTCTTGCCCAGATGTGGCTTTCCATCGCCCTCTTGGGCGGGCAGCCTCGACACGGTAATGGCGAAGATTTTCAGACCAAGGTTGTACAGCGGCAGGATGTCGATCCATGACCACAAAAGCTGAATATGCCATCGAAGTTGAACAACTGACCAAGCGGTACGGGAATTTTCTGGCGGTGAACAACATCTCGTTCAAGGTCAGGAAGGGTGAGGTTTTCGCGCTGCTGGGTCCGAATGGAGCCGGGAAAACCACCACCGTCGAGATCATCGAAACCATCCGCAGGCCCACCTCGGGGAAAGTTCGCCTGCTCGGGATGGACGTCACCAAGAAAAAGCACGCCATCGTCCCCTGTATCGGGGTTCTCCCGCAGGGATTCAGTTCTTTTGACAGAATCACGGTGAGGGAAACCATGCAGTACTACGCGCGGCTTTTCGGCAGCAGACCCGTCGATATCGACGGGTTGATAGCACTCGTCAACCTCACGGACAAGGCCAAGGAGCAATACACGACACTCTCCGGAGGTTTGAAGCAGCGTCTCGGCATCGCCATCGCGCTGGTGAATGACCCTGAGGTCGTGTTTCTCGATGAGCCGACCACGGGGCTCGACCCCCGTGCCCGGCGCGAGGTGTGGGACGTCCTCCTGGGCCTGAAGAAGAAGGGAAAGACGGTCTTTCTGACGACGCACTACATGGAAGAGGCCGAACTGCTTGCAGACTCGGTCGCCATTATCTCCAAGGGCGCAACCATCGCCATGGGCTCTCCCACCCAGCTCATCGAAAGCAATGCGGATTACCTGATCCTTACCCTCCAGTCCGTCGATGAAAAAGCCTTTGCCGTCATCGGTGAGATGGGTTTCGATCCGGAGTGGAACAACACCACAGCCATCCAGGCGCGGGTGGCGCACACCGATGATATCCGGAAGATACTCGACGCCATCCACGACGCCGGGGCGTCGTTTCTCAGCATGGACGTGCGCAAACCCAACCTCGAACAGGTTTTCCTCAAGCTCACCGGAGAGGCCCTCAACCAGGGCGCCGAAGGGGAGAAGGGGGCACCATGAATCTTCGCGTTGTCGGCGCCAATCTGGTGGTGAGCCTCAAGAGCTTCTATCGCGAGAAGACGGCCATGTTCTTCACGACCATGTTCCCGATCCTGCTGATCCTGGTGTTCGGCACCATTTTCATGGACGATGATAAAGTGCACTTCAACCTGTGTCTGCAGGACCTCGACCAAACCGAAACCTCGGCGGAGATCGCCAAGGCCCTGGCAGCTACCGGCAAGTTGAAGATAACCAGGGTCGACCCCGCCCTGGAAGCCGCGAAGTACGCCAAAGACAACCAGGCGAACCTGGTCCTCGTCATTCCCAAAGACTATGAACAATCACTCCTGCACTATCTGCGATTCGGCGACCTGAACGCTTTCGTTACTCTCAGGTATGTGTACGACCCCAGTTCCAGCTCGGTGGTGGAGAAGATGCAAATCCTCAACGGGGTCTTCGCCGCGATGAACCAGGGACTGTCGGCAAAGCCGCCGTTTATCCGGACGGCGGAACTGTCGATCCACACCCGGAAATACCGGTTTCTCGAGTTCTTCATCCCCGGCATCATCGCGATGGCGATCATGACCGAGAGCCTGTTCGGCACGGTGCACGTCAACACGGAGCTGCGGCAGAAAGGAATCATCAGAAAGCTGGCCACCACGCCCATCACCCGTGCCGACTGGATACTGTCAAACATTCTGCACCAATGCATCCTGGCGGTCATATCCACCACCCTCATGCTGCTGGTCAGCTACGCCGTGTTCGGCGTGCAATTGAACATCAACGCCTGGCTGCCGCTGTTCATCGTGCTGGACGTCTTTTCGTTTGTCGGCCTCGGGATGATCCTCACTCGCCTCGTCAAGGAGGCACAGAGCGCCTCGGCAGCCGCCAACGCCATCATGTTCCCGATGATGTTCCTCTCGGGAAGCTTCTTTCCGCTGGAGATGATGCCGGACTTCCTGCAGTCGTTCGCCAAGACGCTGCCGCTGTACTATCTCAACGAAGGCCTGCGCGCATCCATGGTGTTGCAAGACAACGTGACCGCGTTGCATAACGCTGGAATCATTGGGGCCTTCGCGGCCGTGGTCTTTATCCTGGGCCTGACAGTCACCCAATGGGAGGAGGGTAAGTGAGAAGGTTGGCCCTGAGAGGAAGGGGAAGAACAAACAGTGGAGTTTCGTTCATGGGTTAGTAAGCGGTCCCGCGTTGCCGAACCCGGCCTTCGTTTAACGCCGGTGGACCCAATCGCAGCGCAGACAGGTCGGAAACCCGCTGTAGTCGAGTTTGCCAAAGTTTTTTCTAATCCCGGACAGCACCGGCCCATTCCAGATTTCTCGTAGACTCTGGACGTTCAGGTCACCGACGCCCTGCACGCCATTGTAATCGACGCAACAGGTCACCGCACGGCCGTCCCAGAGCACCGACAGGGCTGACCAGGGGTAAAAACAGACCGACACGATCTTTTCTCCCACCGGGTTGTACGACTTGCCGCCACCAAAGTTATCCAAGGAGCTGATATTCAGGCAGTCGCTGGCAATCTTGTCCGGCAGAGAGCGCCATAGGGATTGAAACGCCGCTATTTGGGCCCCATTGGCTTCCTGAGGCAGGTATTGCAGAATCAACTTCGGATGGCTCTTCCGCAGTTCTTTTCGTATTCGCATAAAATCCTTGATGTTCTGCAGCGCTACCTTGAAATCCAGTTGCCGCATGGTCGCGTTATACGAGGCTTCGTCGGTGCCGTAAAAACTGATCTTCATCGCATCCAAACCAGCAAGGATGAGCGATCTCGCTGTCTCGGGGAACAGGAGCGAGGCATTGGTGACAATGTAGGTTTGTTTTATCCCGCAGGCCTTTGCGAGCTTGATTCTTTCAGGCAATAAGGGATCCAAAAGCGGTTCGCCAAACCCGTGCAAATGAACAACGGGTTTTCGGCGCGCTCCGGCCAGTTCGGTCATGATCTTTTCGAATAAGGCAAACTCCATGAAGCCGCGTTTGCGGGTGAGCGTGTCGCGGGGGCACATGACACACTGGGCGTTGCAGCAGTTGGTGTTCTCGATCAGGAGTTGGGAGGGCCAGGGGAGGTGGTAGCGGTAGTAGGGGGAATAGAGCAGGGGGGTTTTGGCAAAGGACAACAGGAACCTTGCAATTTTGTCCCGTGCATTGAGAATCATGACACTCCTTCGCTTCATATGAACGTGGTTGTCATCCCATTCCAACCACACGCTGCAACGAGGTCAAATGAAGATGCGCGCGTTGTGGCTAGTCCCCTTTGTGGTGCAGGGCGGCCAGTTCTGGGGCGACCACATCCAGCGCCAAGCGAATTTGCTCGGGCGTATGGGTGCAATTGACAAAAAAGCGCAAACGGGCGGAGTTGTCAGGAACGGCCGGATAGACCATGGGCAGGGCATCGATCCCTTGCTGGAGAAGGGCTTGCGAGAGTTGTATCGCCTTGATGGAATCGCCTACGATCACGGGAATCACAGGGGAGCCACTGCTGCAACCGCCGGTATTCAGGCCTTTTTCCCGGGCGATTCTGAGGAAAAGCCCGGAGAGCTCTCGCAGACGCGTCACCCGTTGGGGCTCTTTTTTGAGCAAGCGGATGGCCGCCAGCGCCGCTGCTCCATTCGGCGGCGACATGCCCACGCTGTAGACAAAACCCGGCGCCGTGTATTTCAGGTATTCGATCAGGGCTCCGGACCCGGCGATGTATCCGCCGCAACTGGCGAAAGATTTGCTCAAGGTGCCCATCCACAGTTCCACCTCGGCAGGATTGATGCCAAAGTGCTCGCCAATACCCCGGCCCCTTTTGCCCAGGACACCGATGGAATGCGCCTCGTCGACCATGAGAAAGGCGCCGTGCCGCTTCTTGATCTTGATAAACGCAGGCAACTCCGGGATGTCGCCATCCATGCTGTAGACGCCTTCGATGACGACGAGAGCACGGCGGAAACGGGGACGCGACTCCTTGAGGATTTTGTCCAGCGCCCGCCAGTTATTATGAGGAAAAGAAAGGTGGGTTGCCTGGGAGAGCTGGCATCCCTGAAGAACGCTGTTATGAATCAAGGCATCATGCACGATGAGGTCGAGTTTGCCAAACAAATGGCCAATCGTGGTCACATTGGTGGCATGCCCGCTCACAAAAACCAGGCTGTCTTCCGTTCCAATCAAATCGGCAATTTCTTTCTCAATTTCACGGTGCAGAGGCCGTTGACCTGAAGCAATACGGCTTGCCGAAACCGAGGTGCCATAGCGGTCGATGGCTTCTTTGGCTGCTTGCGAGACAACCGGATCGCCGGACATGCCCAGGTAATTGTATCGGGAGAAGGTGATGTGCTCTCGACCTTCCGCAATGGCACCACCGGAATTGCCCTCTTCGTGCTCCCTGAAGTAGGGGTTGTCGATGCCCCGCGCTTTTATTCCCAGCAGAATCTGCTGAAGGTTCCGGTATTCGGGGAAGTCGACAAACGGCAGGCACTCCGGTTGCACCTCCCGGACTTTATTGTGGCCACAGACGCTTTCCACCGGATCTCCGGACTGACGGCCGGAGGAGAGCACCTTTGCCAAAGGCCCTTCCTTGGCTTCAAGTCCTTTGCCCGACGGCCCTTGCCAGAGCACATGCGCCGCCAGATCGGCAATACTGGCCCCCATGAAGAGCGCCTCGACGGGGATCTCGATTCCAAAGTCTTCCTCTATGGCCGTTTTCAGTTCCACTGCCATCAAACTGTCGATCCCCATCGTATTCAAGGGATCGTGCACGTCCACCTTGGAGAACGAGATTTTCAGAAGCACCGCCACCATTTTTGCGATGGAAGATTGGGTAGCGTGGATGCGCTCCGAGGCGTCTTCCGTCTCCAGGTCGTCGGATTCTCCCCATGCCTTGAAGGGTATTCCAGGAGCGACTTCTTGCGGATATCCCACACTCGCGGCAACAACGTCCAGGGTGCCCTGGATGAAATGTTCCCGGCACAGGCGGCGTTTCACCTTGCCACTGGTCGTTTTGGGAAGACCGGCGGTTTTGAGGAGCACAACAGCGTAGGCCTGGAGTCCATGCTCCCGGGTGACACTTTGACGAATGGCTCCGATGACCGCCTCGGTGTCAAGTGTTCTGATGAATCGGCGTTCGATCTCCTGCACCACCACCAGCCGTTCCTCATCTTCGACTTCAACGGCAAATGCCGCCCCGCATCCCGCCCGCAAGGCCTCATGGCTTTTCTCCACAGTCCTCTCGATGTCTTGCGGATAGTGATTGAGGCCCCGGATGATGATGAGATCCTTCAGGCGGCCGGTGACATAGAGCTGGCCGGCATGAAGGAACCCGAGGTCTCCCGTGCGCAGAAAAGGGCCCCCGGCCGTATCGGCACATCGTGCCCGGAAGGTCTGTTCCGTCTCATCGGGCCGATTCCAATATCCTTGAGCAACGCTTGGCCCTGCAAGCCATATTTCTCCGATCGTATCGTTGTCGCAGGGCGTTTGCTTCTTCGGGTCGGCGATAACAATGGCATGGTCCGGTGGCGCTCCCCCGTTTCCTACCAGCTCGAAGTTGGGCGCCCTGTCATCCGCCGCCAGGGTAAAGCGGCCCGATTTCAATGCCTGCGCGTCAGCCTGGAGGATTGCCGGTTCGGCATTCTTGGCGCATCCGCAGGCGATAAGGGTTGTTTCCGCGAGGCCATAACAGGGCAGATAGGCTTTTTGCCGAAAGCCGCAGGATGCGAACATCGCGGCGAAGCGGCGGAGCGTCTCTCCTCTGACAGGCTCGGCACCGTTGAAAGCGACCTCCCAACTGCTCAGGTCAAGTTCTGACTTTTGTTCCGGCGTAATTTTCCGCACACAAAGATCGTAGGCAAAATTGGGTCCGCCACTGGACGTGCCCTGGTAGCGTGAAATGGCCATGAGCCAGCGGAGCGGTTTTTGGATGAAGTGAACCGGCGAGAGCAGAATTGCATCTCCGCCAGCGTAAATAGGCTGGATGATTCCTCCGATCAACCCCATATCGTGGTACGGAGGAAGCCAAATGATGCCGCGGAGACCCGGTGAATGCCCAAAAATCGCGTGGATGACGGCTGAATTATGGAGCAGGTTGCCATGGCTGACCATGACGCCCTTGGGGGTCCCTGTGGAGCCGGAGGTGTATTGGAGGACAGCGAGGGAATTCGCACCAAGGGAAGGCTCTTGCCAGCTCTTTGCCAAGTTGTCGGCAATGGTGTCGGTTGGTAGCCATGTCAGAGCCGCGAGTTCGCGAGTCTGTTCTATTGGGCCTTTGTACTCTTCCAGGGTGGCTGACGTGGAGAGGGCGATCGCTGCTCCTGCGTCGGCCACCGTTGCCCTGAGGCTTGCCAGAAACTGCTTGGAATGGGGGGGGTAGGCCGGTACGGCGACCATGCCTGCACAGAGGCATCCGAAGAATGCTGCGGGAAACTCGGTGCCCGGAGGGTACAGCAAAAGAACCCGCGCGCCCAGAGAGAGGTGCGATTGGAGATGGGCCGCAATGGCGAGCGCCCTCCGCTCAAGTTCGCCATAGGTCAGTCTGGTTTCCTGTGATTCCCCATCGTTGAGATAGGTGTAGGCGGTTTTTTCTCTCTGTTCTTGAGCCCTTAGGCGCAGGAGATGGACGAAGTCCGGTACTCCTCGCGGGCAATTCGTTGAGCTCAAGCTGGGCTGACGAGCATGGCTCAAACCATTTTTCGTGCTGATGTTCATTGCTTCCTTTGTGGTCGGAGAGGCTTGTGGTCATCACGCCAGCTCTTTATCCCAGCAGTCGCTTTTTTGGACCAGGCCAGCCAGCCAGGGTTGAACACCACAGGCTGGCATCCAGCACAGTCCTGGTGATAGATTTGCGTACCGCCTTTTTTTGGACTCGTGCGCATTGTTCGTTTCCTTGGTATCGACGGCGAGCATCGGCCTCAACATCCCCTCAAAAGTTGAGCGGTGCTCCCCTGTCGGAAGCGTCCGCCTTAAACAGAAGGTTTCCAAGGACACACCCGTCTCACGGCACCTGATAACATCGCCTTGAGACGGGTGGCGGCAGAATCACCCCTGGGCGGTTCTCGCCCAGGGTTTCGTCATTTAAGCCGCATACTGTTCTTAACCGACTTCACCCCGTTGACCTTGCGTGTAATCTCCACCGCTTTGTTGATGTCAGCCTGGGAGTTGACGAACCCGCTCAGTTGAACGATACCTTTGAAGGTTTCAACGTTGATCTCGCTCGATTTCAGGGAAGCATCCTCGAAAATGGCAGCCTTGACCTTGGTGGTGATGACCGTGTCATCGACATATTCTCCCGTTCCCTCTTGTTTTGCTGTCGATGCGCATCCGATGAAAAGTGCCATCAGGGCAATCATGATAAATGAGGTAAACAAATTTGTTCGTGTCATGGCTTATTCCTCCAAATAATTAATGAAGCTGATTATCCCCCGTTATGAAACGGGGGGTCAATTTGTGAAACCTTCTTCGAAACGCCGTTCTATTTACCCGCAACCTTTTCCACCTGGCCGATCTTTTCTTGCGCCTTTCCCCCTAATGTTTCCATTTTGCCTTCGGCTTCCAACTCGTGATCATCCATGATCTTCCCGGCGATTTCCTTGGCCTTGCCTTTCACTTGATGCATCTTGCCTTCCACATTGTCTTTCGTGCTTTGCTTCATCTGTGTCTCCTGTTTGAATTGGGTTGACGCACTGTGTTTGTACGGTTGCTTGATTAGCTTCGCGCAAAAATCATCGGTGTCTTTTCCAGACTCTGCTTGGAATCGTTTCGCAAGATGGAATCCATGCAAGGCGGCTGTCTCCCTTACTGTTGGTAAAGCAATCAATGCGCCGGTTTAAGCCGTTCGGTATGACTTCGCCTATCAGTTTGATTCTTCAGGATAATGGTTCGAAAGGTGTTTGGTGGGCCGTTGCTGGCAGACGTGGAAAAAAGGTCACATTTAACCAACGGTGAAATATGACCTTTTTTATCGCCGAACGGTATGGGTTGCAAATGTGGCAGGCTGCTTTTTCGGGGGGTAAGCAGTCCTGTGAGAGGAGGCTTCTTCTGATTCCTGACCGTTGTCAATTAAGCGTGGATACGGTGAATATTTTCTCTAACTTTCCGGTAATAAATGGAAAATTATTTTGATCTCATTCCTCCTGCCGAATCGGATACCGAATCGAGGCGGAACCTTAGCGTTTCAGGTGTGGAGCCCCGGTTGCATCAATCCCAATTCTGATTACCACCCAAATTCAGCCGATTTTTTCTTGAAGTCCGCCGTATTGAGTTTCCGGGAGATTTCTCCTCGCCGTGCTCGTCGGAATGACCACGACATGTCATCTCGAACGCAGTGAGAGATCTCGTTGTATCGCATGATCTCAGCGGACAAAGAACAGAGCCGAGTCAGAGAGAGAAGCCGGCTGGAGATTGATGGTAATCAATATTCCAATTGAAGAATGGAGTCGACGCAGGAGTCAGGCATAGGACATGCAGTATTTTTGTTTTGGGTAGCCCTGCTCAACCAGGAGCCTCTGTTTGACAGGCATGATTGTTCCACGCAACCGCCGTCCTTGCCGGACTAACAGGGGGGCAATCGAGCACTCATGCTGTATTCGTCCCGCCACTAGCCCCTCTGCCCCCTCGTTTTCATCTACGGACCGCCGTGTTCAGCACCAAGGAGATATATGGGAGATTTCATCATTCAGGATTGTAGCCTGCTCGCCAAAACCAGCGGCCTGCCCGCCGCCATCAACCTTCGGGAGCTGCGCGACCGGCTTGCTCTCTGCAGTCAAAACGTTTTGTACCATCACTTCTGCGAAACCCCGCTCGTTCCCTCTTTCGACAACCCCGACTATCGGAACGATTTCGCGGCCTGGGCCCTCTTGCAATTGGGCGACCGGGTGCTTGCCGAGCAGCTCGGCATCATCAATCCCTATATTTTTACCGATATGGAGAAGTTGCGGGAACAGGTCCTTGAGATTCTCGACGAGCGATTGAGCGAAGTACTTTTTGTTCCCTCCTGCCAGCCCGGCGGGGAATTTTTCTTTACCGAGGCGGTGACCGTGGTTTTTGACACGGGCAAGCGGATTACGTCTCCCAAGGCATTACCTGATGCAATCGGCACCATGACCAATGGCAGCATCTATTATCATTTTTTCGAAGCCCGGCGGCGTGAACCCGTGGGTATCGACGATTTCTCCGCCTGGCTTGATGGTTTCCCTGGCCAGGAGCTCTGGTGCCGGGCCTTGCAGACGGTGGATTTTGTTTTTTTTACCCTGACCGAACTCCGGGGAGAGCTGGTGCGGGTTCTCGAAAAAAGAGGTGTGGCATGACCAAATTTCTCTCGTCGTACGAAGGTCTGGTGAGTGCAACGGTCCTTGGCGAACTCCGTCAGTTGGGCAATCGGCTGGCCGGCAAGAGGGTCGTGCATGTCAACTCAACCCGGGAGGGCGGCGGGGTAGCGGAGATCCTCGACTGGATGATCCCGCTCATGCGGGATGTCGGGCTTGACACCCAATGGGAGGTGATAGCGGGAAACAGCGAGTTTTACTCCGTCACCAAAAAGTTCCACAATGGCCTTCAGGGGTTCCCGGTTACCATCAGCAGGCGGGAATGGCAGAGGTACCGGGAGGTGAACGAGGAGAACGCGGTCCGTTTGCGGCCAATTCTTGAAGAAGCCGATTTTGTGGTGATTCATGATCCTCAACCGGCAGCGTTGCTGGGACTCTGCCCGGACCGGAAGGGCAAATGGATCTGGCGGGGGCATATCGACATAAGCCGCCCGACGCATTCGGTTTGGCGGGGTCTGCGGCCCTTTGTCGCCGGCTACGATGCAAGCATTTTCTCCATGTGCCAGTTTGCCCAGCCCTTACCGCATCCGCAATTTCTCATCCCGCCGAGCATTGATCCCCTGAGCCCGAAAAATATGGATCTCGATCCGGAAGAATTGACCAGGGTTCGCCATCAGTACAACCTTGATCCGGACAAACCACTTCTGGTCCAGGTCTCCCGATTCGATCGGTTCAAGGATCCGCTCGGTGTTCTTGAGGCCTATCGGCTCGTCCGGAAGGTGCAGCCGGTGCAACTGGTGCTTGCCGGGGGCGGAGCCACTGACGACCCCGAAGGACAAGAGGTGCTCGATGAAGTCCTGGAGGCGGCTGCGGGGGATCCCGATATTCACGTCCTGCTGCTGCCGTCTGATGCGCATCGGACGATCAATGCGCTGCAACGGCTTGCCGACATTGTCATTCAGAAATCCACCCGTGAAGGGTTCGGTCTCACCGTCACTGAAGGTCTGTGGAAGGGGAAGGCGGTTATCGGCGGCGACACCGGCGGTATTCGGCTCCAGGTGATCAATTATCATACCGGTTTTCTCGTCAACTCGCCCGAAGGGGCGGCGCACCGTATTCGCTTTCTGCTCCACCACGAGGCCCTGCGGGCCAAGATGGGGGCCAGGGCGCGGGAGTATGTACGGGAGCATTTCCTCCTCACCCGGCACCTCAGGGAGTATCTCACTTTGTTTCATATTTTGGGTTCCCGGGAGGTCTCATCCGTCATCTACATTTGATCAACGCTTTTTTAATCGGACGATGCCGCCAAAACGACGCGTGGACGTGTCTAGAAATGCTGCAATCGAAAACTTCAACAAGGAATGATATGTATCCACAACGACGATATCCCATCGGCGCCGAAGTGCAGCCGAACGGCGGCACCCATTTTCGTGTCTGGGCCCCTCGCCCAAAGAAAGTGGAGGTGGTGTTGGAGGCTGGTCCGGGTGCTCCGGCAACCGTCCAACTGGAACAGCAGGCCGGCGGATACTTTGCGGGTCTGGTTCCGCAGGCCACAGAAGGTACTTGCTATCGCTTCCGACTGGATGAGGCTGGTTGCTTTCCTGACCCGGTGTCGCGCTACCAGCCGGAAGGGCCGCACGGCACGTCTCAGGTGGTGGATCCTTCCGGTTTCGGATGGACCGACAGCGAGTGGCAGGGGGTCGGCATGGAGGGTCAGGTCCTGTATGAAATGCATATCGGGACCTTTACCAAGGAAGGGACATGGCCGGCTGCTCAGCGGGAACTCGCGGAACTGGCTGACTGCGGCATTACCGTCGTCGAAGTGATGCCCGTGGCCGATTTCTGCGGGCGCTTTGGCTGGGGGTACGATGGGGTTGGGCAGTTCGCTCCGGTTCGGCTCTACGGCGAGCCGGATGATTTTCGTCGTTTCGTTAACGAGGCGCATCGTCTCGGTCTGGGGGTACTTCTCGATGTGGTCTACAACCATTTAGGCCCGGACGGCAATTATCTGGCCGAGTTTTCACCCGACTATTTTACCGACAGGTACGAGAGCGAGTGGGGGGAACCCATTAACTTTGATGGCGAGCACGCCGGCCCGGTGCGAGAATTTTTCCTCACCAATGCGGCGTACTGGATCGAGGAGTTCCATCTTGACGGCCTCCGGCTGGACGCCACCCAGCAGATGTTGGACGCCTCGCCGGAAAACATCATGGCAGCTATCGGAAAACGCGTGCGGGAAGCGGCGCGCGGGAGGCAGACGATCATCGTGGCGGAGAACGAGCCGCAGCTCACCAAGCTGGTGCATCCGATCGAGAAAGGCGGTTACGGGTTGGACGGGCTTTGGAATGACGACTTTCACCACAGCGCCATGGTTGCGATGACCGGACGCAACGAAGCCTATTACACCGACTACCTGGGCAGGCCGCAGGAGTTCATCTCAATGGTGAAGTACGGCTACCTCTACCAGGGACAGCGCTACAAATGGCAGAAGCAACGTCGCGGCACGCCCGGCCTCAAGCTAGCGCCGGCGAAATTCGTCACCTATATTCAGAATCATGATCAGATCGCCAATTCCGGCCGTGGCGAACGGGTGCAGTTCATGACCAGCCCCGGACGGTTGCGGGCAATGACCGCACTCCTGCTGCTGGCGCCGGGAACCCCCATGCTCTTTCAAGGGCAGGAGTTCGGCTCATCAAAGCCGTTTTATTATTTTGCGGACCAAAAGCCTGAGCTTGCCCTTCTGGTGAGTCAAGGCCGAGCGGAGTTTCTGGCCCAGTTTCGGAGCCTGGCGACGAGCGAGATGCTGCCCTGCCTGATTGATCCGGCGAATCCTTCTACTTTTGCGCGGTGCAAGCTTGATTTCAGCGAACGCCAACGCAACCGGCACATCTATGATCTGCATAAAGACCTGCTGCGGTTGCGCCGTGAAGACCCAGTCTTTAGTGCTCAAATCCCGCACGGTGTGGATGGAGCCGTACTCGCGCAAGAGTGCCTGCTGCTACGCTATTTCAGTGAGATAGGTGATGACGACCGCCTGTTGCTGGTGAATTTTGGCATGGATCTGCATCTTAACCCCGCCCCGGAGCCATTGCTGGCACCGCCGGAAGGAATGACATGGCAGACCGTATGGTCGAGCGAAGATCCCCGCTACGGTGGTTCCGGGACGCCCCGGCTCGATTCCGAAGACAACTGGCGCATCCCGGGGCATGCCGCGGTTGCCTTACGGCCAATATTAACGGAGTTAACGGAGCAAGAACGGCATGGCTGACCTGTTTCGAGTGCTGTGCACCGGCGATTTATGCAGCAAGCTGGAAGCGGACCCCCACATGATGGAAGAGTGGCTGGTTACCAATGGGATCGGCGGATACGCGTCGGGAACCGTGACCGGCGCCATCACCCGCCGCTATCACGGATTATTGATCGCCGCTTTACCCAATCCGCTGGGCCGGATGATGATGTTGAGCGGACTCTCCGAACGTCTACGCCTGCCGGACCACCGCGTCCTGTTCACGGGCGCGGAGGAGTTGGCGGGCATCTCGCCGGAGTCGACCCTGCCCATCAGTGAGTTTCGGCTTGAAGCCGGGTTGCCGGTGTGGCGCTATGAGGTGGACGGGTTTGTCCTCGAAAAACGCCTTATTCTTCCCTACCGGCAGAACACCGTCCACGTGACCTATCTTCTGCTCGCCGGCAAAGGCAAACTGCGGTTGGGGCTTCGGCCGGCGATGCAGTTTCGTTCGCACGATGCGACCGTTAGTCAGGTGCGCCCGGCACATTACAAATTGACCGTGTCTGAGGACCAGTTCGAGATCACCGGCGCAGATGGTTTGCCCATGTTGCGGCTCATCGTGCACGGGCCATCGATGGCCTTTACGTTTGACCGCAAGGAAACCTCCTTGATCCCCTACCATACTGAACGCAACCGCGGCTACGAGTGGCAGGGGGCATTGTGGAGTCCCGGGTATTTCCGTGCCGATCTGGTCGAGGGCGACCGGACGACGTTCGTGGCGTCAACTGAGGAATGGGACACGATCCGGGCACTTTCACCGGATGTGGCGTATCGGGCAGAGCTGGATCGCCGCAAGCGGCTTTTGGTTGCCGCTCCGCCGCAAGCACAGAGGGGCGCGGCCGCAGAATTGGTGCTCGCCGCCGATCAATTTCTCATCACGCCCGTTGGCCGGGTGGAGGACGTCGCCCGCATGCGCGCCTCAGGCGATGAAATCCGGACCGTTATCGCCGGGTTCCCCTGGTTCACGGACTGGGGTCGCGATACCATGATCAGCCTGGAAGGACTCACGCTGATGACCGGTCGTCACAAAGAGGCGGGCTGGATACTGCGGACCTTCGCCCATTACCTGCGCGATGGCTTGATCCCCAATATGTTCCCCGAGGGTGAGAGGGACGGTCTGTATCATACCGCTGACGCCACCCTGTGGTTTTTCCACGCCATCCATCGTTACCTGCGGATAACGAACGACCGCATGACCTTGCAACTGCTGCTGCCCAAGTTGCTGGATAGTATCGAACAGCATCGGAATGGGACGCGGTTCGGCATCGGCATGGACCCGGAGGACGGGTTGCTGCGGCAGGGGCAAGAGGGGTATCAGCTCACCTGGATGGATGCCAAGGTGGGGGACTGGGTGGTGACGCCCCGGCGGGGCAAAGCGGTGGAGATCAACGCGCTCTGGTATAACGCGCTGCGGTTGATGGCGGGGTGGCTGCAGGAAGAGGGCCAGGAGGCCGACATGCACCGCATGAACGCAACGGCCGACCGGGTGCGGGAGTCGTTCAACCGGCGATTCTGGTATGAACCGGGAGGTTATCTCTTTGATGTGGTGGACGCGGAAAACGGTGGCAACGACGATGCCTGCCGCCCGAACCAGGTTTTCGCGATTTCGCTCGATCACCCGGTCCTCGACGAGGCCAGGTGGGAACCGGTGATGAAGGTGGTGACGGATCGCCTGCTCACCCCAGTTGGTTTGCGTTCACTCGCGCCTGGCCATCCGGAGTACAAGGCGAAATACTATGGCGACCTGCGCGCCCGCGATGCCGCCTACCATCAGGGCACGGTGTGGGCATGGCTCATCGGTCCCTATGTCGATGCGTGGCTCAAACTCAATCCAGGCAAGGAGGCGGAGGGGAGGGAGTTTTTAGCGGGCTTTGTGGCCCATCTTGACGAAGCCTGCGTCGGCTCGATCAGCGAGGTTTTCGATGCCGAAGCGCCCTATACGCCGCGGGGTTGCGTGGCGCAGGCGTGGAGTGTGGCCGAGGTGCTGCGCTGCTGGGTGAATACGGCATGAGCGTCCAGGAATAAGTGATGCTAAAGCCGTTAGGTCCATATTGAAGGGCAATTTCGCCCTCGTCATAGCATTCCCCGTAGAACCTGCCGAGAAACGGCGCGAGCTGTTAAGCAGGAAGAGCTTCTTGCAAAATGAAGTTCGCAGGCTGTGTCATCGACCAAGTGGAGAAATCTCGTGTCTCACCGGACGGGATTTCTAGCTACCGCTCGAAATTGACACGAAAAAACGTTTCGCTCTTTTCCAGATAATCGGGTCAAAACAAACAATCTTTTCATTGTGCAACAGGCTCGGAAATACCATGTTTCGCGTCTTGAAAACCAAACGATGGACTGAACCGGATGCGATAGGTTGCTGTCGGGAGCTTCATGGCGGCTTCCCTGCCAAAGTGGAAACCTATAACAGCCAAGAGGGCAGCTGAATGCGAAGGTTCTCCGCCAACACTGTGGCATTGTGGATCCAGGCGCGAGCATGCTCGTCACCCGAACCGGCCTTTTCCTTGAAGTCGGAGCAACAGGTGTGCAGGATCTTATAGCAGATGTTTTGGGTTTTCCAGAGGTTCACCTCGAAGGGGAGTGCCTGGACGAGGCTGGTTGCCTTGTTCAACCGCTCCATGAGAGTAACGTCGTCGGGTTGGGCGAGAAGTTCTTCGGCCAGGTGTTCGATGTTGGCTGCCAGCAACAATCCCAGAGCGGTCGCATCCAGAGCTGCGCCGGCCAAACGAGCCTCCTCCAAAAGGGGTTGAATGACCTGGGAATCAAGCCCGTCCCCTTGCAGGGCTCTGCGCAGCTTGGCATTGAGGCAGAAGGTCGCTGCGACTGACAGGACTTTGGGTTGCGGTGTGCCGGACCTGTCCAAAAAACGAATCAACGGCGCATGGTGCTCGTAGATTGAGCTATAGGCAGCTTCCGCCTCTCTCAGGGTCGGCGCCATGATCATGTTCAAAACTTTTCGGCGTTCATCGGCAAAAAGCGAGTTCAGAGAGTAGGTGGACGTGCCGAAGTGCTTCCCCAGCAACAGTATGGTCTTGGGAAAATCTGCTCCGGCGAAGGCGTCTGAAATCTCTTTGACAAAGGCTTCATATTTCTTTGCACCTTGATATTCACCGGTGCCGCAGGCGATGTTGTGATCCCCGAGGTGGAGGACGCCAAAGCACAAACTGGTGGATATCCGCGTAATCTGTGAAGTGACCTTAGCCCGCCCAATGGCAAGTTTGGTCCCCCCTGCCTGAAAATTGCGGCAATCCTCCATATCGGCAGAATACGCATAGATCGATTTTCGTTCATCGTCGCCTTGAAACAGCGAACTTATGGCATAGTGCGCCCCCACGGCAGTCAGGCCGAGCATGGCCGGCCTGACGAATTTCTCGTAAATTGCCCGGCCGTTCCCGTGTTCAGGAAGGTTGCTCCTGGCACGTTCAAGACGTTCGAGAAAACCTGGTTCGAAGGCCTCGGTGAAAAGCTGGTCGGCTAACTGCAGTACTCTGCCTGCATATTGGATAACCTGAACCGTCTCAATTCCGGAAAGCTCGTCAAAAAACCAGCCACAGCTGGTGTACATGAGCATGGCGTGGCGTTGGAGCTCCATGAGCTTCAGGACAGTGATCTCGTCCTCATAGCTCAAAGGACGGGCCGCGTGGCAGTTCAGAAACGCTTCAATGCGTTCGGGTGAGCGGTTCAATATGATGTCGATGTAAGCGTCCCGAGCCGCCCAGGGATCGTTCAGAAGTTTTCCGGCCAATTGTTCATACGCCGGGTTCACGGCATCTCTGAGCCAATCCAGCGCTGCGCGCAAGGGGGCGCGCCAGGCTTGATTCCAGCCCGGATTGCCGCCGCTGTTACACCCGCAATCCGACTGCCAGCGCTCCACCCCGTGCATGCAGCTCCACGAGCTGTTTTCAAAGATCGCCACTTCGTGCGTCGGTGGATGATGCTCCAGGTACTGGCCATAATTGGTCAGCTGCGCCAGCGCATTGGATTCGATGTAATGAAGGGCATGCGCCAGGGCCATGTCGCCGCCGCGATGGTGATGCCCATAACTTTCGCCATCCGTTGCGATGTGGACCAGGCGAGGGGCAGATTGGTCTGCCGGGAACGCGGACAGCAGCCTGTCGGCGAAAGCTTCGCCATTGTCGAGCAATCCTTCAAAGGCCAGAGCCTGCGAAATAGGGCCGTCGTAAAAAAACAGGTTCATTGTCCGGCCTGATGGCAGCGAGATCCGATAGGCCATGCCGGGGTCGATTTTTCCACCACGCACATCATGCCATTCTTTTCCGTCCAGGGGACGAACCTGCTGCGCCTGACTGGGGGAAAGGATCGCAAAGGCGATTTCGTGCTGGGCCAGAACCTCCAGAGTGGCGAGATCAACCGCTGTCTCCGGAAGCCACAACCCTTCGGGCTTGCGTCCAAAGCGATATTCGAAATCATGTATTCCCCAGATAATCTGGGTTTGCTTGTCACGGGTGTTAGCCAGCGGCAGGATCATGTGATTGTAGGCCTGGGCCAATGCCGATCCGTGCCCCGAGAATTTTTCCATGCTCTGCCTGTCCGCCTCACGGATGGCCTCGTAGACGTCGACGGCAAACTTCTCCATCCAGAGCAAAACCGTCGGGCCGAAATTGAAGCTTATGCTGGCGTAATTGTTGACCAGCCGGGCTATTCGCCCTTTGGTGTCCCAGATTCTCGACACGGCGTTGGCTGCGTAGCATTCGGCTGAAATCCGTTCGTTCCAGTCGTGGTACGGAAAGGCGGAATCCTGGATCTCGATGGTCTCCAGCCAGGGGCTTTCCCTGGGCGGTTGATAGAAGTGTCCGTGGATGCAAATGAATCGGTTCTTCATGTTGACTCCATTTTGCGATATCACGCCGTGTGACTCTCTATGTACAAAGACGATGGATATATACTGCAAAAGCAGGCTGTTCCGTTAAGCTCGAAACGATACCTTTCATAATAAAAAAAAATCACTCCGGATACAACAGGCTCGGCCGCAACCCCGATCCTCGAGAACAGGCAGGCCGGACTGACAAGGTGAATATTCAGATCGTTGACGTCTTTCCCTTTTCAGAAGCAGTTGCTCATTCATCCGCCATTGAAGAGTTGCTCATGCCTATCACTTCCCAATACGAATCGAGGAAAGGTCTCCTATGAGTCCGAAAACATTCAAGAGCCAAATAATCACGGCAATTATAACGACGACGTTGAGAATTTTTTTGATAGTGGCCTGCATCGGAATGTAGCTGTTAATCACCCAGAGGACTACTCCAACGGCAACCAAAACAATGACTAATTGTAATAATGGCATAGCATGTCTCCTTGTTCGTGTTGTTTTGCGTACGTGCAGGCAGCAAGAAGGAACAACCCAAATCTCCTCTCACGATCTGCCAACTTTATGTGCGATAACTGTTTAAAAAATAAAGATATTTTTTCTTTTTCAAATGCTTCCGTTTCAGTTCGTCACTCCTGGAGGTTAGCACCGACGATTGATTCAGGTGGCGAAGGCTTGGCATTTGTCTTGTATCCGGACCACTGTTCCTCGAAGGACAGAGGCAAATAATAGGGCTTGTAGTTTTTATTCCGTGCAATTCGATCAATCTCGAATTCGAGGGATGAGCTCGGCTGCTGGTTGTGGATGGTCACAGAGGCTACCGGCTGCCTGCCGGCAACCAGAATCCAGAGCAGTCCATCTCCGACCGAGGAGGCGGAAGGTGGCGGACTGTGAGAGATATAGTGAGATCTTTTCGTGAGGGTCTGTAACTCGTTGGCTGATAGCCTGGTCTGTCGATCACCGCACAATATCACGGCCCCATATCGTTCCTTGAGCATCGGGTGCGAGAAAAGAGCGTCAAATTGCAGTAGTTGCAATTGCCTTGATCCGCAGAGTTGCAGATTAAGGACTAATATCGAAGCCCCGTTCGTACGGACAAGTGCAAACTGGACAACCCCCCTCGATCCATCCGGCTCATAAACTCCCTGAAAACTACCACTGTTGAGTGGCCAAATTCCGGAGCCGGTCAGAATGGCAAGTCCGCTGACCCCCTTCACTTTTCGTTCTGTTTTTCTTTTCCAGGTATGGCTTGCGGCGAAAAAGCTGGAGTCCATCCGCAACGATTTCGCCATCATTTGCGTTTCGTCCTCGCTGTCGCCTATCGCGGGCCAGCCACCTTGGCAGCACAGGATATCAATTTGCCTTGGACCTAATTGCGCCACACGTTCATGCAGGTCAGGGGTTGTTTCCCCATGGCCATCGTTATTGTTCAGTGTTACAGCCCTGATCATAATTTCTCCGCCTCCAAGAACGTTGCGGTTTTTTTTGAGCGATATTCTCCTCCTCCCCAAAGGCGACAACCTGCTGGGTATTCCCCGTAGGATTCTAATTTTGGTACTGGCCGGATTAATATTTCGTTTCGGTGGTTGTTGAGGTGCGGGTCCGTTTCTCTTGCAGACCAGGTTGTTCCGTCGTCGTTGTAGTGGTTTTCCGAACGACTACTTTTTCAGCGACCATGCGATCACCTTCGCGGGTGTAGTACACCGTTACCGGCAGGCCGGATTTAACAGTCTCCACGGAGACGGGAGCACCGGTTTCGTCCACATAGGTTGTGCTTTTGGTAGAGCTGTAGTTCATGGGGGACGAGCTGGTTTCCGTCCGAACCACGATGGTATCAGGACTCATCTCACTGATTGTGCCGGCGGTTTCAGTCGAGGTTCTCGTGTCGACAGTGGTCATGGATTGCTGTTGGGCAAATGCCCCACAGGGCAAAACCAGTACGGTCAGGGCAATGATGCACGATTTCAATGTGTTCATGATATTCTCCGTTTAAAAATGTATGGCATTCGATGTAACGCTGTGATGCTCCGTGCAGTTCTTCATTCCTGGGGTCGGAATGGCAGGAAGGCCTCAGTTTGTGTGCTGTGCGTAAAGAATGTTCCTCTTTCTTCCTCGATAAATAGCCGGCAGGGCTCTCCCCTCTACATGACCCTGAATCATCCTTTCTCAACTGTTTATCGACTTTCAGTAGTCGTAGTGGTGGTTTTCTTCTCTTGTATCACCGGGGTTTCAATGGTCGTGCTCGTGCTTGTGCTCGACCTTCGTTCAATTACCTGCTCTGACCTGTCGTCTTTGGATGAGCAACCGACCATGGTGGCGAACAGGACAACAATGACGAGATACAACGGGGCAAAGAAATTTTTCTTGTTCATAACGGTTTTCCTCTTGAGATGATTGTGGAGAAGGCCAACTCTCGCTGGCGAGCTACTTCTTGTTCAGCATCTTACGTTTCAATTTTTACGCCAAGATGAGAATGATCCGAATATTGTCTGTATCACTCCGATTTTTATAGGAATAATGAGATGGAAAATATTTGCTGACAGGTGGCAATAGCTGCAGGCAAGGGTCATATATAACCGGTGGTTATATGTGACCTTTTATTGAATGTGTTGCGGGCTTGTTCCTTGACCATCAACACCCAGTTGAGTGCAATGGGAAGAATACGTTGGTCTGAAGCAGGATGATTTTAAATTTAAGCCACCTGGCCGTCATGGCACTGAATTGCCGGACAGACTCTTTTGGTTAATCCACGAGAATTTGCATAAACAGGTTCCTTCGTCAACTTTCGCCGCTGGCATATTTTTGCTTAACTTTCTGAATTTACGCAACAATCAACCTCGTGCAGCCCGTTCGCGATACCTTCCAGTCCGCCTTTATACGATGGGAATCTAATCGAATGGACATTCACAAAAGCGCAGCTGCGTTCAAAGGATAACAGGCGTAATGGAAGTGTTTCAACGCAACGGTTTTGTTGCGATGTCACAGTATTGTTCGCCGTTATCTCATTCAACCAGCAAAGGCAAAATACTAGTATTATTAAATAATATAAAAATAATTCAATTTAAAGATCGCTGGTCAATCAGGCGCAAAGTTTGCTGAAGACTAATTGAGTGGCCTACTGGATGAAATTATACTGTTCGTAACTGATCGCCCCGGCCGACTCTCTTCTGTTGTATGAATGACGTCCGCCACCTCAACCACCCAGGCGAGTTGTGAATATTTTAAACATTTATGAAAACAGTGCGCATCAGTTGATAGTTGATAAACCAAGACGGCCGGTCTTTGTTGAAGTCTTTTTCAATATCCTTGGTTCGATTCGTCAGCCTTTCCTCGTGCTTGATTACGATTTGAATGTCGTGAAGGCCAATCGTCACTATTACATGAAGTTTGTCAGTGAACCCGCTCGGACCGAAGGACAATCATTTTTTGATCTTGGAAACCGCTCATGGAACATACCGGGATTGAAAAAATTGCTTGAAGCCGTCCTTCGCGAAAATGCGGTGATTAATGACTTCGAAGTCGAACAGGACTTCGAGTTTATTGGCCGGAGGGTCATGCACCTTAATGCCAGCCGGATTTTATATAGAAAATCGTCTGTATCCCAACTCATTCTCTTGTCTATTGAGGATGTCACAGACAGTGAACTGCATAAAAGAAATCTTGAGGAACTTGTTACTAAACGAACAGTTGAGTGTGTTGCCGCACAGGAAGAGGCGGATAAAAGGAGAGCGGCAGCTGAAGATGCCCTTGCAGAGATACAATCGCTCAAGGAACAGTTAGAAGCGGAAAGAGCGTATCTCCAGGAAGAGATAAAACTCGAAAACAACCACGAGCGAATTGTCGGCCAGAGCGATGGCCTTAAATATGTACTGTATAAGGTCGAGCAAATCGCCAGCAGCGATACCACGGTCCTCATCTTAGGCGAAACGGGAACCGGCAAGGAGTTGGTTGCCCGGGCCATTCACGACTTGAGTCTGCGCAAAAACAGGGCGCTGGTCAAGGTGAATTGCGCCGCACTGCCGGCCAACCTTATCGAGAGCGAATTGTTCGGCCATGAGAAAGGGGCCTTCACCGGTTCGCATGCCAAACACATCGGCCGTTTCGAGGTGGCAAACGGCGGAACTTTTTTTCTGGATGAAATCGGAGAGTTACCCCTCGAACTCCAGGGGAAACTGCTCAGGGTGCTCCAGGATGGCGAATTTGAACGATTGGGCAGCACCCGTACAATCAAAGTTGATACACGAATTATTGCCGCGACAAACCGCAATTTGGAAGAGGAAGTGCGTAAGGGGCGTTTCCGGGAAGACCTCTGGTACCGGTTAAACATTTTCCCGATCACCATGCCACCGCTCCGCGATCGCCAGGACGACATCCCGCTTCTGGTAGAGTTTTACGTGGGAAAGATTGCCAAGCGAATGGGTAAAACGATTGAGGTTATTCCTGCAGGGGTTATGAATGCGTTGCAGCAATATCATTGGCCCGGCAATATCCGGGAACTCGAAAACGTCCTCGAACGTGCGGTGATCAACTCTTCAGGTCCCAAACTGCGTCTGGCTGATGAACTAAAAAAACCATCCCGGGATGTATGTTCAATTCCCAAAACCTTGGCCGCGGTTGAGCGAGACTACATTCTTCAAGTGCTTGAGCAAACCAGATGGAAAGTCAGCGGGAAAAACAGTGCCGCTGAAATCCTTGGCCTTGACCGCAGCACCCTGCGTGCGCGGATGAGCAAGCTCAATATTGAGAAATCTTAATTTAATCAATCTATTAACCTTTAGGGTTTTCGAAACTTGCATAGGGCAAGATTTCGATATTCAACCAACGTGGAGGATGAACAATGAAACAATTAATGGTTATGCTGTACATGGTCGCCGTTGTTCTCTTTGGTACGCAGGCTTTTTCTGCGGACAAAGAGGCTATCAGTAAAAATGTGGATGCAGTTGTTGCTGCCATTAATGGTGGCAAGGGGGCCGCAAGCTTTGCCGCCGATGCGTACACGCCCTATGTTTTTATCATGGAAGCAGAGGGGAAACTCATAGTGCATCCAACTTTGGCCGGGAAGGATCTGAAAGTCGAAGGCATGCCAATCTATGAGGCAATAAAGGCTGCAACTCCTCAAGGAGAATGGGTTAAATACGTATGGAAAGAAAAAGAGAAAAATACCTACATCAAGAGGACAAATAACAATATTATTGTAGGTAGCGGATATTAAAAGGTAAAAAATTTGAGTTGCTTGCTTGTAGGGATTCCTCGCGGAATCCCTCTTGTTTATGTACTTCTAGAGCAGCAATCTTCGGATACAACAGCTCCCTTCTCTCACGCTACCCTTCCTCTCATCTGACTTAAAGAATATAGAGCTCGCATATTTTGCGGTAATGATAGCCGTAAATGGAGAGCGTAATTGCCACCGGTATCAGCCTGGGTCTGCGGATAAGCGTCCAGAACATCAGTTGCCAGTATTGAAAACGCTCTTGCCCCAAGATGCCCAGGCGGATTGCGGCTCGAAAAAAGGAAAGGAAGCGTTGCCCGCTCATGGGTTGGTTGATTGCAGGCGTCTTGAGTTCCTGCAGCAATGTTCGCACCCGCCGGTAGTAATTTCTCGGCGAATAAATATACTCCATAATCGTTTGATAGCCGCGCGATAGCGTTTCGATCCCCATTTGCGGGATGATGTTGGTTGTGCCATCAACATTGTCGCCGGAAAAGGTGTCGGCGACCCGGCTCTCCCGCTGAAGACGATCAAAAAGACGCGTCCCCGGAGGCGCTTGGAGCATGCCCACCATGGCGATGACGATGCCGCTGCGCTGGATGAAATCGATCTGCCGCTGAAAAATTGACGGCAGGTCACTGTCAAATCCCACAATAAACCCTCCCATCACCTGGAGCCCTGCGCGATGAATTTTTTTAACACTTTCAAGAAGATCGCGATTTTTGTTCTGCGTTTTATGACATTCTGTGAGGCTGTCCTCGTCCGGTGATTCAATGCCGATAAATACGGAATCAAATCCTGCTTTCACCATCAGCGCTAGAAGTTCAAGGTCATCGGCGAGATTGATCGAAGCTTCGGTGAAAAAGACGCACCCTTTTTTGTTTTGCCGCCACTCGATCAGGGCGGGCAATAGATGATTCTTCAGATATTCCTTGTTGCCGATAAAGTTGTCGTCGACAAAAAAGATGCTGCTCCGCCAACCGGAGGCATACAGACGATCCAGTCCCGCGATCACTTGCTGCGATGTCTTGATCCTCGGGCGATGACCGAAAAGGGTCGTCACATTGCAAAATTCGCAGTTGAACGGACAACCCCTGGAAAACTGCAGGTTCATCGAGGCGTATTTCTTCATCTTCACCAAATCCCATAATGGTGCAGGGGTAGCGCCAAGATCGCAGAACCGTTCAGCCCTGTAGATCTTTTTCGGTTGCCCGCGGTACAAGTCCGCCAAGAAAACGGGCAGGGTGAGTTCCGCTTCGTCGAGAACAAAATGGTCCACCTCGTTGAAGGCATCGGGTTCAATGGTAAAAAGAGGCCCTCCTGCCACGATTTTTTTATCCGCGGCGCGGCAGCGGGCGATAACCTGTTGAGCTGATGAGCGCTGAATGGCCATGCCGCCAATAAACACCATATCCGCCCAGGCAAGATCCTCGCCGGTGAGGCTCTCTATGTTTAGGTCCACGAGGCGTTTATTCCATTGCTCAGGCAACAGGGCCGCCACGGTTATCAGGCCAGCCAAGCGGCGGAAAAGCCGCTTTTTTACCGATAAAAGGCAAGGCATAGGTGAAGGACCAGAAGGTATCCGGAAATTGCTGATATATCAGGAGAATATTCATGGCAGGGTACTCCTTGGCGCAAGTAGAACGTGTTGAAACCAATTTTTTTGTTTTTTTGACCATTTCAGCGCAAGGTTGCGGCTCTCAAGAGCTAAGCTGACACTGCTCAACATCTAACAGTGCCAGTCGCCTGGTTAATTTCGCTGCAGCACCTCCCGTACTTTGGTTGCCAGATCATGAACGGAGAAGGGCTTTTGCAGGAAATTTATACCTGCCTCCAGTACGCCCCGGCGGGCGATGACGTCGGCGGTGTAGCCGGACATGAACAAAATTTTCAAACCGGGAGAGGCGGCTTGCAAGCATTCCGCCAAATCCCGACCGTTCATTTCCGGCATAACCACATCGGTGATCGCTAGGTGGATCTGGCCTTCGTGTTGCTCGGCCAGCTCGATGGCTTTGCTGGGCGTCCCAGCAGCCAACACCCGATACCCTAATTTTCGCAGCATCGTTTGGGCCATCATCAAGAGGACCGGTTCATCCTCAACCACCAGCACGGTCTCCCCATGGTTTACAGGTATATCCGCCGCCTTGGTTTGTGCGGAAACGACGGCCTGTTCCACATGCTGGGGCAGGTAGGTGCGGAAAGTGGTACCATTTCCCGGTTCACTGTAGACGTTGATGAATCCATTGTTCTGTTTGACGATGCCATGCACCGTGGAAAGCCCCAGACCTGTTCCATGTCCCTCCTCTTTGGTGGTGAAAAACGGATCGAAGATGTGCTCCATGACCTCCTTGGTCATACCGCAACCATCGTCACTCACAGCCAGCAGGACATACGCTCCTTCGACAAACCCGAAATGATCGGCGCAGTAGGCCGCATCAAAATCAACGTTTCCGGTTTCAATGGTGATTTTCCCAGCGCCGGCGAAGGAGTCCCTCGCGTTGACGCAGAGATTTGCCAGAATCTGATCGACCTGCGTGGGGTCCATTTTGATCGGCCGCAGGTTCGCCTTGGGCAGCCAGGCCAGGTCGATGTCCTCGCCGATCAAGCGGCGGATCATGGCGAGCATGGTCTCCACGGTCTGGTTCAGGTCAAGCACCACCGGGACAATCGTCTGTTTACGGGCAAAGGTCAGCAATTGCCGGGTGATGCCTGCGGAACGTTTTGCAGCGGTGATGATGATTTGAAGATCGTCATGCAGCGGATCGACCGGGTCGACCTTTTCCAGGGCCAGTTCCGCATATCCGAGGATAACGCTAAGCATATTGTTGTAATCGTGGGCCACGCCCCCGGCGAGCAAACCCACCGCCTCCATCTTCTGGGCCTGCTGAAACTGGGCCGCCA
>Ga0074195_1000684_pt1 | contig 60117 bp, 61 predicted proteins | sample EPASupsiteHSE623_FD_64525 | JGI IMG/M metagenome (GOLD analysis project Ga0074195, IMG submission 64525) | Bioremediated contaminated groundwater from EPA Superfund site, New Mexico - Sample HSE6-23 | ecosystem: Environmental > Aquatic > Deep subsurface > Groundwater > Contaminated ...
AACTTGTGACCGCTGAATTGAATGAAATGTTCAATTAAGCGACGCGCTCAAAATTCTAAAAGCACTAAAGAGAGTTCTTAATACTTTAATTCATTTCATTTACACAAAATTCTTGACACTACCCGTGAATTAGGACTGAAATATGTACATATTAGTTTGAGATATCTTCCTTATTTTGGTATGATTATAATAAAGTTACTATTAAAAATTCGCTAACATTTTGGATTTATTTATGCTTACTGTATATAAACTATAGAGGATCTAATAATTTGAAGGAGATTTGTATTATATGACACTAGTCAACAAGAAAAGATGGGCGCCAATTTTATCAATAGAGGGGCCAAAAATCTATATGATTTGAATATAAAAATATAGATTTTATATATGATTGAACGAGTATTTCCTTAAGTGTAATTGTCAAACAGGGAACTCTAATCTTAAAGAGAATTTGCTCATTTTGTTTTATCATCGATCCTAAAAAATCGTATCACAATATAGAATCACTTCAAAAGGAGAATTTTTATATGAAAAAACATTATCAAAGCTTTGATTTCTTGCGCGGATTAGGTGTCTTCTTTGTCCTGATTTTGCATACAGCCTTTTATTATTATCATGATATCTATGACGTCGATTTGAACAATCCAAGTCCAATCATCACGATTATTGGATTCTTATTAATGTTCGCGGGATTGTTTGCGATGTTATCAGGTGTATCCTATACCATTCAATTTTTTCATGCACATGATAAGCAACAAACATCGAAACGATTAAAACATATGCTTGTGAGTGGTATCCTATTATTTATTGTTGCGTACATGTACTTTTTATTCACGGGTCCTGGTATCATTCATTTTGATGAACGCATGATGGATGAATCTTTACTTGTATCCCTTATCAATCAAGGTCATTTCCAACCACTCACACTCGATCGCATCTTCTATGTGGATAGTTTAGTGATGCTCAGTTTAAACATTCTATTACTTGTTCTTTATTTTAAAGTCACGACAAAATTGATGTATCATAAGGGATTTAAAAACATAGTTTTAATTTCTGCAGTGAGTTTTCTTATTCTTTCTTATATTCGCATTCCCCTTTATTTGGTTTATCTGAATGCAGTTGATCAAGGAAATTATGGCATCATGCTGTTACTCAATTGGTTTGTTGCCAAAAACAATCCCATTCTCCCCTTCTTTGCATTCGCATTATTTGGTGTATGGATTGCTTGTTTAATCAGAGAACAAAACACCAAACAATTAACGCGGTCAATGTTGGTGGTTGGTTCTTCAGCACTGATCATCGGTGTTATCGGTTATATTCTTGCACCCGAAACCATGTTAGAGCGTGCCATTGATCCTACATGGTATTTCATTATGGTCATTCAAATCGGTCTATTTATGATGATGATTCTAGGCGCACTTCATGTCTTTGATTTCAAATCAAGAAAAATCGGACCTCTATCACGGTTTATATCAAGATTTGGTGTCGCAGGCTTAACTCCTTTCTTTTTTGAACAAATCATCAGTGCACTCATCTTTTTAATCATCAATCAAATCGTCGTTGTTGAGCTAAATATTCCAGGAGCGATTCTTTATGGTATTGCACTTGCTACGCTTTGGGGTTTCTTCTTAATGATATGGGAAAGAAAACAATATCGCTATGGTATCGAATGGTCGATTGGTCAAATCGTATCTAAGATTTCTCCATCATCGAAAGCATTCAAATTGAAAGGACAAGATGATGCAAACCCTGCGTGATTATCGCTATTTAGTGAAGAATCGCAAGCATCTCACATCAGAAAAGATCACATCACTTCAATTGAAAGAACTTCAAAGATTACTTCACTATGCAAAAGAAAACAGTCCCTATTACAAAAACAATGAAGCTTATCAAGTTGTTGATTCATGGGATGCTTTTCATCATCTTCCCTTCATCAATAAGGCAATCATGATGGAACATTTTTCAGACATCAACACATGTGGTCTTGATAAAGATGAGACCATGACTTATGCCCTTGAAAAGGAGAAGAACAAGGATTACTTAGGTTACTATAAGGATGAATATGTGATTGGATTGTCTTCAGGAACATCTGGTAACAAAGGGCTATACATCACACCGAAATCGATGACCAAACGTCTCCCAGGTGTCTTCTTAGCGCGTGGAGGGGTAATGTTACGTGATCTTCCTGCACGCATTCTCTTTTGTTTACGTGTTTTCTCACAAGGGTTTCAAGATATCAATGCACCACTGCTTAAATTGACATATGCATCAACGATGACGCCTACCGAAGATTTGATTCAAACAATGAATGATAAAAAAATCAACATTTTGATGGCTCCACCCTCCATGATGCGCGTACTCATGCCGTTTGCAAGTCGTATCAAATACCCACTCAAAAAGATTATCACCTATGCTGAAGTGCTCAGCTCAGCGGATCGGTTGCAGTTTTCAACGATATTTAAAGCACCTGTGATTGAAATTTATCAAGCATCAGAAGGACAAATCGCATCACCATGCAAAGCGGGAAAACTTCATATCAATGAAGATCTTGTCTATGTTGAACTCTATGATGAAAACAATCACTTGATTAAAGAACCACACATTATTGGACATAAAATGGTCTTAACCAATCTGATCAATTATGCACAACCATTGATTCGATATGAGATGAACGATATGATTGTCCTCGATGAACCCTGTAGTTGCGGTTCATCCTTTCGAACGATTGAAAAAATCATCGGACGTCGCGATGATAATCTCTGGTTTTATGATCAAAACAAGAAACCTAAAATTGTATATGCTGATTTATTTGCGCGTTGGATTATCACTGAAAGCGACATGATTCGTGAGTTTCAGGTCATCCAAGATGACATATCATCGATTCATCTGTGTCTTGATCTTCTGGGTGATTATGATGTAAGTCTATTAAAACAACGATTATTGCATGAACTTCATGCTCTTGGTGTAGAAGGAATAATCACACTGGAGACGGTTAAACTTGATTTACCTCGTGATGCCAATAAATTCAAACGATTTATTTCTCATGTCAGCATCGATACATCATCCACTTGATGCAATCATGCATCTTTTTCTTCACAAAATCGTGCATCACACTGGCTTTTTTTACCTCTGTTTGTGCTATAATGTGAAAGGTAGAAAAGGAGATGAAACTCATGCAAGTGATGGGAAGAAACTATAAAGGTAAACATTTAAAGAAGAACCAATTGAAAGCTGCGAAGATGGCAGGTAAGAAAGTGGTTCGTAATAAGATTGTTAAAGACAAATAAAAATAGACGCTGGGCGTCTTTTTTATTTTGTAAGATTTTTCATACCTTCATGATCAAGTCTGAATGTGATCCAATCAGAAAGAGGTTTAGCACCTAATCTTTCATAAAAAGATATCGAAGGATGATTCCAGTTAAGACACATCCAGTCAAAACGCTCACACCCTCGCTCGAGTGCTAGTTTGGCTAGATATTTGAACATCACACGTCCAAAACCTTTGTTTCGAAACTCGGGATCGATAAATAAATCTTCTAAGTAAAGATTAGCTTTTCCCAAAAAGGTTGAGTAGTTATGAAAGAAGAGGGCAAAGCCTATGGGTTTTTCATCATATTCTGCGATGATCACTTCAGCTCTTTTGTCGATAAAAAGAGATTGTCTTAAAGTCTCTTCAGTAGCGGTCATGATATGCTCAAGTTTTTCATAGACAGCGAGTTTATGGATATAAGACAAAATGAGACTCACATCATGTATATCTGTCGTTCTTAATCGAAAATGTGTATGTGTATCTTCTAATAGAATCATAGTCATCACTCCCATCCGTCACTCTTATTGTAGCAAACATTGGTGTTATCGCAATCCAAAAATGTGATATAATGCTTCAAGAAGGATGTGACATCATGATTGTGCTCGTTGGAGCTAGTGCCAGTGGTAAAACCGAACTCGCCAAACAACTCTATCAAACGTATGGATACACCAAATGTATCACAACAACGACCAGACCCATGCGTCAAGGTGAAAGACAAGATATCGATTATCACTTTTTGGATCGCGATACTTTTCTATCTCTTGAAAAACAAGATGCCTTTTATGAAGTGACTTATTATAACGGTTATACCTATGGTATACAAAAAAAAGATGTCATCAAAAATGGTGTGGTCATTGTTGATCCAAATGGAGCCAACACACTCATCACCCATGCAAGATACGATGTATTTGTCGTTTACGTCGAAACGAGTGAAGAGATTCGAAAAAAACGCATGCTTTCGCGTGGTGATTCCATTGATCACGTTGAAAAACGGCTGGATAATGACCGGCACGTTTTCAATCGCAATACATTCTTAAAAATTGACTTACTGATTGAAAATGAAACACATACTTTAAAAGAACTCGCCGATGTGGTGCATCACGCTTACCAAATGTACATCACATCTCGTGATTAACAAAGATTCATTTTCGTGTTACACTTAAGATAAACGATTCATGAGGAGGGGTTTGATGAAAAAAGTTATAGGGATTCTTTTTTTCTTCTTGATTTTTTTAGTGGGTTGTAAAAATGAAGATGTCATATATGATGATGATCAGGATGACTCAACAACAATCATTTTAGCGGATGATATCCCGACTCGTAAAATCATTTATGAGGTCAACATGTCGATTCATACAACGAATCTTCAAGAGATTATTGATGATCTTCCAACACGATTAGAGTCCGATGAATGGTTTGATCGTCAATCGATCAGTGACACGTTTGCAACATTTACGATTCGCATCAAAACAGAACGTTTAGACTCATTTATCGCATCCATGAAAGAGGAATATAACGTTTATCAATACGATAAAACTGGCACGGATATCTCGTTACAGTATCAAGATAAATCCAATCGGATACTCGCAATTGAAGCACAAATTGACCGACTTCTTGTTCTCTATGACAATGCATCACTTTCTGATATGATTGTGATCAATAACCAGCTCTCAACCTTGGAGGTTGAATTGCAACGTCTTAACGGTGAACTTGCAGTCTTCGATAGTCTCGTTGACTATAGTGAAGTCAACATCACCATTCGTGGATCACGACTTGAAACAGAGTCCCCATTTATTGCACGCGTCGGAGTAGCATTCATCAGTGGTTGGAAAGGTTTAATCACTTTCTTTCAAGAGTTTGTGATCGTTATCGTAACGATTCTCCCCTTTGGTATTCTTGTGGGTGGTTTGGGATTTGGGGTTCGTTTTTTCATCAAACGACGTAATCGTAAAGCGGATTTGAAAAAACAAATAAAATAGATTGAATGACATGGGGCTTAGCCCCTTTCTTTTTAACTGAAATACTTTGAATATCTAATCAACTTGTGATATCATGATAGATAGTCAACCTTGTCTGACATATATTCCATTAAAAGAGGTCCATTTATGCTTATCGAACCATCCATTAGATCCAATATTTTCCTCAATGCACATCCTGTTGGATGTGAGAGATTTGTCCGTGACCAAGTCATGGAAGCGAAGAAGTTACCCCATTTTAAAGGACCAAAAAAGGTTTTAATCATCGGTGGCTCATCAGGTTATGGACTAGCTTCACGCATTGCGCTAGCCTATGGTGCACATAGTGATACGTTAAACATCAGTTTTGAAACACCACCTAAAGGAAAAAGAACAGGTACGGCAGGTTGGTGGAACAACATATATTTCCAACATTATGCCAAAGAAACAGGGCACATTCACAAAGATTTTGTGGGAGATGCTTTTGGTTCGCAAATGAAAAAGGATGTCATCGACTATATTCGAAACACCTTCGGAAAACTTGATTTAGTCATCTATTCACTCGCTGCAGGTGCACGCTTTAATGAACAAACAGGGAACTTGATTAAATCAAGTATTAAAGCTATTGGTGAAGAAGCGATTGGGAAAACCATCGATTTAGCTGACATGCACATCAAAGATTTATCCATCGGACTTGCGACTGAAGATGAAATCAAAGATACCGTTTATGTGATGGGAGGTAGTGCATGGAACGATTGGATTATGGCACTTGCAGAACATGATCTCTTAAATCCAGGCTTTAAAACCATTTCATACACTTACATCGGTGGACCCACAACCGATAAGATTTATCGTGGGGGTACATTAGGTAAAGCAAAAGAAGATTTAGAAAAAATGGCTCAAATCATGAATCAATACTTAAATTTGCGCTACGAAGGAGAAGCACTCATCTCTTCATCAAAAGCTGTTGTCACAAAAGCCTCAGTCTTTATTCCACAAATGCCAGTCTATGTGTCATGTCTCTTTGATGTCATGATGCGCAAAGGTGTTCATGAAACGATTCTTGAGCATAAAATGCGGCTTTTTAGAGATATGGTATACGGGAATAATCGGATTGTTGATGGAGTAGGACGCATTCGACTTGATCACCTAGAGATGAAAGAAGACGTTCAGAAAGAAACCATTCATATGATGCAAAACCTATCTGAGGTTGAGCTCTTTCAATTAAAAGGTACTCAAATGTTCATTCATGAATTTCACCAAATTCATGGCTTTGGCTATGATGACATTGACTATAATCAAGATATCAATCTTGATGAACTTGCATTATTACAACCAGAATAGGATGCTTAGGCATCCTTTTTATATGAAAAACCACCTAAGAAAGGTGGTATGTTTCAAGTGGAGTATAAGTCAGTCTTCCATCGATTTGATGGCTTAAATATAAATGAACCACATCAACACGAAATGTTTGGGCAGAAGAGTGACTAGATTGAACTACATCTTTTTGATGAAATACGAGTTGTCTACCTAAGGTTATGTGAGGTTTAAAGGCACTATCACTTGATAATATGCCAACTGAATCGATAGATTTTCGAACATGCTTTGCAAGATCTGATAAAATTGGAGGTGTATATTTTAAACCTATCCAAATAATGGATTCCATCCCTTTTTGAAATGTACCCAGATCACCAAGTTCAAGGTCAAATGATGCATATGATTGAAGATGAATCTTGAGTGCATGCTTAATTGATTCTAGGTTTTTCTCATCAACTTCACCAATAAAAAGAAGGGTCATATGAAAAAGATTGGGCGATGTCAATCGTCCACGTTTAATCAAAGGTCTCAGCTGATTTTGAAGATCAATAAGTTTTTGATGACATGGTTCAGGCAAAGGTATACCCACAAATAACCGCATGATTTCACCTCGATATCATTATATCATGGTCCATATCGAGAAAAAAAAGGAACATTGGTTCCTATTTTTGTCTTTCAACAGCTTTGTAGCCTAAACGACCTACTTGTTCTACGATTTTTTTATCATCCACGATTTTTTCATCGTATTCAATGGTGATTTTGCTATCTAAGAGTGTGACTTCAACATCAGAGACACCTTTTGTTTTAGATAACAACTTAGAGATCGCGGTCGAGCAGCTGACACAGTGCATGCCTAAAACATCATATTCTGCTTTTTTCATGAGAAACACATCCTTTCACTTTTTATTCTCTTTGCAAATGAAGAAAAAGGCAAATGATATGCAACGATTCTTAAGTAATTGATGAATGAAATGACCATGTTTTCAGTATAATAGAAGTATGACCTGGAGATCGTATGAAGAAGAACTTAATCCTTATCGTTATCTTTTTATTTTTACAAGGTGTGATTCACAACTTAGGACATCCCATCACCCCATCGCTCGTCAATGAACTCGCTATACCGAATTACATGTTTGGTCTTTTTTTTGCTGCTATGTCTTTTGGATTGATGGTTGGGGCTCCTTTTTGGGGAATACTAAGTGATCGTGGTCACCGCAAGTTATGGATTACGTTGGGATTGTCGGTTTATACAATGGCACAAATTGGTTTTGGTTATGTCGGTGAAGCGGGATGGATGGTCGCCTTTCGTCTGATCGGTGGTCTAGGGGTTGTGAGTGCGATTACCATTTTTACAGCCATCTTGGTTGAGCAAACACAAGCGAAAGACCGTGCAAAATGGTTAGCTTATGTGGCAGCATCATCAACTTTAGGTGCATCACTAGGTTATTATATCGGTGGATTTCTCGTCACCAACACCGCAGCAATCACCTTCTTTGGAACAGATAATCTTTCCCGTGTTTTTTTGATTCAGGCGATATCAAATGTCTTATATACGATGTTGATTATCTTCTTGCTAGGCGATGTCAATGTCAGACTAACCTTTCAACAAAAACCTTCGATGATCGAAGGGATCAAATCCATTTCAAAAATTGACAAGCGCCTTCTCATCTTCTTTATTTCCGTCACTCTGATGAATATGGCGAGCACCAATTTATCTAAATATATCGATATCTATTTTATTGATTTAGGATATTCTGAAAGTGATTTAGGAACATATGTCATGATCACAGGATTTGTATCCCTTGCTGCAAGCATTTTACTTGTTCGTCTTTTCTCGAGAATGAAGAAGCAATTGTTGCTCATCGCCGTGATTCATATCATCAGTGCAGGCATTGTTTTTTATGTCTTTCGAGCTCAACCTTTCATCACCATGATGTATACCATTTATATGCTTTACGTCATTTTTAGAGCAATCTATGTTCCACTTGAGCAAAGTTATATCGCCAAAGAAGCAAAAGAAGGATCGTATGGCAGTATCATGGGACTCAGACAATCGTTTGTATCATTAGGTATGGTTTTAGGACCTTTATTAGGTGGATTTCTCTATGAAGCATCACCTATATGGTTATTTGATTTTAATGGTATTCTCTTTTTGCTCGGTGTGATCCTTTTATTTTTTATTATCGTTATGCAACAAAAGAAGAAAAGACTTCTTGAAAAAGCACAACACATTGTTAATGAGCAAATGGTTGATGAGTATGCAAAGACAATGAGTGACTATGATGCAATCGATTAAATATTTCAAAGCACTCATCCGCAAAATGATCAATCCATAGACTTGATTTTCTATATACATGTTTGGAATCACGTTCAATCTTTAACCCGGTTCGTTCTAATCACTTCATCTCTCTTTGTTCATCCCCCTTTTTAAGACATAAAGCAGACCTTTGGTTTGCTTTTTACTATGTAAAAGATGAAACTTTTTCATGTAAAAATGAAAATGATGGTTCATGATGTGAATTGATGGGATAACCTTGTAATAAAAGCGCTTACATGTTACAATGAAATTGAAAATAACGATGGATAACCAAGGGCTTTTTTTATGGTCATTGGATATCGTGAGGTCATGCATGACGCATTGGATACAACATATACAACACAATCAAACAAGGACCTAAATCTCTCGAAAGGAAATGGAGACTGTTTTATGACGCTTAAGTTTAAACATCAACCGATTGTTGCTCCTGATTTCTTACTTCCCAGAAAAGGTATTGACCTTTCAAAATGGGCGGTCGTAGCTTGTGATCAATTCACGAGTTCACCCGAATATTGGCACGAACTTATCTCATATATCGATGATGAACCCTCGACTTATCGTATGATATTGCCTGAAGTTTACCTCGAATCCATGAAAGAGTCGACCATCACTCAAATTCAAGAAGCGATGTATGATTATCTTTCGGATGGTACCTTGCAATCCATAGGTTCTTCATTCATGTTGATTGAACGGACCACCCATCTTAATCGTCGTCGTTTAGGTTTGATGGTTGCCATTGATCTGGAGTCATACGATTATCAAGAGGGAAGTAAACCATTAATTCGAACAACCGAAAAAACCATTGTCGAACGCATTCCACCACGTGTAAAAATTCGCAAGGATGCACCACTCGAATTATCTCATGTCATGCTCTTGATGAATGATGACAAAAAACGGATTATTGAGCGTCTTTATGAAAACAGAAAAACACTGAAAAAGCGTTATGACTTTGTCTTAAACATGATGGGAGGACATCTCAGAGGGTATCAGATTTTTGACACTGAGCCTATCATCCAAGAATTTTACACCTTGATTGAAGACGAATCTGATCCCATCTTATTCGTTGTTGGCGATGGCAATCACAGTTTAGCCACTGCAAAAGCCCATTGGGAAAACATCAAAAAGGGATTAACACTGCTTCAGCAGCATGATCATCCTGCGCGCTATGCGATGGTTGAAATCGTCAATATCTACGACCCAGGTCTTGATTTTGAGGGCATTCATCGCGTACTGTTCAATGTTGAACCTGATTTTCTCATTGACTTATTCCATGCTGTCGATAAAGATGCTGAGTCATGGGTATATACCAAAGAGATTGGATCTGAACCGTTCTACATTCCAAAGAGCACAGCAGATGCTTATGAACAAATACAAGGTTTTATCGATCATTATTTAGCACATCATCCTAAAACAACGATTGATTACATTCATGGAGACGATGAACTGATACGTATTTGCAAACAAAATCCCAATGCAGTAGGCATTCATATGCCTGCTCTAGAAAAAAAGGATTTATTTCCTTTCATTCAAACAGGAAAAGTGTTACCGAGAAAGTCATTTTCTATGGGCAGTGCAACTGCAAAACGCTATTACCTAGAAGCCAGAAGAATTCGATAAAGATAAAGGAGAAAAAAGATGAAACGAATTTACAACTTTTCAGCAGGTCCTGCTATATTACCTGTTGAAGTGCTGCAAGAAGCAGCGAATGAAATGATGGATTATCAAAACAGTGGTATGTCTGTCATGGAAATGAGCCATCGTTCCAAGATTTATCAACAGATTATTGACGATGCAGAAAAAGACCTACGCGATATCCTTCACATCCCATCCAACTATAAAGTCCTATTCTTACAGGGTGGGGCAACACTTCAGTTTTCAATGATTCCCATGAATTTGATGAAACATGGCAAAGCAGATTACATCATTACGGGTCATTGGGCAAAAAAAGCAGCTGAAGAAGCCGAAAAATTCGGACATGTTAACATCGTTGCAAGTTCTCAAGATAAGATGTTTTCCTATATTCCTGATGTTTCAAATCTACCGATCTCTGATGATGCTGATTATGTCTTTATGTGCGATAACAACACCATTTATGGGACAAAATATCATACATTACCAAACACAAAAGGAAAAGTCTTAGTTTCTGATGCATCTTCATGCTTCTTATCTGAACCAATCGACGTCACCAAATATGGTGTCATTTTTGCAGGAGCTCAAAAAAATGTGGGTCCTGCAGGGACTGTCATTGTGATCATCCGCGAGGATTTGATACGAAAAGATATTGATCCCAAGACGCCGATTATGCTTCGTTACGACATCCATGCAGAAAATGGTTCGATGTATAACACACCTCCGACATATGGTATTTATCTCTGTGGTAAAGTTTTCAAGTGGCTGAAACAAAAGGGTGGTCTTGAAGCCATTCATCAAATCAATATCACCAAAGCAAATATTCTTTATCATTATCTCGATTCCAGCAAAATGTTTTACGGTACTGTTGAGAAAAAATCACGTTCATTGATGAACGTATGCTTCAAATCGACATCTGAAGCATTAGACGAATTGTTTATCAAAGAAGCTAAAGCGATGGGTTTTGATAACCTTAAAGGTCATCGTACAACTGGTGGTATGCGCGCATCCATCTACAATGCGATGCCTATTGAAGGTGTACAAGCTTTGGTTGACTTCATGAGAGATTTTGAAAAGAGAAATGGGTGAAGACATGCGCATTCATTGTTTAAATAGCATATCAACAGTTGGACTTCATGAATTACCTCAAGATTTTATCTTGACACAAACACTTGATGATGCAGATGCTGTTCTTGTGCGCAGTGCAGTCATGCATGACATGATGATTCCGAAGTCATTAAAAGCAGTCGCACGTGCTGGTGCTGGTGTGAATAACATCCCTCTTGATGCGTATGCGAAACAAGGTATTGTGTGTTTTAATACACCGGGGGCTAATGCCAATGCCGTTAAAGAACTGATTATTGCAGGCATGCTGTTAGCATCTCGTGATATCATCGGGGGTGCAAACTGGATTCAAGCCAATAAGCAAGATCCTGAGATTGCAAAGACTGTTGAAAAAGCGAAGAATCAATTTGGTGGGACAGAAATTAAGGGTAAAACCATCGGTATCGTAGGTCTTGGTGCGATTGGGATGCAACTGGCAAAATCATGTGCATCTTTGGGTATGAAAATTATCGGGTATGAACGATTTGTATCACGGATTGATCGTTTGGAAATGCCTGAGGGGATGGTTTTGGCTTCGCAAGTTGAAGAACTCTATCCTGTTTGTGATTTCATCAGTTTAAACGTTCCCTTAAATAATGAAACCAAATATATGATTGATCAAAAAGCTTTGGATAAAATGAAAGATGGTATCATCATCCTCAATTTTGCGCGCGATCAACTTGTCTGCGATCAAGATATAAAAGTTGCCCTCGAAAACAAAAAAGTGCGCTGTTATGTCACCGATTTTCCAAACAACGAAACAGCAAACATGAAAGGTGTGCTTGCGATTCCTCATTTAGGAGCATCGACCGAAGAAGCGGAAGACAACTGTGCAGTCATGGCAGTTCATCAACTTGTTGACTTTTTCAAACAGGGTAATATCAAAAACTCCGTCAATTTTCCAGATGCAACATTGGGGATCAAAAAGCATCCACGCATTACTTTACTGGGTGAAGTAAGTCTTGATCCCTCTAAGATCATCGACTTAATTGGCCAACAACGCATCATGCAATCGATGATCCAAACCAATGGAAAATACACCACGATGATCTATGATCTCGCAAAACCACTTGATGATAAAATGAATCAAGCACTCCAGTCAGTCCCTGGTTTATTACGCATTCATCACACATAATCGAAATCCACGGCAATCAAACAGCCGTGGATTTTTAAGAAATTTGGATATTTCGATGTATAATAGACATAATTAAGTGAGGAATTTGCATGAAACTCTTTCTTTTTCCAAAAGGTCATCGTGCGAGACAAGCCGCATATCTGATTCTTATCAGCTTTTTATTTCTCATGCTTTTTTATGTCGTAGATGATTTTCTTCTCCACGGTGAAGCGGCTGGATTTATGCTCGTTCTTTTGAATGTTTTGGTCATTTTCTCATGGTTATTCGCACTATGTGGGACGATTGTTGGTCTTGTTTCCATCTATAAAACAAAAGAGTTTTCTTTTTTACTACTAGCTTTACTTTTTATGGGTTTCACGTTCAGCCTATTTGGATTGCTTGATATGTTTATTAAATAAATGCTTTTATAAAAAACATATGGATAATGATGTCATGTTGATGGATTATTTTGTGAATTATCACAATAAAATCCACACCTTTTCATGATTAGTTCAAAAATGACAATCGGTCATGTATCCATCACATGTTTGGTGTTTTGAATCAGATTGGTTTGGGTGATCCATGAAGGATGGGTCACCTTTTTTGATGGATTACGTCATTTTAAACGCCAATTTTTCTGAATTCTAAAAAAAACCAGAACCTAATATGTGAGTTCTGGTCTCTTTTATAGTAGTCCGTTTTAATCAATTTTTACGATGAGTCTTAATAAGAAGCAATCGTGCCATCACAACGTTTTTCGGTTCCACCGATATAAACACCTGTCATTGGATCACGTTTAATAATTTGACCGCGACCAAATTGACTGAGATTATGTTCAATGGTGATTTCATGGCCTTTCTTCATCAATCCGTGAATCATGATTGGATTAAAATTGGGTTCAACACAAATTTTCTTACCTTCCATCCATTGAAAACGTGGAGCATCCAATGCTTGTTGGGGGTCCATACCAAAGTCAATCATATTCATGAGCACTTGTACGTGACCTTGAGGTTGCATAAAGCCGCCCATCACGCCAAAAGGACCAATCGCGGTATGATTTTTCATTAAGAAACCTGGAATTATGGTGTGATATGGGCGTTTATAAGGTTCAACAACGTTGGAAGATGATGGATTGATCGAGAAGTTATGTCCTCGATTATGCAGAGCAATTCCCGTTTGTGGAATGACAATGCCTGATCCAAAGCCCATATAGTTCGATTGAATCATAGAAACCATATTGCCTTCTTCATCAGCAACCGCTAAATAAACGGTTCCTGAACCGATGGGTTTTCCCGCTTGAGGATCCAAAGCATTGATCTTGATCTCTTGACTTCGTTTCCATGCATAGTTTTTAGAAAGAAGCGATTGAATCGGTGTTTTCATCACTTTTGGATCAGCCACAAAAGCTAAACCATCCGCAAATGCGAGTTTGATAGCTTCAATTTGCTTGTGATATGTGGTAATTAATTCTTTATCTTTAAAGTTAAAATGTTCAAGAATATTGAGTGCCATGAGTGCCACTATACCTTGACCATTTGGAGGAAGTTCATACACATCATATCCACGATATGCCACATGGATGGGCTCAACCCATTCCACTTTGAAATGCTCTAAATCTTCTTTTCTGAGCAAGCCACCTTGTTTCTGACTCGCTTGATCAATCATATCAGCAAGGCGACCACGATAAAAAGAAAGACCCAACGTATCGCCGATTTCCTCTAACGTATTTGCATGATCTTTGAGTGTCCAAAGATCACCTTCTTTTGGTGCACTCAGTGCTTTTGTAAATGTCTCAAACCATGTTGAATACATCTCATGCTTAAACAATTTTTGATAGATTTGATTGGCATTTTGCCAATGATGAGCAACCACTTTTTGAACGACAAATCCATTTCGAGCATAATCGATCGCAGGTCTCAAACAATCCTTGAGTGATAATGCACCAAATCTTTTGGATAATTCAGCCCAACCCATGACACCACCGGGAACAGTTATGGGTATCCAACCATGTTTTGGCATTTCTTCCATCTTTAATCGCTTAAGTGCATCTAGACTTAATCGTGCAGGAGCTGGACCGCTTGCATTCATACCATAAAGTTGGTTCTTATACCAAACAATCGCAAAGTTGTCTCCACCAATTCCGTTCGATGTAGGTTCAGTCACAGTCAGTGTACTTGCAACCGCGATGGCAGCATCGATAGCATTTCCACCACGTCTTAAAATATCCAAACCAGCTTGTGCAGCTTGGGGTTCTGATGTAGCCACCATGCCATGCTTGGCATAGATGACATGACGATTGGATTGATTGATATCTTTGTGGTCCATGAACTCACCTCTACCCTTATTTTACGCTATCTTGATAAGGGTGTCAATTCGATAAAAAAAGGCGAAATCAATCGCCTGATGGTGCTTTTTTAGCTTGAATGATCGCGGTGATGATACCAATCACCAATGCAATGAGTAATGTGAAGACACCGAAGACTGTATACATGACGTCAGCAAAACTTCCTCCTGTCACAGTTACCGTTTGTCCGAGAACAATCATGATGATACCGATTAAAACAAAGAGTAATGATGGTATCCAAAAACGTTTTTTGAATTTGATGACTTGATAACTACCAAAAAGAAAAATGAGACTCGATATCGATATGACGAAGATGGTAAATCCATTCATGGTAACACCCCTTTTATGTATGATTATAAACGAATTATTTTGAAAGTCAAAGTGAATGGATTAAAATGAACATTGTAGCATTCAAGAATGTGAGTCCGTCGTGTTATAATAAATGCATTGGAGGATGGATTATGCACACCTTAACCTATCATCGAGAATCAGAAATCGTCAAGCAATTGCTTGATAAAGATCCTTTACTTGAAGAATTATTCAAGCATAAAGAAAGTATAACAGTCCGTGTAAGTGATCGTTACTTTGAATCATTATTGGATACGATTATTGCACAACAACTCTCTGGAAAAGTCGCAAGCGTCATTTCTAAGCGAGTTTTTGACTATTTCGAAGGCGATGTTAAGCCAGAACTCTTGTTGTCGACACCTGATGAAAACCTTCGCAGTCTGGGGCTATCCTATCAAAAAATCAACTATTTGAAAAGCCTTGCTGATTGCATCTTAACACATAAAGTTGATCTCCTTCATCTTGATCGCTTATCCGATCAGGAAGTGATTGATATGCTCGTTCAGATCAAGGGAATTGGTGTATGGACAGCACAAATGTTTCTTATGTTTTCTTTGGGAAGAGAAGATGTATTTTCCGTAGGTGATTTAGGATTGCGAAACGCAGTTAAACGCTTATATAACAATCCTGAATTGACCCATCAAGCCATCGAAAACATTGCAGAGAAATGGTCGCCTTATCGATCCATTGTTAGCCATTTTTTATGGCATGCTTGGGATGAAAAGTAGGAGGAATTGATGAAAAAACTAATCATCACCATTTTTGGTGCAACCGGTGACTTAACTTCTCGCAAATTATTACCTGCCCTCTCTAGACTTTATACTGAGCATCAAATACCTGAGGAAACGATGATCATTGCGCTAGGAAGAAGACCCTATACAACAAAAGATTATTTGAATGAGATGTATCAAGCATCGAAACAGACACTCGATTTAATTACTCTTGAAAAGTTAACGTATTATCACCAAATTGAAATTACGCATGGACATGAGTATGCTACATTAGTTGAACTCATTACATCGTATAAAAAGGATGATACCAGAGAATTATATTATCTCGCGATCGGTCCTGAACTTTTTCCGGATGTAGCTTCTCATATCAATGCATCGGGTTTGGTGAAACAAGGAAACATGCATCAATCCATCGTTTTTGAAAAACCATTTGGGCATGATTTAAACAGTGCAAAGGCAATCAATGGTATGCTGTGGCAGTATTTTGATGAAAAGCAAATTTACCGTATTGATCATTATTTAGGCAAAGAAATGATACAGAATATCATGATGGTTCGTTTTGCAAACCGAATTTTTGAAGAAATTTGGCATAACCGTTCGATTAAAAGTGTTAAAATCATTGTCAAAGAGACCGATGGTATTTTAGGTCGTGCTGGCTACTATGATCAATCCGGTGCACTCAAAGATATGATTCAATCCCATCTATTGCAGATGCTTTCATTAGTTGCAATGGAAGTTCCCTTAAGTTATTTTTCAGAGGATGTTAAAAATGAAAAAGTTAAGGTGCTTGAACATTTAACGTTCGACAAAGATGCGATGATTTTTGCACAATATGAAGGCTACCATCAAGAAAAAAACATCCCACAGGATTCTACAACAGAAACATTCGTGTTTCTCAAAACATATGTACAAACACCACGCTTTAAAGGTGTCCCTTTCTATTTGATGACGGGCAAGAAACTCAATCAAAAAGAATCACTCATCATCATCGAGTTTGAAGAAACATCCGAACAACGAAAATGGAATCTCCCATTATCAACCAATAAACTCTATATTAAAATTGCACCTCAAGATGGCGTTGGTCTGGTGCTTAACTCAAAAGTTCCAGGCTTAAGGGATGACGTAGAAGAGGTTGAATTGGAATATTGTGTTGCATGCAATGCCGTAGGCAACATGTCACAAGCTTACGAGAAATTGATCAAAGATATTACAGAACATCATAAGTCACTCTTTACGCGATGGGATGAGATTGAAGTTTCATGGAAGTTTATTGATCAGGTTAAAAAACACCAACAAAAACTTGTGATCTATCGCAACTATGAAGACTTAAAACCCATCATTAAGACGTTAACAGGAGAAGACATGTCATGAAAATCTATGATGTATCGATGCTGATTTCAGAAGATGTACAAGTCTATAAAAATAAAGAAGAAAAAAAGCCCAAGTTCATCAATGCTTCTAATTTTTCAAATGCATCAGCGTATGAAACGCAAGTGTTGATCAATTTACATACGGGGACGCACATGGATTTTCCACTTCATATGATTCCAGATGGAAAAACATCCGATACTCTCGACTTATCCAAACTGATTCGACCAGTCAAAGTCTTTGATTTAACGCATGTTCATGAAGTCATTGATCAGAAAGATCTTCAAACACTTGATCTTCAACCCCAAGATTTTGTTTTATTTAAAACTCAAAATTCATATCAAGATACATTCAATTTTAAATTTGTTTATGTCAATCAAGACGCAGCTTCCTACCTTGCATCCAAAGGTGTCGTTGGTGTAGGGGTTGATGCTTTAGGTATTGAACGTGATCAAAGTGGTCATCCCACACACCACATTCTGATGAATCAAGATGTCATCATCATCGAAGGACTTCGTTTAAAAGATGTTCCCGAAGGCAGATATCACATGTTTGCTTTACCGATCAAGATGAAAGGTGTTGAAGCACTATTATTGTCTATTATTTTAGTGGAGGGTTTCTATGATTCGTCACGCAACACTTGATGATTTAACATCCATTTGGCAGTTGCGACTCGAAACAACAGAGCTCCTACGATCACGAGGTATTGATCAGTGGCAACACCAAAATCCTTCCTATGAAACATTTAAAAAAGACATCGAACTTGGTGAGTTTTATGTCATGGAAAAAAATCATGAAATCATCGGTATGATCGCCATCAAGCACGGTATTGAGCGAACATATAACGTGATCTATGATGGTGCTTGGGGATATGATCATCCCTATTTAACCGTTCATCGACTCGCCATTAAAAAAGCATATTTAGGTCAAGATTATGCACGAAAACTTCTTCACTTTGCAGAACGTTGTGCGATTGAATCAAATACGCCTTATATTCGCATTGATACCTACATGACCAATCGATTCGCCATTCGTCTTTTTGAATCAGAGGGTTATATCTTGCGCGGTTGGATTATGTTAGAACCAGGTGAAGGCGATCTCAAGCGACTCGCATTTGATAAATGGATTGAGGTGAATACATGAACATATACGTTGACATGACTTATCTCAAGGATCACCATGTCGAACATCTCAAACGCGCATTTCCAGATCATCAATTCATTACAGATCCTAAAAAAAGAGGATCTGCTTCAATTGCACTGTTGATGCCAGGATTTGCTAACGCGCTCTTTTTAGATATGATGACTCATCTTGAATTTGTCCAACTCTTGACAGCTGGATATGACACGGTGGATTTAGCTTATTTTAAAAATCGAAAGATACGAATTGCTTATGCCAAAGATGTGTTTAGCATTCAAATAGCTGAGGATGTCTTCGCGAAAATTCTCTATTTAAATCGCCACTTAGCATCCTATACAGAACAACAAAAAAACGGTATTTGGAAAGTGAATGCTGTTAAGCATGACATTCACGGATCAACGGTAGGCTTTATTGGTGCAGGTTCGATCGCTAAAGAAATTGCGATTCGTATGAAATCCTTCGGTGCACAGACGATAGGATATCGACGAAGTAAACACCATGATCCTGCATTTGATGAGATGGTCTACGATGAAGGAGGCTTCGACCATTTGCTTAAACGATCAGATATCATCATTATTTCTATACCACTTTCACATAAAACATATCATCTGATTGGTGATGAGCAATTCAAAAAAATGAAGAAAAATGCTCTCATCATCAATGTTGCACGCGGGGATATCATCGATCAAAATGCCTTAATGCGTGCGCTCGATCAAGGTCTCATTCGTGGTGCAGGGCTCGATGTGACATCACCTGAACCACTTCCAGAAGACCATCCTTTATGGAAAACACCACACCTATTCATCACACCACATCAAGCCTCATCTTCGCCTTATCTTCATGACCGCTTACTGATGCGCGTGATTGAAACCTTAGACTTAGTTTTTAGAAAACACCACATCCCTAATCTCATTGAATAATGCCTATGATAAATCATAGGTTTTTTTCTATGTAGCCGCTTACATTTGAATAACGCTTGACATCAAATGGATTTGTGATAGAATGAACACAGGCATATGATTTGAAATTCAAAACATTTGAAGTGCCAATAAGGGAGTGATGCTCCAAACAATGAAATGGTTGTGTGTGGTTTAAACCTTGAAAGACTGGATTTAACTAAAAACATCTTTAGACCAATCATGATCATTTAAGTTTTAGACATCTTAAGACGATGAGACGAACATTAAAAAGCGTCATCTTACCATCAACTTTTGATGATGAATTCGTTATACAAAAATTTTGAAAAGTGAAATGGAAATCATATATGACAATTAAAGAAATTCAAACCATCATCAAGGACTTTGAGAGTTCTCCTTTGATGACATTAGAACTTGAAATGGAAGGCTTTAAACTTAAGCTTTCTAAGAACAAAACAACAGAAGTTGTAACACCTGAAAAAGGTATAGAATCTCCTCAAGACAATAAAATACAAACCACCCATAAACCGGTTCAACTCAATCCACAAAATCTGATCAAATCACCACTTGTTGGTACTTTTTATGCTGCTTCCACACCCACAGGTAAACCTTTTGTTGAAGTGGGTCAAACTGTGAAAAAAGGGCAAGTCGTCTGCATCATTGAAGCGATGAAAATCATGAATGAAATCACCTCACCCTATGATGGCGTCATCAAAGAAATCATGGTAAAAAACGGTGCTGTCATCGGATTTAATCACGTCTTGATGCGCGTCGGGGATGCCAATGAAAAATAAAATCTTAATCGCTAACCGTGGTGAAATTGCTGTAAGAATCATTCGAGCATGCAAAGAACTCGGCATAGAAACCGTGGCCGTATATTCAGAAGCTGATGAGACATCACTTCATGTGAAGTTAGCAGATGAAGCCATTTGTATTGGTGGAGCGAGAAGCAAAGAAAGCTATTTGAACATGAATAGCGTTTTATCTGCTGCCATCTCGACGGGATGCAATGCCATTCATCCAGGCTACGGTTTTTTATCAGAGAATGCACAGTTTGTCGAAATGGTTGAACGGTGTAATATTACATTCATAGGACCATCATCCAAAACGATTGCAGCAATTGGAGATAAATCATCTGCACGCGCCATTGCTAAAGCTAACGGTGTTCCCATCGTTGAAGGCAGTGATGGCATCGTTGAAAACGTGCATGAAGGATTAAAAATTGCGAAAAAAATAGGCTATCCCGTGATGATGAAAGCATCCTCAGGTGGTGGTGGACGTGGGATTAGTATCGTTCGCTCCGATGAGGAATTTTTAAGTGCATTTGAACGGACTTCCTTGGAAGCTGAGACGAGTTTTGGTGATAAATCGCTTTATATCGAAAAATTTATTGAATCGCCACGCCATATCGAAATTCAAATCATGGCTGATCAAAAGGGAAATGTTGTTCATCTTTTTGAACGTGATTGCTCGATGCAACGGCGCAATCAAAAAATGATTGAGGAGACACCATCACCCGTTTTAAATGAACTTTTAAGACGAAAAATTGGTGTTGCAGCGGTTAAACTCGCAAAAGCGATCAATTATGTCAATGCTGGGACCATGGAGTTTCTTGTCGACCCTAAAGGGAATTTCTATTTCATCGAAATGAACACTCGCATTCAAGTTGAGCACCCCATCACAGAAATGATCACTGGTGTCGACTTGGTCAAAGAACAGATTAAGGTTGCATTCGGAAAAGAATTATCCTTTAAACAGCATAATTTAAAAATCAATGGTCATGCGATTGAATGTCGAATCAACGCTGAACATGCGATGAAAGGTTTTGTACCCACACCAGGGAAAATCACCAACATTTTATTTCCTGGCGGTATCGGAGTGCGCATGGATACACACATCTATCCCGGCTATGAAATTCCTCCTTTTTATGATTCAATGATCGCCAAATTGATTGTCCATGCTCCAACACGTCTTGAAGCGATTAAAAAGATGCGTATCGCACTCGAGCAATTTGTCATCGATGGTATCCACACCAATATTGAATATCAATATTTAATTATGCACAATCCAGACTTTATAAAAGGACAGTATGACACGGGATTTATCGCTCGCTTCAATGCCCTCGTGGAGGCTGAAAACCGTGAATGATTTTATCAATGAACGTAAAGCAAAACTCGAAGACTTCAAAAAAAATGTACGAAAAAAATCAACCAATTATGAACCCATTGATATACCTGATGGTGTTTTTATCAAGTGCGATCAGTGCGGTGCTGCCATTTATGAAAAAACTTTAGAAACCAACCATCAAATTTGTCCATACTGTGATTTTCACTTTCGTATGGGTGCCCAAAAGCGATTAGCATTAACCGTTGATGAAGGAAGTTTTGTTGAGCTTCATGCAACCCTTTCTTCAGTCAACCCCTTAAATATGCCTGATTATGACGATAAGCTTGCTATTGGTAAAAAACTGACCAAAATGGATGAAGCTTTTTTAAGTGGTACGGCAAAAATCGTTAAAATACCGGTCGCCATCGGTATCCTAGACAGTAATTTTATGATGGGAAGTATGGGGAGTGCAGTCGGTGAAAAAGTGACACGATTAATCGAGTACGCGACTGAACACAAACTCCCACTCATTATTTTTTCAGCATCCGGTGGAGCACGCATGCAAGAAGGTATCCTATCGCTCATGCAAATGGCAAAAACATCAGCTGCACTTCATCGTTTTGATCAAAAGAAGTTGCTCTATATCAGTGTGATGACTAATCCTACGACCGGTGGCGTCGCAGCAAGTTTTGCTTCATTAGGTGATATTAATATTGCAGAACATTCCTCATTAATCGGTTTTGCAGGTGCGCGTGTCATCAAACAGACCATTCGACAAGAACTTCCGGAAGGTTTTCAAACCGATCAATTTCAACTTCAACACGGGATGGTCGATATGGTTGTTCACCGCAAAGACATGCGAAAAATGCTCTTTAAGCTCTTACAACTCCATCAAGGAGGTGTGCGCTAATGTCGGATTTAATGAATACTGCATGGGAGAAAGTTAAACTTGCCAGACATCCCAAAAGACCAACTGCACAACGTTTAATTAAAGATCTTTTTCCAGATTTTATCGAACTGAAAGGGGATCGACTTTATGCAGATGATCCATCCATCCTTGCCGGTATCGGCACATTGGGTGGAACAGTGATGACGATTATCGCTGAAGAAAAAGGCGGTTCAACTGAAGAAAAAATCAAACACAATTTTGGAATGCCTCACCCAGAAGGATATCGAAAAGCCAATCGATTGATGAGACAAGCTGAAAAATTCGGTCGTCCTATTTTGTGTATGATCGATACCCCAGGTGCCTACCCAGGTATCGGTGCTGAAGAAAGAGGACAAGCATCCGCGATTGCAACCAACTTAAAAGACATGATGGGGTTAAAGACACCAATCATTGTTGTTGTTTTATCAGAAGGTGGATCAGGTGGTGCGCTTGCCATCGGTGTGGGTGATTATATCATGATGTTTGAAAACAGCATTTATGCCATTTTATCACCAGAAGGTTATGCGTCCATCATCTATAAAGATAGCCAAAAAGCAGATGTAGCAGCACATTTGATGAAACTAACCGCTGAAGATTTAGCATCATTTGGCGTGATTGATGAAATTATTCATGAACATGAAGGTCTACATGTTGATCCCGATTTTGGTATTGAGCAACTCAAAAATGCGGTGATTGAACAAACCAAGCGCTTAAGTAAGCGCTCAATAAGTGCACTGTTGACAGCGCGCTATGAAAAGTTTAGACGCATGGGTGTCTATCTTGAACAAGGAGAACATGATGAATAAACCATCTAAAATAAAAGTGATATCGAGTGGAAAATATGTACCACCGACGTTGATAACCAATGAAGATTTAGAAAAACTTGTCGAAACATCTGACGAATGGATCGTTTCTCGAACAGGTATTAAAACACGCCACCGGGCTGTCGACGAATTGACGTCTGAAATGGCTGTAAAAGCTGCAAAACATGCGATTGATCGCGTGGGTTATGATGTCAGTAAAATCGATTTGATCATCATGGCGACGATTACCGGTGACCAATCGACGCCTTCAACAGCCAATTTTATCCAAGCACAGCTTGGTTTATCCCATGAAGTGATGAGTTTTGACATCAATGCTGCATGCACTGGTTTTGTGTATGGACTTGAGATTGCATCAGCCATGCTACAGACTGGACGTTTTCGTGCTGCACTCATCATTGGTGGTGAAACATTGACGAAAATCGTTGATTATACCGACCGTAACACATGTGTTCTTTTCGGTGATGGAGCTGGAGCGATGATTATTGAACCAGCCTATATGGACTATCATCAAGCGTATTTTTTTAATGCTGCACGGGGTGATACATCAAACACGCTCACGGTGGTCAACAAAATCAAAATGGACGGTAAAAAGGTCTATCAATTTGCTGTTGATGCGATGGAACAAGCGATACACAAAGTATTAGAAGATGCAAAGCTCGATATCCGTGATATTGATAAGATTATTCCACATCAGGCCAATGAACGTATCATTCAATCGGTTGCGAAATCCATGGACATTCCCATTGAGAAATTTATGATGAATTTGAGTGAGTATGGCAATACGTCGGCTGCATCCATTCCGATGACTATCTCTGATTACTTTGATCAACAGGATGTTAAAGGACAAAAAATATTACTTGTCGGATTTGGTGGAGGCTTCACGTGGGGAAGCGCCATCATTCAATTGTAGGTGAACCATGAGCCGATTAGCCTTTGTTTTTTCAGGTCAAGGAAGTCAATATGTCGGTATGGGTATCGATTTTCTTGATTATGATGAAAAACTACATCTTTTAGAAGGTCAAGCTAACGTGATTCTAGGTTATAATACACGTGAACGTTTGACGACAGATGATTCGTTAATTCATCAAACAAAATATACTCAGCCCCTTGTCTTATTATCCTCGATCTACGCATATGAAACTCTCAAGACAATAGGAATTCAACCTGAAGCAGTTTTAGGTTTTAGTTTGGGTGAATACACAGCACTCTATGCTTCAGGTATCTTTTCGTTTGAAGAAATCATCACCTTAGTTCAAGCGCGTGCGCACATCATGCATGAAGAGACGATCCGTCATCCAGGCGCGATGGCTGCCATTTTGGGGCTCTCTAGAGATGTTGTGGATACCATCTGTCAAACGATAGAACATGGGGTTTATGCTGCCAATTATAACTCTTTGGTTCAAACGGTGATTAGTGGAACTGAAGAGGGCATCCATCTTGCCATCGAAGAAGCAAAACGTAGAGGCGCAAAACGTGCAGTAAAACTCCAGGTATCGGGTGCATTTCATAGCCCACTCATGCAAGGTGCATCAATGCGCTTTGAGGAAGTGCTTAAAAGCTACACACCTCAAGAACCTATCTATCCTATGTATCTCAACACGACTGCAAGACCCGTCGAACTCGCATCCTTAAAGCGTGAGATGGTCAAGCAGATCTCATCACCTGTTCGTTTCGTTGAAGCAATCCTCGAAATGAAAAAAGATGGTTTTACCCACTTTATTGAAATAGGACCTGGTTCTGTTTTGAGTGGTCTTATACGAAAAATCGATGGCGATCTTCAAGTACTTAATCTTGATCACCTCACCGATTTAGATCTTGTGAAAGGATGGTTAAAGGAACATGGATTTATCCAATAAAATTGCTCTCGTCACAGGAGGTGCCTCCGGCATTGGTCGCACGATCTCTTTGGAACTTGCTAAAAAGCATGCGACCGTGATTGTCAACTACAATCGCAGTCGTGAAGCTGCTGATTTGCTCGTTCAAGAGATTGAAAACATGGGAGGAGTAGCACTCGCTATTCAAGCGGATGTCTCACATTATCAAGATGCTGAAAGGCTGATCAAAACGATAATTGAACGTTTTGGAGTGCTCCATATCGTGGTGAACAATGCAGGTATAACCGATGATGGATTAATCTTGCGAATGACAGAAGAACAGTTTGATCGTGTGATTGCAACCAACTTAAAAGGGGTTTGGAATGTATGCAAACATGCATCGAAACCACTGCTTAAATCGGGTTATGGACGTTTGATCAATATTTCATCAGTTTCAGGCGTTTTAGGCAATGCCGGGCAATCCAATTATTCATCAGCCAAAGCGGGTGTCATCGGGATGACCAAAGCTTTAGCACGTGAATTTGCATCAAGAAACGTGACTGTTAATGCGATTGCACCAGGTTTTATCGAAACGGATATGACCAAAAAATTACCAGAAGATGCTGTCAAAGCATGGGCAGAACAAATACCATTAAAACGCTTTGGGAAGCCAGAAGATGTAGCACATGCAGTTGTCTTTTTAGCAAGTGAAGAAGCAAGTTATATTACCGGCCACACCCTTGAGGTGGATGGCGGATTAGTGATGTAGGGGGTCTTTATGAAACGTAGAGTTGTCGTGACCGGTATGGGTCTAGTATCACCTGTAGGTCATACGGTCAAAGAGTCATTTAATCATTTGGTTGCAGGCAAGAACGGCATTGATTTTATCACCCTTTTTGATGCATCAAATGACAAAGTCAAAATTGCTGGAGAAGTCAAAAATCTCAATTTTGAAGACTTCATCGATAGAAAAGAAATTCGTCGTGCGGATCGAGTAACCAATCTAGCAATGGTGGCTGCTCACGAAGCTGTTACACAAGCTAACTTTTTAAATCACACCTATAATCCATTTCGTGTTGGAACATTTGTAGGGAGTGGTATTGGTGGATTAAACACCATCTATGAAGAAACCAAAACTGCTGTTGAACGTGGTCAAGATCGAATATCACCCTTTTTTATTCCCAATTCAATCATCAATCTTATCGGAGCAAAAATAGGCATCAAATATCAAGCGAAGGGTCCTAATCTCCCTCAAGTCTCTGCATGCTCAGCTGCAACCAATTCCATCGGTGAAGCATTTAAAAACATCCGTGATGGGTACCTCGATGCAGCGATTACCGGTGGTGCTGAATCACCCATCAATGTTATCGGTGTTGGTGGTTTTTCCAGTTTGAAAGCATTGAATTTCTCAAATGATCCAGAGATTGCATCAGTTCCTTTCGATAAACGTCGAAGCGGATTTGTGATGGCTGAAGGTGCGGGAATTATCATATTAGAAGAATATGAACATGCGATGAAACGTGGAGCACCGATATTGGCTGAAATGGTTGGTTATGGAACGACCTCAGATGCCTTCCATATGACAGCACCTGATGATGAAGCACTTGGCATCACAGAATGCCTTAAACTAGCTCTTCAAGATGCACATATTGAACCCAATAAAATTGGATATATCAATGCACATGGAACATCAACCGTTTTGAATGATAAACTTGAAACATTAGGCATCAAAAAAGCATTTGGAAAAGACGCATATCATGTAAACATCAGTTCAACGAAATCGATGACAGGTCATGCTTTAGGTGCAGCAGGTGCCATTGAAACGATAGCAACCATCATGGCACTGATCACAGGCGATATTCCACCAACGATTCACTATCAAGAACAAGATCCTGATTGCGATTTGAATTATACACCAAATATAAGTGTTCATCGGGACATGGATTATGCGATGAACATCAACATCGGTTTTGGTGGACAAAATGCAGCCATTATCTTTAAAAAGGTGAAATCATGAGACTGACACAAGAAGATATTAAAAAAATTATCCCTCATCGTGATCCTTTTCTTTTTATCGATGAAATGATTGAATTAGAAAGTTTGAAGTATGGTGTAGGATTAAAATATGTGAAACCTGATGAACCCTTTTTTCAAGGTCATTTTCCAGAAAAACCTGTGATGCCAGGTGTCATCATCTTGGAATCACTCGCCCAAGTGGGTGCGGTTATTTTGCTTTCTCATCCTGATTATGCGGGTAAAATCGCCTATTTTACTGGTATTTCTGAAGCGAAATTTCGTAAAAGTGTATTACCAGGAGATATGCTTGAACTTCGCTGTGAACTCACCAAAATCAGACGTGGTTTTGGTTATGGTACAGCAAAAGCGTATGTTAACGGTGAATTAGCTTGTGAAACCAATCTATCTTTTGCAGTAGGTCAATGATGGCATCCTATACTCTTTTGGAATTTGATCAACTCGATTCAACAAGCGATTTTCTCAAAGAAAATCATGCTTATTTTCCGCATATGACGTTCATTCGAGCTGGATATCAAATCAAAGGAAGAGGACAATTTGATCGCAGTTGGCAATCCAATCCAAATGAAAATCTTCTTTTTTCAATCCTGATTAAACATGTTCACACCGATCAATCGTTTGCGATCAAAAGATGGATCATGCTCTCATTGATCGCTTTTATTCAAACATTTGGTGTACAACCTGAGTTTAAAGAACCCAATGACCTTTACGTAGGTGATTTGAAAATTGCTGGCATTTTGATTGAATCTTTATCCTTCGAGCACATGTTTGATGTGATGGTTATTGGTATCGGTATCAATATCAATCAACATATGTTCGGTGAACTGAAAGCAACTTCTTTATCCCTATTGACAGATCAGATCTATTCTCTTCCAGATGTCTTTAGACAACTCTTAAATCAGTTGGTAAAGACTTATCGCGAGTATGTCAATCCTTAGTTAGGATGTATATCGCTTTTTTAATGATATAATTGTAAAAATGATGTGAGGTGCAGCATGCAATCTAAAAGACGTGACATGTTTATTTTCTCAGTGCTTTATGCAGCAGCGATTATCGTAGGTCTTGTCGTTTTTAAGATGACATCCTCTTTTCAAGATATCTATCGCTTTTTATGGGCTGATGTTGCAGCAACCCTTGTGATCTATCTCTTCTCGATGCTTTTTAAGAATGCAAGTCTATACGACCCTTATTGGAGTGTCATTCCTCCTGTTATGGTCTTATTGGCCATGTTTCATTATCAAGCATTTGGTTTAACGAATGTTCTTTTACTGATCAGTTTATCAGTTTGGGGGATTCGCTTAACCTACAATTGGGCAAGTTTGTGGACAGGTTTTCATGAAATGGATTGGCGGTATGATGCGATGAAGAAAAAAGCACCTCGATGGTATCCACTCACCAATCTCTTTGGTATCCAGTTATTTCCAACAGGCATTGTTTTTGCACAACTCGCACTTGCGATCTTTGTCATAGAAAGCAATCCTCGTGCAGAATTCTTGACCTTTGTTGGAGCGTTTGTCATCATGATTTCAGCGACCATTCAATTGATTGCTGATCAGCAGATGAAACGTTTTAAAGTGCGAACAAAAGGGGAAAAGAAATGCATTGAAGAAGGACTTTGGAAGTATTCACGTCATCCCAATTATTTTGGTGAAATCATGGTTTGGTGGGGAGTTTATGCAATCTATTTTAGCGTATACAAAACATTAGACCTTATGATCATTTCCCCCATGATGATGACATCTCTCTTCTTATTTATCAGTATTCCATGGATGGAAAAGAAAATATTACTTACTCGTCCTGAATATAGAGCTTATCAAAAGCGAGTATCGATGATCATCCCATTTTTTAGAAAAGAGAAAGAAGATAATCCTGCGTTAAATAAGGCTTGACAGGTGAATGAATTGTGCTATCATAGAAGAGGGAATGAACGTCTCCCTTAGTCTGAAGACTTAAACCGCGTAAGCTAATGACTTCTACAACACATGTTGTGGGGTCTTTTTTTTCGGAGGATATCATGCTGTTATCAGTCGCTTTAATCATCATCATCAGTTTAATGCTTGCTAAGATCATGAATTTACTTAAAATCCCTTCCATGATTGGAATGTTACTCGCTGGGATTCTCTTAGGCCCTTATGTACTCAATCTGATCGCAGATCCCATTTTAGAGGTTTCGAGTGAGCTCAGACAAATGGCACTCATTGTCATCTTATTGCGTGCTGGTTTAGCATTGAAACTTGAAGATTTCAAAAAAATGGGAAAACCAGCGCTTCTCATGGCATTTGTTCCCGCAACCATCGAACTGATTGGAGTCATCATACTCGGACCACTCCTATTTCCCATTTCCTTCATAGAAGCAGCCTTATTAGGAAGCATTTTAGCTGCTGTATCACCAGCGGTTGTTGTTCCAAGAATGATTCGATTGATGGAATCAGGCTACGGTAAAAAAAAGCATATACCGCAACTGATCTTATCGGGTGCATCCCTTGATGATGTCTATGTCATCATTTTATTCACAAGTTTTTTACAAGCAATTCTTCATGGAGAATTCTCGATGATGATGCTTGTACAAGTCCCCAGTGCAATCCTTTTAGGCATTGGACTTGGACTTGGTATGGGTTATCTTTCAGTATACTTTTTTAAGAAATTCCACATGCGTGATACGGTTAAAGTTTTAATTCTCTTCTCGATAAGTTTTCTCTTTTTGGTCCTTGAAGAATCCATCAAGCCCACTGTCTTTCTAAGTGGATTGCTTGCAGTGATGACGTGTGGAGGAATGATTCATCATAGATACCCCGTTTTAGCAAAACGACTCGTCTCAAAATTCGAAAAAATATGGGTAATCGCTGAAATCATTTTATTTGTTATGGTTGGTGCTGCTGTCAATCTATCTGTCATGCCTTCAATCGGTCTATCAGCATTGCTCTTGGTTATTGGAGCACTCCTTTTCCGCATGGGTGGTGTTTATTTAGCTCTCTTAGGGTCAAAACTTCATGCGAAAGAAAAGCTTTTTGTCAGTCTCGCCTATCTTCCCAAAGCAACCGTTCAAGCTGCGATAGGGGCAATACCACTTTCGATGGGGATAAGCTCAGGTTACATGATGCTCGCAGTTGCTGTCTTTGCGATAATTGTCACGGCGCCTTTAGGTGCAATCTTGATCGATTGGACTGCACCACACCTTCTTGACGTTGAAATGGGTCAAAATCAGTCAAAAAGGAGTACAATAGAGGAGAAGTCATCATGATAAGTGTACATTCTCTAGCAAATGATGATAAAATAACAAAGGTGCACAATACACTGAAGAAGGGATGATACCATGAAACGTAACAAGTTCATTGTCATCGGATCAGGCCGATTGGGTGCGAATATCGCAACCAAGATGTCAGAAATGGGTGAAGACGTCATCATTATTGACTCGACCGAAGATGCATTTCGAAAATTACAAGAATCATTTTCTGGTTATCAAGTTGTCGGTGATGCGACTGATTTAGCCGTACTCGAAAATGCATTCATCAAACACGCGAAAACGGTTGTTCTAACGACCGACAGCGATAATACCAACATTTATCTTGCGCACATATGCTACTTTGTTTATAATGTGCCCAAAATTTTTGTGCGTCTATCAGACACGGATAAAGGTCGCCTTCTTGAAGGAACCTACATTAAAGCCATCTATCCTTTCACTCTTTCTTTAGGTGAATTTATGGATCAATACGAAGAGGGGGAATAACGATGAAAGTCGTGATCACAGGTGGCAAGCACGAAGCGGACTTTATCGTGAAAATGCTTAAAGAAGAACACCATCATTTGATTGTTATCAACAATGATCGTCAATTTGCAGAATACATTTCAACGAACAACGATATTCCTGTTTTCCCAGGAGATCCTACGAAAGCTTATACGCTATCGGATGCTGAATGCGAATATGCCGATGTTTTATTAGCTTTATCTGATAATGATACAGATAACTATATCACATGCATCACCGCTAAAAAGCTATTTCACATTAAGCGTACCGTATCAAAAGTTAGAAACCCTAAAAATGTGGAACTGTTTAAAAAACTAGGTGTGGATTCTGTGATATCATCCACATATTTAATGGCACAAACCATCTTAAATGAGTCATCTGTCGAAAACATCATCAAGACACTCTCCATTGAAGATGAAAAGATTGTTATGATTGAAATCGGTGTTGAAGAAGATTTTGCGATGGTCAACCAACGCATCATGGATATCCCCTTTCCAAGAAACATCAACATCAGCTGTATTTTTAGAGATCCTCATGTCATCATTCCAAAAGGGGATACACGCATCAAGGCTAATGATAAGTTAATCATCATTTCAACCCCATCAGAAAAAGAAGAAATCATCGATTTTATTCAGAAAAAGAGATAAATTATGGACCGTCGTTCGCTTCGAGGTTACCCACTCATTTTCAGTTACCTCGGCTTGTTTTCCATGTTAATCGGTATCATCTTACTCATACCATTGATCATGGTTGTTTTTTATCCACATGAAATCAATCAAGTCCAATACTTTTTGCCACCTGCTTTTGTCCTCATTTTGTTTGGATTCATCTCGAAAATCCTTTATGCAAAATACGACAAAGAACGTCTAGAACGTCATCAAGATGCGATTCTTGTCGTCTTGCTTTGGATATTAGCCATTTTTGGCGCCGCAATCCCCTTTATTTTGACAGGTGAATTTAATCTTTCTCAAGCAGTTTTTGAATCCTCGTCAGGCTTTTCAACCACAGGATTGACTGTGGTTGATGTCACACGTGCATCCAGAGTGTTTCTCTTTTACCGCAGCGTGTTACAATTTGTGGGTGGCGCAGGTTTGGTCCTTGTCTTAACAGCAACCATCTCTGATAAATTTGGGATGCGTATGTATAATGCAGAAGGACACGGCGATAAACTCATGCCCAATCTCATTCGCTCGGGTCGCTATATTTTAGCGATTTATTTAGGATATGTTATCGTAGGCACCATTCTCTACATCATTTTTGGTATGCATTGGTTTGACGCCTTGAACCATGCCATCTGTGCGGTTGCAACAGGTGGATTCTCAACGAAGGCACAAAGCATTGGTTATTATCAAAGTTTACCTATCGAAATCACGACTATCTTTTTGATGTTTGCAGGTGGTACAAACTTCTTCGTACACTTATTGGTCATCACAGGTAAATGGAAGAGTGCGCTCAAACACATTGAAACCAAGTCATTTTATATCATTACTGCACTTGCAGTGAGCATCTCTACATTGTCTTTAATCAGTTATTACCATGGATCTTTTGGTACTGCACTCCGTTACGGCGCTTTCCATTTTATTTCAGCGGTTACGGGCACGGGTTATCAGATCATACCATCCTTTACAGGCCTACCCAGTTTCTATTTTGGTCTATTGATTGTAGGTATGATTTTAGGTGCTGGCGTGGGTTCAACGTGTGGTGGTATTAAACAATACCGTGTCGGACTTGGCATCAAATCCATTTATTGGAGCTTTGCGGATAAGATTGCTCATCACAAGGTTATCAAAAAACACTTCATTAACAAACTGGGTTCAAAAATGATTGTGGATGACGATGATATCTCTGAAAACTACTCGTTTATTTTAGTTTATTTGATATTCTTGATGATTGGTGCTTTGATTTTTAGTTTGGTCAGTCAAGCATCCATGCAAAATGCCCTCTTTGAATTCGCTTCCGTTTTGGGAACCGTCGGACTAAGCGTAGGTATTACAGGATATGACGCACATCCCATCATCTTGTGGACATCCTCTGTGGGTATGTTCTTAGGTCGACTAGAATTTTATGTCTTCTTTGTAGCAATCTCCAAGCTTTTCATAGATTCAAAACGAAGCATCAAACATCTCCTTCAAAAAGCATAAGAATGCATGGCGTAAGCGATGCATTTTTTTTAGACATGAATCTATCGAAAGCGTGATAAAATAAGGAATGAATATGCAACATATCGCGCACATTTGCATCATATCGGTGAACACTTGGATTCATCATTCGGTCATACTATACTGTAGATAGGAGGAACTCCTGATGATTAAAATCATTTGGAATCGTGAAGATTTCGAAAAGATTCAAGACAAAATTTTGAATCAGTTCAATCTTTCCATCACGACTAATCCAAATGACGTACCTGAGCACAAGATAGGACTTATTCTTGAAGATGATCAAAAAGAGAATCTTCATGCGTTGGTCGAAGCATTGATGAAAGAAAGTTATCAAATGCTTTTTCCAACTCCAGAAGGTTATCTTCAAATGCCGTTGAAGCACATTACCTACCTTGAAGCTTTTGGTGATGAGATCTTCATGCATCTGGATAAACAATCCAGCCAACTGATCAAGCAACCTCTCTATCAGCTTGAAGAGATGCTCAAACCTTATCACTTTCTGCGCATTGGAAAATCATTTATTGTGAACATGACGAAAATTCGGTACATCCGAACATCCTTCAATGCGAAACTTGATTTGGAGCTCATCGATGGTACGCACCTTGAAGTTTCACGTTCCTTCGTGAAAGATTTTAAGTATGCATTAGGCATACAAAAAAAGGAGGAATAATATGACCTGGTTTGGATGGGTAACATTAGGTGTCATGGGTTTGATTGGGCTGTATTTTGGTGCACAGTTAATCCGTGATGTGGTATGGAATAAAAAATTAACGAACTTTCAGAAGACCTTAGGTGATGTGGTTGTTAAAGCACCGACACTTTTTTGGATTAAACGATCCTATGGTGTTGTCATCGCGGGTCTTTTTATGTGTGCGACGATATTCTCAGGGGCGTTTTCAATACCTCTGACATTGGATGAACGCGTTTTAATCAATGCGAAACCTGTCTCCTCCGAAGCCAAATTGCGCGAATTATTAAGCAGTCAACAAACCGGTGGTTTCTTTAATGGTTGGTTTCGAAACACAGCCATCGATTCAGAAATGGCGCCTCAAGAAGGTGCAATGGATGATTACAGTGGCAATGAAACTGCGAAGCGTGATTATATCGGAACCAATAATCAAGTGGATGGTTTAGAAGAATCCGATATCGTTAAAACCGACGGAAACATGATTTATTATGCATCACGTTATCAAAATCAAATCCGTATCTTTACGATTGAAAATGATGGTCTAGCAACGCTCGAAGAAACACTTGATTTGGGCAACCTTTACACGGATTCCATGTTTTTGACAGACCAATATTTGATTGTCATCGGGTATACCTACACAATGTCTCCCTATAAATATGATGCCGCTTATGATATGATTGGTTGGGCATACGTTTCTTACACGGGTTCAGTTGTCATCTACGATCGTGATACGATGGATATCGTCTATGATCTTCAAACGGATGCTAACTTTTATCAATACCGTTTGATTAACAATGCTCTGTTCTTAATCGGTAATAAATACATGCATAATGATGAGCTTCGCCCCGTGTTTACACAAACCATTGGTGAAGATCAGACAACATCATTTCTGGACTATGACCAAATCTATTATTTTGATGATGTTCCAGCCTACGGGATGACCGTCTTTACAGGGATTGATCTGGACACCTTTGAACTCAATTCAAAAGCTTTTTTAGGCAATGTCAATCAGATTTATGCCGATACAGATAGCTTATATACGACATTCTCATTTACCAAAACAAGTGGATTTGTAGAAGGTTGGTTGGGTTATACCACACAGACACAAATCATGAAGTTCAACTTAAATACCGAGATTGCAACGTTTGAATACATCGGTCATGGTCTTGTTGATGGTTATATTGAAAATCAGTATTGGATGGATGAATATGATCATTACTTTAGAGTAGTGACTTCATCTTGGAATCCCATCACAAACCGTCTATTTGTCTTATCAGAATCAGCGTCTGATGATCAATTAAACATTGTTGGATCGATTACCTCAGGCTTAGGAAAAATCAATGAAACGGTCAAATCTGTTCGTTTTAACGGCAATACAGCATTTGTTGTCACCTTTGAACAAACGGATCCACTCTACACCATCGACTTAACCAATCCCACACAACCTAAAATCATCTCAGCCATCGAAGAACCTGGATACAGCACATATCTTCATGTGTGGAATGACGAAGGCAATCAATTGATTGGATTTGGATTCACAGCCGATTCAAATGGACGTGTCACTGGACTCAAAATATCTGCTTATGACAACACACATACCGAACCCCTTGAAACCTATCAGCTTAACGCAACCGATGAGGAAGGCGTATGGTCCTACAGTTATTCTGAAGCATCCTATAACCCCAAAGCCTTGATGATTTCACCGGATCACGGCATCATCGCGTTCCCTGTCATGTCGTGGACCTCTCGACAAATCGGATTATACGAATATGAATACACCTATGCAAGCCAATTCCTTATTTTCTATATTGATTTTACGAATTCAGAAAAAATCATCTCTGACCCCATCGTCATTGAACATCCCGAATCACCCTATTACTTTGGCATCGATCGTGGTGTCTATATCAGCCAAGATGGAGCGTCACCTTTCGAAAATGTCTACACCTTCTCCAGTTTGGGCATGGTAAGTTACAATTTACTCACAGGTCAAGTAAGTCAGACCATCACCTTTGAATTACCTGAGTGGTACCGCTAACTTTAAAAGCCGGCAACGGCTTTTTTTTATGGTAAAATGTAGGTGAGGTGTTCATATGACTTACACAATTGAAATGATGATTCACGAAGAAAGAAGTCGAGTTGCACAACTTTATCTTGACATGAAACATATGCCTGAATGGGAAAAAGGATTAGAATCGATTGAAACAACACAAGGGACCCTTTTTGAAACAGGATCTCAAGGAATCATGCATTTTATGTTTGATAAAACATCGATCAAGATGAATATGACGATTGAAAAAGCATGCTTGCCAGAACTGATCATACAGATATTTGAAGTGCCCGGTGCCTGGAATCGATGTGTCAACCATTTTATTGCCATCGATGATCAAACAAAATGGGTGATGGAAGTCATCTTTGAATTTAGCCAAACGATGGACTTACCCAAAGAACGATTCATTGAAAAAACAACAGAAAGTATGACCATGTTTAAACAATTTGTTGAAGGGATTCGTCCATGAAAAAAATCATCATCAGTTTTATCGTCATTTTTATCGGTTTATTCATGACCTCGTGTGATACGCCACTTCAACCCAATCCACAATCTCAAGGATTTAACGTGGAAAGTTTTGAACGTTTTTTTGATGACTCAACCATAAAGACCATCACAGTTGTCATCACAGAAGATAAATGGCTTGAGCTCGATAACGCGATGATTGATTATTTTCTTCGCTTTGGACAATATCGGACAGATTACATGGTTGAAGCCGATATGACCTATCAGGATCAAGAAGGCGAAGTTAAGGTCGAATCCATTGGTTTTCGCACCCGTGGTAATTTATCACGAGATCGGATCAGAGATGATGACGGATCGTTGAATTTACAGCACTTTAAATTATCGTTTCATGAAAATTATGTGGAAAAAAACGCGAAAAGAACCGTCTTTGAGCTTGAAGAAATCGATCTCAAATATAACAGAAACTGGGATCCTACCTATATCACTGAAAAATATGCTCTCGATTTATTTCGCAGTATAGGTGTGTTTGCAGCACAAGCAACATTGGTCAGACTATTGATTCAAATTGGAGCTGAAACACACGACTACGGCATTTATACCGCCTTTGAGCCGATTGATGATAACTTTATCAAACGACGTTTACCCAAAGATGCTTCACAAGGTAACCTGTATAAAACTTTATGGCAAATGTATGGACCTGCTAATCTTGCTCATCCGATACCCAGTGGTGCGGTTGGCATCAAAGATGAATCAAGAAATTATCGTCCTTCTTACGATTTAAAAACCAATAAGACAAACCCCGATCACACCGCGTTGCGGCAGTTTATCTCTGAAATCAATGCAAAAACAGGGGATAGTTTTATCACCTATATTGAAAATAATTTTGAAGTTGACATGTTTTTGAAATATCTTGCTGTTGGCGTTTTATTGGGAAATCCTGATGATTACCGCGCCATGGGCAACAATTACTATCTCTATCAAAACAGCGCAAGCGGTAAATGGATGATGATTCCTTATGATTATGATCACGGTCTCGGTCAAGGATGGGATGGCGCACCGGTTTTCTCGAACTGGACCATCGATGCAGACATCTACACATGGGGCAATCTCAATGCTTCCATGCTATCACAACCCAATTACCCTCATGTTTTGGTCGATAAACTGCTCAATATTCCCGCCTATCAAATCCAATACGAAAATCATCTCAAAGCATTGATTCATCCACAAACCGGATTATTCAGTGTCGATGCATTTCTTTCAATCTATGATGTCCAAAAAAATCTTTATGATGGTTATACACTGGGTTCTATGATGCCATTATCTTTTGGTTTACGCGATGTTCAAAACTATCTTCAAAGCAAAACAGCATCCATTCAAGCCCAACTCGCATATTATGAAGCTAATCCCTCAAAACGAGGTTATTGATACACTAAAGGAGAAAAGAAATGGATGTTCATGTTTTTTCAAAAATGAAATTAAAACAAGGAACTCAAGGTCGCTACTTTTTTGCTCCTGAAGCATATATCAACATGATTCGCTTGCAAACATACATTGATTTTGAAGGTGAAGATCCGACGTTTTTTCATCTCTTTGTCACATCCAAAGAAGAGTATGATGAGCGTATCCAGCACGTCCTTCCGCTTATCAAAGATAACCGGACAAAGTTATGGATTTCTTATAAAAAGGCATATCATAAAAAGACGTATAATATCAATCGTGATACCTTTTTCGAACTTGGAAAACGAGATGGTCTTATCCCTTATAGCAATGTTTCATTGGATGAAGAATGGTCATGTATAGGCTTCAAAAAAGCCGAATAATAACACTTGTTTTATCAGATTGACGTGTTATAATTGATAAGGGTGATGTTTCATGTTTGAACAAATTTGGGCTTTACTGACATCGGTTCCACTCTGGGAACTCTTACTGATTTTTTCAGCAAAAATCATTGAAGTTACCATCGGAACGATGCGTGTCATTTTAATCACAAAAGGTTACCGTAAACCGGGAACTGTTTTAGCGATATTTGAAATCTTATTATGGGTCTTTATTGCCTCAAAAGTTATTTTGGGTATTGTCGACTATCCGATGAAGGGTGTTGTTTACTCGTTAGGCTTTGCTTTTGGTGTCTATGTAGGCTCGCTTCTTGAAACACGCCTTGCGGTTGGTAAGATTTTAATCTACGTGATCGTCGATCATGTGTCTGGTAAAATCTTGTGTGATGCACTACGTGCAGGGGGACACGGTGTGACAACCCTTGATGCGCACGGTAAAGATTCTGATCGCATGGTTCTCATGATTTTTGCAAATCGAAAGAACAAAAAGACGATCATCGATATTGTCGAGGGGTTAAACGATAAAGCCCTTATTGTATCCAATGAGGTTTCCATCTTGCAGGGCGGTTATGTCAGCCCATGGCGAAAAATAGGCAAATGATTTTGCACTTGAAATTCGTTTTGTTTCGTGTATAATAATAATGGTTGGAGTTATAGCTCAGCGGGAGAGCACCTGCTTGACGTGCAGGGGGTCTAGGGTTCAAATCCCTATAACTCCACCATTCATATGGATATGTAAAGGTCTTGGACCTTTTTTTATTTTAAATAGAAAAAAGCCGTTGTTGTTAACGGCTTAATACATAGGTGGCATTGGTGTCGTTTCTTTTTCTTTGATATCGACCACTGCAGCTTCACTGGTGATCATCAACGCTGAGATTGACGATGCATTTAAAATCGCATTGCGTGTCACTTTGGTGGGATCGATGATACCAGCTTTGATCATGTTGACCCAGATACCTTCTTTAGCATCAAATCCAACGTCTTTCTTTTGTTGTTTCTGCTTTTCATAAATATCCGCCCCATCAAAACCTGCATTTTCGGCAATTTGCATGATGGGAGAAGATAGACTATCAAGGACAGCTAAGATACCTCGGTTACGGTCGGTATTTTCATCTTTGAGAACGTCTTTGAGTTCTTTTTGGATTTCAATGAGAATTGAACCACCACCGGGGATGATACCTTCTAAAACGGCTGCTTTTGTTGCATTCAGTGCATCTTCGATGCGAAGCTTCTTTTCTTTGAGTTCTGATTCGGTTGCAGCACCCACTTTGATGATTGCAACTCCTCCTGATAATTTCGCTAAGCGTTCTTGATAGCGTTTCTTATCGTAGTCAGACGTTGATCTTTCCATGTGTGCTTTCATTTCTTCAATACGATCTTCAATAGCATTCTTTTGACCATGGCCACCAATTAAGGTTGTACTATCACTCTTAATCACTGCTTTATTGACTGTACCTAAATCATCTATCTTGACATCAGAAAGTTTCATTTGAAGATCTTTTGCAAAGAATGTTGCACCTGTCAATATGGCGATGTCGTTAAGAATTTCTTTCTGGTTGTCACCAAAACCAGGGGCTTTTGTTGCAACCACATTAAATGTCCCTCTTAACTTGTTGACAATCAATGTCGATGTGACCTCGTTTTCAAGATCATCTGCAATGATGAGGAATGGGCGATTAGCCTTGACAACTTGTTCGAGGACAGGTAAAACATCTTGAATGGTTGATACTTTTTGATCAGTGACAAGAATTAAAGGGTTTTCCATATCAACGGTCATGGTTTCACGATTGGATACAAAATATGGAGAAAGGTATCCTTTATCATATTGCATACCTTCGACCACTTCAAGTTCGGTTTCGAAACCTTTTGATTCATCGACTTGAATCACACCGTTTTTAGAGACTTTATCCATCGCGTTTGCGATGATTTGACCAATTTCTCGTGAACCAGATGAAATGGTCGCAACATTTTCAATGTCATCACGTGTTTCAACTGCACGCGATTTTTCGAGAAGTTTTTTGGCAACTTCTTTACCAGCACGTTCAATACCTTCTCTGACAAATACAGGATTTGATCCATTATCGACAGCGCGGAATCCCTTATGGATTATAGACTGAGCGAGAAGGGTTGCTGTTGTTGTTCCATCGCCTGCAACATCATTGGTCTTAGCGGCGACTTCATAGACGAGTTTGGCTCCCATATTTTCATAGGGATCCTTTAATTCGATTTCTTTTGCGATGGTTACACCATCGTTGGTGATGAGAGGAGAACCATAACCTTTATCAAGGACCACATTGCGTCCTTTGGGTCCAAGGGTAATCTTGACAGCATCAGCGAGCATGTCAACACCCTTGAGTAATGAAGTTTTAGCATCTTTACCATAACGTATTTCTTTGCTCATATTTTCACTCCTTTAAACGGTAACGATTGCAAGAATATTTTTGGCCTGGATAATTAAATACTCGTGACCTTCGAGTTTGATTTTTGTCCCAGCATAAGATTGATAGATGACCTGATCATTTTCTTTGAGGTTCTCAACTTTGGGACCGACAGCAAGCACTTTACCCATCGCAGGTTTATCCTTTTCTTCGGTGGTTAAAATGATGCCGCTTTTGGTTGTTTTCTCTTCTTTTTCAAACGAGAGAACGACATAATCTTCAAGTGGTTTTAGCATATTTTTCCTCCTATCTGGCACTCAATATATGATAGTGCCAATTCGATTTCTATTATATTCAACTCGATTTTGTTTGTCAAGAGGATAAAAAGAAAAAAATACATATCGATAGATATGATGCATCGGTTATAATAAAAGTAGTAGGTCGAGAGGGGATATCTGTGTATCTAATTAAAGAGAAGAGACAATTAACACCACACGTCACACGCATGGTCATCGATGCACCTCTTGTGACAAAACATGCAAAACCTGGTCAGTTTGTCATGATCAGAGTCAATCAAGATGGAGAACGCATTCCACTCACAATCGCTTCTAGCGATCCAATTGATGGGAGCATCACCATCATTTTTCAGATTGTTGGTTCATCCACATATCAACTTAATCAATGTGAAGAAGGGCAATATATTTCAGATGTCGCCGGTCCGCTAGGAAAACCATCTGAATTAAATCACTTAAAACGTGTTATTTTAATTGGTGGAGGTGTGGGATGTGCCATCCTGTTTCCAATTGCAGAAACGCTTCGCCATCATGGAACAGAAATCGATACGATTATCGGTTTTCGGGATGCGTCATTGGTCTTTTTAGAAGATCAATTTCTTGAACTCTCCAATCGTTTTTCGTTGCTTACCAATGATGGGTCATATGGTGAAAAGGGATTAGTCACCGATAGACTCCAAACCATTCTCAAAGAAGATACCCGTTACGATCAAGTGATTGCGATTGGACCGATACCGATGATGAAATCTGTCAGTGAAGTGACAAGACCTTATGGCATCAAAACCATTGTCTCCATGAATCCTATTATGGTTGATGGTACTGGGATGTGTGGAGGATGTCGTATCAAAGTCGGAGATGAAATGAAGTTTGCTTGTGTCGATGGTCCAGAGTTCGATGGACACAAGGTTGATTTTGACTTAGCGATGAAACGAAATGCTATGTATCAAGAACAAGAAAAAATGCATATGCAAGCTATCACAGGGGGGGAAACCGATGAAAAATCATGAACGCACTGTGATGCGCATGCAACCGATGCACATTCGGACTCAAACGTTTGAAGAGGTTAATTTAGGATATTCCAAAGAGGAAGCAATGCAAGAAGCTTCACGCTGTTTAGACTGTAAACATCAACCCTGTGTCAACGGTTGTCCCGTTGGTATTGATATTCCCGGGTTTATAAAAATGGTCGAACAAGATCGTATTGATGAAGCTTATCGCATCATTGAAGCATCGTCATGCCTTCCTGCAGTTTGTGGACGTGTGTGCCCTCAAGAAACGCAATGTGAAGCTGTATGCGTTCGTGCTATCAAGGGTGAACCTGTTGCGATTGGGCATTTAGAGCGTTATGTTGCTGATCAATATTATATGAAGCATCACGACGTTGAATCGATCAAACAAAAATCGATTAAGGTTGCTGTGATTGGTTCAGGTCCAGCAGGTTTATCGTTTGCACATGATGTCATCAAAGCAGGTTTTCAAGTCGATCTTTATGAAGCACTGCATACGCCTGGAGGAGTTTTATCTTATGGAATCCCAGCGTTTCGATTACCCAAGGATGTTGTCAAACGCGAAGTCGATACGTTAATTGAACAAGGAGTTCATCTTTTGACAGATGTCATCATCGGAAAGACATTGATGTTAGAAGACTTGCATGCCATGGGATATCATGCAATCTTTATCGGAACTGGAGCAGGGTTACCCAAATTTATGAATATATCAGGAGAGATGCTCAATGGTGTCTATTCTGCCAATGAATTTTTGACGCGCATCAATTTAATGAAAGCATATGATTCAACCAGTGAAACACCCATCAAAAGAGGAAAAAGAGTTGCTGTGATTGGTGGTGGAAACGTCGCACTTGATGCAGCTCGTGCTGCCAGACGCCTTGGGGCTGACATCGTTTATTTAGTTTATCGTAGAGGGATGCAAGAAATTCCTGCGCGACATGAAGAAGTTGAGCACGCCCTTGAAGAAGGCATCATTTTTAAACTTCTCACACAAGTGAAAGAGATTATTGGCGATGAGAATGGGACTGTCAAGGCTATTTCATGCTGTGAAATGATTCTCGGTGAACCGGATGCTTCAGGAAGAAGACGTCCGATTGAAAATCCAAAGAAAATCATGGTCTTCAATGTGGATGAAGTCATTATGGCGATTGGAACAACACCAAATCCCATGATCATTCAAGATCACCAAACACTTCAAGCAACATCCCATGGTTGTCTTGTGGTGAACCAGGAAACGAATGAGACAACTATTCCCATGATATTTGCAGGTGGCGATGTTGTTACAGGATCTGCGACAGTGATTCTTGCGATGGAGGCTGGTCGAAAAGCAGCCAAAGTGGTGATTGAACGCCTTCAAGGTTTAACATAGAGCCTCATTGAAAAGACCTTTTGGGGGTACCTAGGAAGGTCTTTCTTTCATGAAATAGAATTCTTCTTGAATAGTGATAAAACTTTCTAGAAGCATCATAGATGAAATATCGCTTAATCAAGCCATCAATTGAGACCCATTAATTCAGGATTCCATGATCGAAGTCGAATAAAAGCTTTATGAAAGACAATTTTTTAAAGGAGAAAATAGATGAAAAGGATGATAGAAGCACAACGTGGATCAAATCAACTCATGACATCGATCAACTGGAAAAATGCAAACCTCGAAAACGACATTGAAAATCTTATCCTTCGGTGTATAGCATGAAAGAGACAGATCTGTTTAAACCGGTTCGTGCACACTTTCTTTCCTTAGGGTATGATGTGCAAGGTGAAATCCTTGCAGCTGATGTGTTTGCGGTCAAAGGCGATGATATCGTCATTGTTGAGCTCAAACTCACCATTTCCATGAAACTCATTTATCAAGCCATGGAAAGACAACAAGTCGCTCAACGTGTCTATCTTGCTGCCCCGAAAGCGGTTGTTTTGAGACATATGAAAAATAATCCCATGTTTATCAGACTACTTAACCGTTTAGGACTTGGTCTTATGACGGTCACATCAGATAAAATTGATATCATCCTTGAACCGGAATCATCCATCTTGACACCTAAGCGAGGATCTTCATCCAAAAAGCGGTTAATGCTCAGTGAATTTCATGCTCGCGATCAGCATCAAACATTGGGTGGAACGAATCAAAAGAAGATAACTTTTTACAGGGAACAGGTCATTGAAATTGCAAAAGCATTATACACACTTCATGAAGCATCAACAAAATTACTCAAAGAATATACACGTATTGATAAAACAGCCGACATTTTAAGGAAAAATTATGATGGATGGTTTACTAAAAATGAAAAGGGACTCCATATGTTGAGTCCCCAGGGTGAAACCGCAATCAAAGATTTTTTGTTTTAATCAATCTGATTGTGATCCCAATCAGCGATGAATTGAACAAGTTCAAAGAACTTGGGTGAACGCGCTTGTCTGACATAAAAGCCTGATGTACCCATACCCATTAAAAGTGATTCGTGTGGACTCAATCCCAACATCAAACCGAAGACGAAACCTGCGTTAAAATTATCACCTGCACCTGTTGTAAGTTTAGGCTTTTTAGCTAGGGGTCCCATATCGTGATAGAACGTTCCATCGATCACAGTGCAGGATTGATCCACAGGGTGGATGACCACTGCATAAATCTTGAGATAATCATAGAGCTTACGATTGACGACTTCTAGGGATGCATCGCTTGATGCTAAACCCAAGATAGAAGCGATGTCATAAGCTTCTTTTTTATTAAGTCCTAAAACAACTTTGAAATGGTGATTGAATGATTTTAAGAGATCGAGTGCACGTTTAATTTCGTGATGCTCTCTTTTTTCAGGATCGGCAAGATCGACAAAGAAAATCGGTGGATTGGAACGTTTTGGAAGAAGTGGGAGAAGATCTTCTTGGATTTTTTGCCATAAGTCTGTCATATAGGGTAACATGGACCAATTGACGGTTGCAAACAAATCAGTTTCAGCAAGCATCTTGACAAAGTTGTCTTGTCCAACCGTCTTGATGATGTTTGCGTATGTGACATCATTTAAGCATGTCATCTTGCCTAACATCAATTTGCCATCTAAAAATTCGACAGCATCCGTATGTGCAGCTTGAGCAATCGAATAGAGTTTAGCATTCGAGGGCATACCAAGAAAGACAGGGTGAATTTGGGGTTGTCCTAATGCTCCAATATAGACCATGTCAGAATCATGTTGTGATAATGCGTTACACATGATTGGACCATTACCGCCTATTTTTTCTTGAACAGGAATGAGTTCGATGTTGGTTGATAATCCAGCAGCACGTTCAATACGTTTTGCAAATTGAAGCATGGTTTCAATCCGTGTAAAATGTTCACTGTCCATGCGCTTATCAACAGCATGAATGATTTCATCGATAAAGCCATCAAATCCAATGATCATTTTCTTGTGTGCATAGGTTGTGTTACGTAAACGTTCAACCAAATTTGATTTTGTTGTATTCATAGTTAACCTCTCTTATCATTTGCCTTTATTATATCATAAAATGACCTTGAAAATGTGTTATAATAAGACTAACTTTGGAGGTGTTTTCATGATTGCAAAACTCACGATTGAACCCCGCTATCAAGAAACAGATCAAATGGGGATTATCCACCACTCAGTTTACCCCATCTGGTATGAAATGGGTCGTGTTCAATTTTGTGAAGCGATCGGCATACCCTTTCATGTGATCGAAGAAAAAGGTATTCGATTGGCGATGTATAATATGTCTTGTCGCTATATCAAACCGACCGTATTCGGTCAAAAATATACGCTTGAAGTTCGACTCATTCAATTATCTAAGGTTCGTTTGGTCTTTCAATATCAGCTCTTTGATCATCAATATACAATGGTTCATGAAGGACAAACTGAATTGATCTGGTTAAATCATGATCTCAAACCAACCAATGTTTACAAAACACATCCAGACATCTACGAACGCTTCCTTGCCGAGGTCACCTTATAAAAAGCCAAGTTTGGATACATCGGAGAGCAAGACCATGATGAAGAGTATTGCAAAGTTCCCTAAAAGCGATAGATTCTTATCCACGAAGACGCATTCAATTATGTGACATCAAGTTTAAAATCTCTAAAAGAATCCATCGCACGTGATCCATCTATAAAACATTTAACATCTATTGAATAACGTGTGATGCTTGACAATATTGCAAGCAATCGATGACGCTATCTCAGTTACTAAACACCAAAAATGAGGTTCATATGATTATCATTCGTGCAGAAGACATTCAATCCATCGAAAATCAAAAGCGCATTCAACAAACCATCAAAAAAGGTGGTCTTGTTGTTTTTCCTACGGAAACTGTCTATGGTATTGGTGCGGATGCAACCAATCCTGAAGCTGTGAAAAAAATATTTGAAGCCAAAGGTAGACCTACCGATAATCCGCTGATCGTTCATCTTGCTTTTCAAAAAGATTTAGATCAATGTGTCCTATCTATTCCCGAACTCGCCTATCCATTGATGACACAATTTTGGCCAGGGCCTTTAACGCTTGTTTTCAAAAAGAAGACCATCATTCCTCCTGAAGTTTCAGGTGGTTTAGATACAGTTGGTATCCGCATCCCATCATCAGAAGTCGCGCGCGATGTCATTCGAGCAGCAGGGGTTCCCATATGTGCGCCTTCAGCCAATCTATCTGGAAAACCATCCTCGACATTATTTAAACATGTCCTTGAAGATTTTTCTGGAAAAGTGGATATCATGATCGATGGTGGACAAGTTTCGATTGGACTAGAATCAACCGTGCTTGATCTCACGACACCGATTCCGGTTCTGCTTCGACCTGGTGCGATTACCAAAAAAATGATTGAAGAAACACTTCACATGGGGATTATGGATGCAACGCATGAAGAGGTTCGTGATATCCCTAAATCACCAGGGATGAAATATACACACTATGCACCCAAGGGTGAAGTGAATATCATCGAAGGTTCATTTGAACAAGTGGTGACGTATATCAATCAACAGGTGCGCATTTATCAACCTGATGAGGTTGGTGTGATTGCACCCAATGAATATATGCAAAGTATTTCAGCACATTATAAAGTCAATTTGGGTTCATTAACAAATTTAAATGAAGTCGCTAAAAACATCTTTCTTGCGTTAAGACAAATGGATGCTCTCAAGATCAAAATCATTTTAATTCCAGCGCTACCTGCAGAAGATCTTGGTCAAGCAATCATGAATCGTCTGACAAAAGCTGCTGGTCATCGTATCATTCATGTATAAGGCGAAAGCCTTTTTTACCTTCCATTTCTTAAGAATAAATGAATTTGATCGATGAAATCATTTACATGAAGTGAGGGTCTTTTTTATTCGGAATAAACGTGTATAATGAAAATTGTGAGTCGAAAGGAGTCCATGAAATGGGTCATATTTTTGAGAAAATTGGATGGTTTGTCAAAGAAAAATGGAAGACTTATGTCGCCTTGTTTTTCTTGCTCATTTCCATCGCATCCATCTCATTATTGCCTGCATATGTGCTAGGACTTTCTATTGATACCATCGTTTCAGGAGAGCTGACACAAACATCGCTTTTTTGGCTCGTCCTCTTTTTAGCACTTCTTCCAATCACACGTTATTTTCTAAGTTTTATTTATAACCATCTCTCCCAAAAAACTGCACAAACACTCTCGTTTAAAATGAGACAGAAGTATTTATCTCATCTCTTTGATATGGACTCCCAATTCTATGAAAAATTTGAAAAAGGAGATTTGATCTCCCGTGTCACCGCGGACTTGGATGCGATTACTCAAGCGGCATCATCGATGCTTGAAGGTATTGTTTTTAACGTCGGTTTGATTTTGTTCGCCATAAGTGTCATGGCTTTTACAATCAGTTGGAAATTGACGCTGATCTCCGTGACCATCATGCCCATCGGATTAACGATTTTAAATGTGATTCGCAATCAAAAGCGTCAATATATTAAAAAGCATCGCGAAATCTATGCTGACATGACAGAAAAAGTATTGGAATCAGTTGAAGGACAACGCGCAATTCGTGCCTATGTCCAAGAAGAAAATGATTTAGAAAAACAATATAAAGCGATCAATGCTGATATCGAATCTTGGCGTTATATTGTGCGGTTTGAAAACTGGTTTAACCCCCTCTTCGAAGTGATCTATGGCATCACCTACATTTTAGCGTTTGCCTTTGGCATTTATTACATCATGCAACAACAGATGACATTGGGTGGATTGATTACATTCGTGTCTTATGTAGGCATGCTTTTTATGCCCATCATATCGATTTCTAGTATTTTTACACAGATTAATAATGCAACGATTTCAGTTGATCGTTTTGATGAAATCATGAAGCAAATGCCTGTTGTCCATGATGAAACCGATTCGAAACCGATCGTCGCGTTTAAAGTCATCGAATTTAAAAACGTGACATTTAAGTATCCTTTTGATAAACAACCGGTCATTAAAAACATCTCTTTTACCATCAAAAATGGTGAAACGTTGGGCATTGTTGGTCCCACAGGTGCAGGTAAGTCAACCCTGATCCGACAACTTCTTCGTGAATTCAAGGTCACAGATGGAGAGATTTTTATCGACGGTGCGTCAATTGAAACATATAAAATCGAAGCGATACGCAACCTTGTGGGTTATGTTCCACAATCGCACATGCTTTTCAAACGTTCTGTTGAAGAAAATATCATGATTGGTAACCCTAAAGCGACCATCGAAGCTCTCGACAAAGCCGTCAAGATTGCTGATTTCGAAAAGGATCTTCATTATTTGCAGCACGATATGAACACCATGGTGGGAGAAGCAGGAGCTACACTTTCTGGTGGGCAAAAACAACGCCTATCGATTGCACGTGCACTCATTAAAGATCCTCAAATTCTTATTCTTGATGATTCTCTGTCTGCTGTGGATGCAAAAACAGAGGATACCATCATCAACCACTTGAAAGACTTCCGCAAAGGAAAAACCAATATCATCGTGGCACACCGTTTTTCTGCTGTGCGTGATGCGGATATGATTTTAGTGCTTGAGGGTGGGAAAATCACACAACGTGGTACGCATGAAGAATTGCTCCGTCAAGAAGGCTGGTACAAGTATCAATACATCCAGCAAATGACGATGAAGTAGGTGACGCCATGAAAACAATGAAAAAAGTATGGCGTTACATCGCCAAATATAAAAAATTGCTTGTTATTACCCTATCAGCGATGCTTATTATTCAAGCTTTAGGTTTGCTTGCACCCCTGATCGTTAAATCCATTTTAGATGATTATCTGGTCGGTATTGAAAGACCATGGTATGAAGTGGATGAAAGTGATCATCAAGTCAGTTATCAAGGACGTTATTTTTCTCAAGAAAGCACCTCAGATACGGTTGTATCGGTTGTCATCTATCGAGGAAAGTATTATTTTGTTGAAGATCACGTCATCAATGGTAATAAATCACTCTCAGGAACAACATTGACAGTTACCAGCCAAGAAGGACTGACAGAGATTTATCAGGTTGAACGCATGGAAAAAGATGAAGTTCTTGCTTTCTATCAACCCTTTGTTAGACCTTTAATCATTTTAATCATTCTTTTGACAGCAAGATTTTTCTTACAGACGATTTTTACCTACATTCAGCGCATCACGACATCGATGATCAACGTCAATATCGTCCGTGATGCTCGAAAAGATGCTGTGAAATCACTTCAAAAAATGCCGATGACTTATTTTGAAACAGAACCTGCCGGAAAGATTGCAAATCGTATCATCAGTGATGTGGGTGGCATGATGAATCTTTTTTCAACCATCATGAATTTACTCGTGAATGCCACCATGGCAGTTGTCTTCGCCTATATTGGTATGTTCTATTTGGATGCACGATTAGCACTGATGACTTTTTTGATTTTTCCTGTGGTGTATGTATGGTTGAAATATTTCACCAAGCGGTTGAATAAAATCGCTGTCAAAGTGAATGAACAAGCATCGATGATTACAGCACAGCTTAACGAAATCATCAATGGCATCAACATTCTTCAGATTTTTAATTTTAGAAAACAAACAGAAGACCGTTTTAATACCCTATCGGATGAATTTATGCAAGAAAAAGTGAAAGAGAATATTTTGCATTTATCGATTGGGTGGAACATGATCCGGTTAATTGGGGCTTTGGTCACATCAGTCATTGTGCTCTATTTCGGTCATGGGTATTTAACCATTTCAGGTTTTGTGGTTTCTGCGGGAATTATCTATGCTTATAACGATTACTTATCGCGTCTCATTGAACCTGTTGGAACCCTGTTTCGTGAAATCGGTAACCTCGAGCATTCCATGGTCAGAACTGATCGCATCTTTAAGATTATTGATGGTGATCAAGAGGATGGCTCATTTGAGCTTATTCCTCGTTTTCAAGGACATGTAAAATTTGATAACATTTGGTTTTCATACCATCAAGATAATCCGGTCTTAAAAGGCATTGATCTTGAAATTAAACCAGGTCAAATGGTTGGTCTTGTGGGTCATACAGGATCGGGTAAGAGTTCACTGATGAGTCTATTGATGCGTTTCTACGACATGAAAGATTATGATATGGGAACAATCTATGTCGATGGCGTTGATATTAGAACGTATTCTAAGCGAACGTATCGCACACATGTCGGTATTGTCTTGCAAGATCCAGCGATGTTTAAAGGGACCATTGCAGATAACGTGCGATTTGGTCAGCAAGTCTCCGATGAAGAAGTTGAACGCATCTTAAGAGATATCGGAGGTGGAAAACTTCTTGATAAACTTGAACAGGGTATTCATACCAAGATTACGCGTGGTGGTGGAAATTTATCGGTTGGAGAGAAGCAAATCATTTCATTTGCCCGAGCCGTTGTTCATGATCCGGTGATTCTCGTGATGGATGAAGCAACAGCAAACATTGATACAGAAACAGAAACCATGTTACAAACAGCGCTCGAGACGGTCAAGAAAGGTCGAACGATGATTGTGATTGCACACCGTTTGTCGACCATTAAAAATGCCGATAAAATTGTTGTTTTAGAAAATGGTATTAAGGTTGAAGAGGGTAGGCACAAGGACTTGCTGGCAAAAAACGGTGTTTACGCCAACATTTATCGTTCACAAATTAAACCTGGAGCGGAGACTTTGTAGTCTTCGCTTTTTGTTCAATCTTAATAAGGATAATACGAACATCCAGCTCTCTATGGTATGGTAAAATAAAGAAAAGGGGTGAGTACATGAAAAAAACGTTGATGGTATGCTTGATGATTCTATCGAGTCTTTTTTTATCAAGTTTTTCAGCAACAGCACTCACTGAAGACCAAACGACTGATTATACCCCCACACTTTCACATCTTGGTGGATTTTACAACACCTCTTTTTTATTGACAATCAATCCAAAACCAAACACTATCGTCTATTACACGCTGGATGGTACGACACCCACTTCTTCTTCAAACCGTTATATCGCACCCCTTCTGATCGAAGAACAATGGATTGAAGCCACGGGAGAAGAATTTGTGATTGATCAACATACAACAACTATTCCAACCCCATTATCATTGATTCGGACGTCCCCACTGTATTGGATTTCACCAAAAGATGATATCTTTCAAGCGACCATATTGAAAGTTATGGCTTATGATTTAACGGGAAAGAAAAAAAGTGATGTGTTGACTGAAACTTATTTTGTCAGTGAAAAGATCGATGAATACTATCGTTTTTTAGTGATGTCTATCATAACAGACCCAAAGAATCTTTATGATTACAACACAGGAATCAGTATCATGGGAAAACACTATGACTCATCACTGGATGAAGCCGGTCATCAAAATCGAACAGGTAATTATTTCATGCGTGGTGATGACTGGGAAAGACCCATTCATGTCGAACTTTTTGAACCAACAGGCTTGCGTGTGATGTCGCAAGATGCAGGTATTCGTCTTCACGGTGGATTATCACGAAAATATCCGATCAAGAGTTACCGTCTTTATGCACGAACTGAATATGATGAACAGAATCGTTTTGAATACCCTTTTTTCGCTGATGAAGAGATCACCTCATTTAAACGTCTTGTACTAAGAAATGGTGGACAAAGTTACCAGTATACATTCTTTGGTGAAGCCTTCGCACAGCATATCCTTAAGCCACTTACTCTTGATTTGCAAAACAGTCGTCCTGTGATCCTGTTCATCAACGGTGAGTACTTTGGAATTCGAAATATTCGAGAACGCATCGATACAAATTATCTTGATGATCATTATGGTCTTAATGAACGCCAGGTGACGATTTTAACAGGACATGCTTACATGGAAGATGGAAGTCGAAGTGGGCAATTGCACTATCAGCGCTTGTATCAATACGCAACACTTCAAGATCTTTCAGATGATCGAAAATATCATAATGTTCAACGCTGGCTTGATACAGACAACTACATCGATTATATGATTAGTCAACTGTATATGGGGAATGTCGACTGGCCACAAAACAACATCCTTTATTGGCGAAAAAATACAAGCTATCAACCGAGTGCACCTTATGGACATGATGGAAGATGGCGTTTTATCATCAATGATTTGGATGCCTCTTTTGGCATATCATGGGGTACAACAACACCCGATGTCAACAGTTTTGAACGACTGACAGGTCAGAATTGGAAGACTGGCAAACTCTTCACAAGTTTACTTAAAAATGATCAGTTCAAAGCACAGTTTGTCTATCGCATGAAAGAACTTTTAGAAACTGTTTTTGATGAAACGCGTATCACCGATGAATTGGATGACTGGGTTGAACTCTATACACCTGACATGGAAAAGCACATCCAAAGATGGGGATATCCAGCATCGATGGATACATGGATGACCTATGTTGATCGAATGTATGCATTTGCTGATGGTCGGCAAGCGGTGATGATGGAAACCATGGAGAATTATTTGGGTTTATCAGAAAAACATCACGTTTCAATCGATTTTGATGCCTCCAAAGGTTCAGTTCAGATTTTGGGCAAAATGGATACATCAGGGCATGCAGTTGACCACTACTATCACGATTTGCCCGTGACTTTTGAAGGTGTCGCCAAGACGGGTTATCATGTTGCAGGATGGTATTATCAAGGGATGCTTTTATCAAGAGAAGCACAATTGACACTTTCTCCAGAAGAGGCTTTATCGATTGAGTTACGCTTTGAAGAGGGCTTACCAGAAGATTCTACACATCACACCACGATACTCTTGTACGTGCTCGTATCATCACTTTGGTCTTTGACTGCAATCCTTTTTTTACTTGAAACCATACGGCGTTCACAAAAAGTGTAATGGGTGACATTTTTTATTATTGTTTGGTAAACTATAGACAAGGTGGAGGAATACGATGCGCTGGCTGATGTTTATCAAGTTATTTAAAATGATTTTCAGTAGAAAACTTCCTGATTTGGATTACATTCAAAAACAGGGATTATTAGCGGTCAAAATCGCGCAAACTTTCGCCTTAAGAATCGACTTTTTAAGCGAAGAAACATGCACACATCTTGCGCAGCTTTATACCCACACAACACCGATTAAAGAAGAAAATTTTTTTGATTTACTTCATAGTTACACCACACCCACTTGGTATGAATCGTTTTTATCCATCGAAAGAAAGCCACTAGGAAGTGCTTCAGTGGGTCAAGTTCACCTTGCAACGCTCAAAACAGGTGAAAGCGTTGTTGTCAAAGTCATTAAAAAAAACTTTAAAAAGTCATTTGAAAAAGATGTAAAATCCTTGCGACGATTAATCAAATTCGTCATTTTCTTTTATCCTAAGCTTGCTAAAGTTGCTGATCCTGTCGGTATCCTTGAACACATTGAAGCATACACCTTAGCTGAACTCGATTTACGAAATGAAATCGCACACGGTAAGATTCTCAAAGATATTTATGAAAAGAATAAGGAGAAGTTTGATCTTTCACGTTTGAAGTTTCCCAAAATCTATGAAGATCTATCATCGGAACATGTTTTGGTTTCTGAGTTCATCGATGGACCGACTGCAGATGATCTTTTGAAGGCAAAAAAGATGCCCTTTAACGATATTTTAGAAATCTTTCATATCCATGGATTTTACATCTTTTTGATAGGTACATTCCATGGAGATCTTCATCCAGGAAATCTGATCGTCAAAGGTCAAGACTATTATTTTATCGATACAGGTGCAATTTCGAAAGTTGGTCCAAAGATTCAAGCGGGTCTATTTGAGTTTATGACCTTCTTATCTGAATACGATTACGATGGGTGTGCGCATGCACTCAATCATATGGCTGATCAAGAAATCTCTGGCAAGCAGTTTGATATTTATCATCAAAAAATGTTAGATCTCTACCATGATTTTGCTGGAAAAACCGTCTCAGAGGTGAGTTTGACACGCAAAATGATGGAAACCATCAAATTAGGTGTCCATTCAGGTATGGTGTTTGAAAAAGGAATGTTTCCCATCATTAAGTCGATGATGTATTTGGATGGTATGGTGCTCAAAGGTGCACCAGATACTGTATTAATGGAGGAAATGCGGCGCTTCATTCAAGAATTTAAAGATGCAGATGCCCGTTTAAGAACATGAAAAAAGTAGTCATTATTGGCGCTGGTCCTGGCGGGTTAGCTGCAGGTTTAATGCTTATCAAACAGGGTTACGATGTGACCATTTTTGAAAAGGATGATCGCGTTGGTGGACGGAGTAAAAAAATCACATTGGGTGATTATCATTTCGACATGGGACCTACATTTCTCATGTATGTCGATGTATTAAGAACTGTATTTAAGCGTGCTGGATTTGATCTTGATCAAGAACTCTCGCTCATCAAACTGGATCCACTGTATCGCTTGGTTTATCCAAAACATACGCTTGAAATCAGGCAAAACCCACACGATAACGTCAATGTATTTGATGAGTTACATCCCGGTTTAGGAGATGCTTATCTGAAGTGGATGGATGATCAACATCAAAAGTTTGGTGCAATTAAATCGATTCTTGAAAAACCATTTCCCAACATCTTTCATCTCTTTCGAAAGGATGTTTTAAAAGCAGCACCCTACGCACATCCTTTTCAATCGGTGTATAAGATGTTATCTGCTTACAGCAAAGACCCACATTTCATTCACAGTTTATCCTTTCAAGCAAAATATTTGGGCATGGCATCTTATCAAGCACCTTCCATTTTCACCATTTTACCCTTTCTCGAACATGCAGGTGGCTTGTACCATGTCATAGGCGGTCTTAATCAGATCAATGAAACGATGGCAAATTTTTTATTTCATGCGGTGGCCGATTGAACCTTTCAACACCTGTCAAAGAAGTTGTGGTTGAACATCAAACGGTCAAAAGCGTCATCACAGAAAAGGGTGATGAGATAGATACGGATCTTTGCATCATGAATGCTGATTTTGCATATGGCATGACATCGCTTTTCAACCCAAAACACCTCAAAAAATATACCCCTGAAAAACTACAAAAGAAAAAATACTCGGTTTCCACGTGGATGCTTTACTTAGGTATCCATCAAATGCTCGATCTTCCTCATCATGAGATCATATTCTCCAAGGATTATGATGCTTATCTTCATACCCTCATGGATGGTAAAAAAACCGATGATCTATCCATCTATGTGCACAACCCCAGTCGAATCGATGAGACACTCGCACCGCAAGGTAAGAGTTCACTCTACATTCTCGTCCCGGTTCCCAATATGCATCATGACACAGATTGGGATGCACATAACATGCAGATGAAAGATATGGTCTTGAATATGATTAAAGAGCATCATGGTATTGACCTTGAACCACTTATTGAAGAAGAAATGATTTACACACCATATGATTGGCAAGAAAAAGAACATATCTATCGTGGTGCGGTTTTCAATTTAGCGCACGGCTTGGATCAAATGCTATTTTTAAGACCACATAATCGTTTTGAAGAATTTAAAAACCTTTATTTGGTTGGTGGTGGAACACATCCAGGTAGTGGATTACCGACGATTTATCAATCGGCATTGATTGCTTTCGATTTGATTCAAAAACATAAGAAATGAGCCCTATAGATGGGTTCATTTTTTTAAAAGCAAATGATTTGATTATACAATTATATTTGATAAAATTAAGTTGTATAAAATATAGATTTAACTCGGAGGATTAAATATGTCAGTTTATCAGTTTACAGTGAAAGATGTTGATCAAAAGGAAGTATCACTCAAAGCATACGAAGGAAAAGTATTGTTGATTATTAACTCAGCAACCAAGTGTGGCCTGACGCCACAGTATGAAGGTCTTGAGAAGATCTATGAAACATATCGCAAGAAAGGTTTTGAAATATTAGATTTTCCATGCAACCAGTTTATGAATCAAGCTCCAGGGACTGATCAAGAACTGAAGTCGTTTTGTGAACTTAATTATGGTACACAGTTCAAGACTTTTGCTAAACTTGATGTCAATGGTAAACAAGCACATCCTCTTTATAAGTATTTAAGAAACGAAAAAAAGAAAGATTTAGGTGATCATGGGAAGAACACATTGTTATCACGTTTGTTACCTAACACCTCCATCAAATGGAATTTCACCAAGTTCCTCGTTAACCGCCAAGGGCAAGTCATTCACCGTTTCGGTCCTGGGTTTACCCCCGATAAGATTGCACCCTACATTGAAGAGGTGATTTAAATGACATGGAAGCTCAATGATCAGTTATGCTTCCTTCTTTATTCGAGTTCACGACAAGTCATCAAGCATTATAAGCCATTCCTTGATCCACTCAAATTGACTTATACACAATATGTGACCATGATTGCACTTTGGGAAGAAGACCATCAAACGGTATCCGATTTAGGAGCGCGTCTATCCCTGGATTCTGGCACACTCACACCTCTTCTCAAAAAACTCGAAGCAGATGGGCGTATTCAGCGTACACGCGATGATAAAGATGAACGAAAGGTTTGGATTGACTTAACAGAGCAAGGCAAACAATTAGCAAAAGAGGCTAAAAATATCCCTTTTGAGGTTTTCCAATCGTTTGCTGTGAATGAAGAAGATGCAAAACAACTCTATGCAATATTAAATAAAATCCATCGTGAAGATGGTGATGGTGAATCCTATGAGTCATCATGAAAACATCATGTACATGAAACGTGCACTCGAACTTGCAGAAAAGGGCAAAGGATTTGTCAATCCCAATCCCTTGGTTGGTGCTGTGATCGTTAAAGATGGCAAAATCATCGGTGAAGGGTACCATGAATGTTTTGGTCATGCACATGCAGAGGTCAATGCATTTCTTCACGCCACAGAGGATGTCGAAGGTGCGGACATGTATGTCACATTAGAACCTTGTTCTCACTATGGCAAAACACCACCTTGTGCACTAAAAATTATCGAGAAAAAGATCAAACGTGTTTTTATCAGTCAACTCGATCCCAATCCACTGGTCAACAGTAAAGGTGTCAAATTGCTCCAAGATGCTGGTATTGAAGTAGAAAGTGGAATACTCGAAGATGAAGCAAGACGACAAAATGAAATTTTCTTAAAGTATATTCAACAAAAAAAGCCTTTTGTTGCCATCAAATATGCGATGACCCTAGATGGTAAAATCGCGACAAAAACACGCGATTCCAAATGGATTACGAATGAAAAATCACGGGCTTTTGTACATGAATTACGCAATCAATACATGGCGATTATGGTTGGTGTTAACACGGTGATTGCTGATGATCCACATTTGGATACGAGAAGAAATAACACGCCCTCACGTCATCCCATTCGATTGGTCATCGATCCCGAACTCAACACACCTTTAACAAGTTATGTGGTGACATCAGCCAAGGTTCAACCGACATGGCTGATCATCGATCAAAAGATTGAATCTAAACGCTTTAAAGACTATGAATCACGTGGTGTTCGCATCATTCAACAGCCCATGCATCCCTTTAATCTTGAGATGTTCATGACCTATCTTGGCGAACAAAAGATTGATGGTGTGCTCATCGAGGGTGGTTCCTATCTTCATGCCACCGCGATTGAATCACAGATTGTTGATAAAGCTTATGTCTTTATCGCACCCAAAATCATCGGTGGAAAAGAAGCACTTACACCCGTTGGTGGTGATGGCATATCGATGATGAAAGACGCCGATTTATTAAACAATATCAGATATAGATCCTTTGATGATGATCTCATGATTGAAGGTTATTTTACAAACCAGGAGGAAAAATAAACATGAAATGTCATACCGTTGAACAGGCTCTTGAAGCCATTAAAAAGGGATTACCTATCATCGTGATTGATGATGACGATGATGATAACGTTGGAGAAATAGTGATGGCAGCTGAACATGTCTCTGCATCGTGGTTAGAATCTTTTCGATCACTGACTGAAGGTGCTTTTTCAATTGTTGGAATGAAGGAACGTTTCAATGAATTAGAGATACCAGCGACCTATGAACGTTCCATCATCAGTGAACATGCAACGCGATTAACCATAGATTTATCACAGTCATCAGATGAAGGCTTGAAGCGATTAGAAAAAACGATTTTGCGTTTGGTATCCCAGGATGCAAAACCAGCAGATTTTAAACAACATGGTACACTCTTCCCGATTGTTGCACGTCAAGGTGGTGTGCTAAAGCGTGCCGGTCATCCTGAATCAATCATGGATTTAACCGAGATGGCTGGTCTTTATCCCGCGGGGTTAACCGTTGAAATGATCAAATCCAACGGAGTTCTTTATCAGATCGATGAACTCAAAGATCTCGCTTTAGCCAACGGTTGGATGATGATTAGCATTGCTTCATTGATTGAATATCGTAAAAAAGATGCAAGCTTAGTCAAACGTGCTGCAGAAGCTAATCTTCCAACTTCACATGGAGAATTTCGCATGATTGGTTTTGAAAATGCATTGAATGGCGAACATCATGTTGCATTGGTTAAAGGTGATATCAAACCTGGTGATGAAGTGTTAGTTCGTGTCCACTCAGAATGCTTAACGGGTGATGCTTTTGGCTCGTTGAAATGTGATTGTGGTGAGCAACTTCAAGCCGCTTTAGATAAGATTGAAAGAGCAGGAAAAGGCGTTTTACTTTACATGCGTCAAGAAGGTCGTGGAATCGGTTTAATCAATAAGATTCGAGCATATGGCCTTCAAGATCAAGGGATGGATACCGTTGAGGCCAATCTTGCATTGGGTTTTGATGAAGATTTAAGAGATTACGGCATTGGTGCACAAATCTTATCTGATTTGGGAGTTACCAAAGTGAAACTGATGACCAATAATCCACTCAAACTAAAAGGTTTAACTGGTCACGGTTTAGAAATTACATCACGTGAACCCATCCAACTCAATCACAATGAACGCAATGAACTTTACATGAGAACCAAAAAAGAAAAAATGGGTCACATGCTTAAGTTTAAAGACTAAATCTTATGCAAAAACCACAAACCATCATTTTTGATTGGGATGGGACCTTGCATGAGAGTATCGTCATTTATTACCCTGCACTGTTGAAAAGTGTTGATTATCTGAAGAATCAAGGTTACACACTTCATCAAAGCATAACACAAGATGACGTCAAGCATTTTATAGGTATGAACCCCAAAGATATGTGGAGAATGTTCATGCCTGGTTTGGAAGATGACGTCATGTTAAAAGCTAGTCAAATCATCAGTGATGCCATGCTAGAGGCGATTGAACGCAATCAGGCGCAATTATATCCACATGCACGCGAAGTTCTCCAAGCGCTAAAAAATAAAGGATATACATTGATTTATCTCTCTAACTCAAAAAATTATTATATGGAAACAATGAGAAAAGCCTTTCAACTTGACCAATATTTTGATGAAATGATTTGTTCAGAGATGTATCATTTCCTGCCGAAAAAGGACATTCTTGCGCACATCAAGTCGCGTTTAAAGCAGCCTATGGTCATGATTGGAGATCGTTATTTAGATATTGAGACTGGTCAATCCAATGGTGCAATCACCATCGGTTGTGCCTATGGATATGGACACATCAGTGAATTTAAAGATGCTGATCATGTGATCCATGATCTTAAAGAAATCTTAACAATCCTTTAAAGAGGGGCAACCCTCTTTTTTATTTATAACTGAGTTATCATACTAAGTGCAACGCCTGACAAAATAAAAATCACAGTATTCCCATTGTATAATAGAGTTACCACACAATACATACAAGGGAGAATACTATGATCTACTTACATCTTACCAT
>Ga0074195_1000685_pt1 | contig 60106 bp, 66 predicted proteins | sample EPASupsiteHSE623_FD_64525 | JGI IMG/M metagenome (GOLD analysis project Ga0074195, IMG submission 64525) | Bioremediated contaminated groundwater from EPA Superfund site, New Mexico - Sample HSE6-23 | ecosystem: Environmental > Aquatic > Deep subsurface > Groundwater > Contaminated ...
ATAGACTTGATCTGCATCCTGTTTTCTCCTTTTTGGTCATGGATTTCTTGGTCGATCTCCATAATGCCAAAAAGAAAAACAGGATGCTTTATTTTCAACCTCCGTCAGGGAATGATTTCAATCGGTCAACTCTGCCATCGGCCCTGACGGGTACCCACAAATTTTGCTGAAGAGCCACTATTTCTTTACCAATCGCTTTTCTGCCAAAATGCTTAGGGCGTTGCTCATCGCCTTATTTTTTTCGCGTTGGGCATTTAGGTGCGCGGCATGGTTAATTGCAGCCGCCCATGAAATCCTTGAGGTGGCTCGCTCTGTCTCCCAGATTTTTTCGGACATTACTCCACCTTTTTCAAGAATAATACCCTTCATTTCTTCCCACCACTCGGTAAATCCTGGCGAGTCAGAGTCGTAGTCAATCATCCACCCACCTGTCGCAAGCTGCCATCAACGGCCCACTGCCCGATGCCTCCCTGGCTTACCGATATTTCCACCGTCAACATTACCCGCCCTGTCGCTTTCCCGATTGCGGCCTTTTCCACCAGGGCGTACAGCTCTTGGCTGAACTTCGCCTTTACCCTGTCAACCTTCAAGTCGTTTGCCGCCATGATCCCCCCGGTAACAGAATTATACGCACTTTCCACACAGTTGCAAGTATTTACTTGCCATTATGCAGCTTTTTCCCATGGCCAAGCCGCCTTGACATCCTCCAGCCCTACCAGCCTCCGCAGCTCCCCGGTGATCTTCTCGGCCAGATCGTTCGCCTGTGCCTCTGCCTGCCATTTGCCGGCCACAGTGTAGTAAATCTCGGTGAGCATGTCCAGAAGAGGGTCAAGGGCTGGCCGCTGCATCCTGGTTGATGGCCTTTCGTACAGGTCGGTAACGGCTTGGTGCGCCACCGATGCGAGGGTACACATCACCCATTGCCCGAGGCGGATGTCTTTCTTCACCTGCTCGGTCCAATCCTTGAGCCTGGGGGCGATCCATGCGCCTTCGTTCGGGTTCCCCAATGTTCCCGGCCATGCTCTGCTGATTCGCACGATCTCGGCATGGGCCTCTTGCAACTGCTCACGGAAAGGCTGGCCGATCTCAAACGAGTTGGCGATGGTCTGTACTGCTATGTCGGCTCCCCATAAAAGGGCGAGGGCTTGGCGGGTGTATCTGCTCATGTTTTATCAACCACCTTGTTGTCTTTCCCGCACACCGAACAGGCTATAATGTCTGAATAGCACTTGGCATAATTCACAACATCCTCCTCCAGAGAGTACGAGCCGTAATTTTTTGCCATGCAATGATGGCACTCGAACACTATTGCCTTTTCTGCTGGGACAATAGGCGGATTCGCCATTTCACGACGACCATCATCACGCCCTGGGCATGTGGCGCAATCCTCATGGCCGTAGAACTTATCTTCCTTGTCGAAGCATTGTTTTGAACAACTCATGCTTTGAATGGCTCCATGTGAATCCGGTAATAATCCCCCGGCCAGCTATCATAAGGGCACGGGCCAATGTCGATCTTAACCACCTCCCGCAAGATTGTTGTCTTGGAATATGCGCGGGAAAACCTTGCGTGTGTGATCTTCTCGCGCCGGTCCCAGATCAAACGCTTCCAGTGTGGCGACATCTCCCGGTACTCGATGTCCTTTGTGCCGTTCACCATTTCAGTGAACCAGTGGATTGTGAGGACGAGGTGAAGGGTTATGCCGTAGGCCATGTGACGCCCCTTATCTCGCCAACTTCAAGCATTGATGCCCTCACAAGAAACACGTCAAACCCATCAATAAACGAGTTTATTTTAACCCTGCCCTTTAGTGCATAGGGGATGTTGTCTTTCGTTAGACCAAGGGCCTTTGCAGCATCAGGAGAAAAGATAATCCAATCTTTATCTGGGTCCATGTTCTTCGACAGCAACAGATTCCGAAATGGGGCCACCTGGATTTCTTCCATTTCCTTGATACATCCCTTGATTTTCGCCAAGGTAAGCGCATCGTCGCATGTCGATCTGCCGGTGGTTGCCGAAGTGTCGAGGCTGATAATCATTCCGCTCTCCCGTTGAACTCCTGGTTGACCATGTCCAACAACCACATGGCATCGGCGTGGTTGTCATCCTTGGGCGCCACACCCCACTTCTTCACGAACGCGGCCATCATCTCATCCTTGCCAGCATTCCCCTTCCCGGTGGCGTGTTTCTTGATCGACCCCGTATGCCTGGTGGTGTGATTCACCCCGTGCTTGGCGCATGTGCTCTGCATGTGGGTCGCAAAGCCAGCCGCAACTTCCGTCGCCGCCCCGCCCCGGTGGTGGGCCTCCTCTGCGACGATAATATCAGGCCGCGATTTGGCAATGATCTCCTCCAGCCAGGAGACAAAGCGCAAGTAGCGCATGCCTGGGCTCTCCCCCCGGCGCAGGCCAAAATTCTCGGTTCCGGAAATGTCCGGATCGTTCATCGCGTAGCCGGTCTTGGTGGCCAAATCTAGCGCAAGAATCTTCAAAACGGAACGCCATCGCCCATTACAGGCTCGGGAAAAGGTTGTCCGCCATCGTTTCCGTGGCTCTGGTGCCCCTGCGAATCGCCGCGAGAAGACAGCATCTTCATCTCTCCCACGTTGATGATCGTCTTGTAATGCGTCACGCCATCCTTTTCCCACTTCTGCGTTTCCATCTTGCCGGAAACGAAAAGCAGCATCCCCTTGGTGACGTACTGCCCGATGATCTCCGCCAGCTTTCCCCAGGCCGTGCAGTTTATCCATTCAACTCGCTCCATCCTTTCGCCCTGCTTATCCTTCCAGGTCTCGGAGCAGGCGAGGGAGAAGTTTGCAACAGCGGATCCGCCCTGTGTGTACCGAACTTCCGGATCTTTACCGGTACGGCCTATGAAATTGCATTGGTTGAGCACTGCCTACCTCCTTTTTTCTGATTCCAAACAATCGCTGCATCGAAACCCGTCCGGCACAAACACTCCGAACGCGCCACAGTAATCCTCAACCTCTTCGTTTTTCGTCATAAACTCTGGGATAAATGCCCAGCACGCATCAAGTTTATCCTCCCTGAGAGCAAAACATTTTTGCGGATGCACCGGCTTAATTTTTGCCACGATAAATACCTCACGCATCGTCTTGTTCGTCACCTTCCGCTTCCCCGCAGACTTCGCGGTATCCAAGTGCCCGGCAAGCACGTTTCCTGCCTCGCTGCCGTGTTTTCTCAGTGCGCCTATGGCGACATGCGCCGCAACCTCTCCCCGCGCCACCATACCCTGCACATCGCTGTTTGATTCGGCAAGGAAAACCATATCGTGGACATGCTGGCGGGTTTTCCCCACCTTGTCGCCAATCTCCCGCTCATTCCAGCCGAATGCGGCCAGCTTGCGATACTGTAGACCCATTTGCAGAGGAGTGAGGTTTTTCCCCTGGGAACTGGTCAGCATGTGGGCAATACGATCCGCGTCATTTCCACGAAACGGCACCACGTCAACCCGCTTGATTTCGTGCCCCTCCTCTATCAGCTCACCGATGGCTGCCAGCCGGTGGTGTCCGTCCACCATGATTATCCGGCCATTATCCACACGGACGAACAGGGGCGGGAGAATCGAACCGGCCAGCATCGACATTTTCATGGCGCCAACATGCTCCTGGTCAATCGGTCGAGCGTTGAAACCCTCCTCAATCTCGATTATCTGCGGGTCAACCTGGAACTGCGTTGACTTCTGCACCCCTTCCGTCTTGCGCTCGGCTAGGACTTTTAACGAAACGGCTCCTTTGGTTTCCGTGGTCATTGATCTTCTCCCTTTTTACTGGCCGACAACTCGAAGCTGCGGCCTTGGTTTTTCCTCTGCCAAAACTATCTCCCGGGCCTCGGTGTCGCTGATCCCTTTATCGAGCATCACCGCTACAACTTTTTTTGCGAATATCCTGGCTGCGTTTGCCTCTGGGGTGTCTACCCACGCCTCTTCTTCGATCAGCCCGGCCACAGGCTTTTTGGGTGGGTTCGCTCTTATCTCGTCCCGCAGCTTGATAATATCCGAGACTTTTGGGAAGAAGCTGCACCGCCTGCGGGCCAGCTTTACGACCTGCAAAAATTCTTCTTGGCTGGTGCGATCCTCGGTTAAGTCCTCGAAATAATCAGAGGCGATAACCCGAAGAGTCGCCCCGGTGTGGCCCGCCTCAGGGTAATGAGAGACAAGGCGCATCAAGGATTCCTGTACCTGGGGCAGGGTTAATTCCATTTTTTCTGTCCTCCAATTCTTCCAGCATATTTCCCACTTCGACCATGTACGCTTGCCGTCCCGTGAGCCGTGGCTGTTGTTGGGCACCTTTGGCGTAATAATTATTCAACCACTCTGCTTTAAAACCGCCCCACCCGACTTCGCAGCATATTGTCAAAATTTCGTTTATCGTTTTTCCAGAAATAGAAACTTCTTTTAAAAACCCATCGAATGCCGTCTTGGTGCTGGCAAGTTTTTTCGTTTTCCGAACTTTAAGCCAATCTTCTGCAAGCTGTCTTTCTGCTCCCGCCTCAAGCAAAAAAGACACGGCTGTAAATCTTTTTTCTTTTTTCTTTTCTGTATCTGTATCTGTATCTGTATCTGTATTTGTAGTAGCCGTAGCAGAACTACGTAGTTCTGCTACGGCTACTACGATTTCACCTACTGTAGTTATTTTTTTGGCTTTTATAAGCGATATGATCCCATTAACTACAGGGTGTGGGTGAAACCACTCTCCGTGGCTATGATACTCGGCCAATATTTTATGGACACCAACCTCAGATTTTTCTACGGTTTTTATCGTAGCTACTACGGACATATCTGGTCCGTACTCTTTGCGGAGCTCAGAAATTCTAGCCCATGGATTTCTTGAATATCCAACCTTAATTTCTGGGGAACCTGGACCGCTTACAAAGTAGACATATCCACGATAATTTTCCAAACTTTCCCCGCTTGGAAGTGCCTTTCCTCTTGGGTTTATGTTTATACTGGCGAGGTCTTTTTCAATTCTTCCATGCCACCACAACCCATCATGAACTTCAAAAAATTCTTCTAAGGATGGCCGTATTAAAAGCCATCTTTCCTGCGGTATCCTGCACACGCACGATAATCGCTTGTTGCAATCGACAAGAGCTTTCCCCCTCTGCCAATAATTCATAATCAACAGAAGATAAGCACCATGCTCTTCAAGTGTGAGGTGTTGGGTATCTGCAAGATATTCCGCGACGTATAGCTGCATATATGGCAAGGCTGCCATTATCTATTCCCCTGAACGCACAAAACCCTTTTCCAGCGGAACAAGACCCACAGGGAGGAACTTCCCGATCTTGTTTTGACATCCGCTGGAAAAGGGTTTTCTATTTTCATTGGGTTCCTTATTGTTGTGGTTTAAATCTTTATCCAATCTCCGGGTGTCAAGGCCGGGTCATTTCGGATATTGAACATTTGACTTGGACAACAAACAAAAATCAATCGGTAATCACTTACCTTTTTATATTTTCAATGGTAATAAATAATAATATCAGTGGTTGTGTTTAAAACATGAGGCGTTGTTCAATGTTCAAATTAAGTTTTTGTCTTTTGCCAACCATTCAGGCATGGTGATCGTTGTGGTCTGCCCAGGCTTGCCCTTGTAATCGACGAGCTGAGACTTCGGTATCCACTCTGTTACGTCGCCATCTGTCACCTGTATGGCCCGGTCTGAATCCCGCAGGATCTCCACGCAAACATCCACCTCTTCGTTGATTCGGCTCATTATTTCAAAATCCTCCTTTCAAACCTATTTGCCAGCGTCCGCATGATCCCGCGATGTATGTAAAACCGCTGGTCCTCGTAGCTGATATGCTCCCCGTTGATCCGCAACCTGCGGTCGATGTAATCATGTCATGGTCCACACCCATCGGCCACCGCGAAGTCTGGGGCCTTGGTGCCGTTGCGATCCTCGCCAAGCGGCGAATGGCAGGGAACGGTTGTCTCGGTGCCTCCGATGCACACGCCAGGTATCTCAAGGGTGCATTGCTGGCCATTGGCTGCATCGGTTAATTTCTTGTTTCGGTATGGTTTGCTCATGCCGATACCTTTGGAAACTCCTGACCCTGCAACTTCTCCGGGATAGGTGCGCCTGCGCTCATTTGCTTCATAAAGAATGGGGTTCCAGAAACAGCGCATTGGACCTTTAGGTATTCAGCCCAATCTTCTTCCATGGTCCGTGCTTCCGGTCCAGATTCTCCGCCGCAGATAACCCAATCAATTTTCTTATGGTCGTCACCTTGACACCTGATCCCTGGCCCCTGAAAAACACCGGCCAAAGAATCGTATGTGCAAGCGTCCCCGACATCAATTCTTGTTAAGTCAACCTCACCGACCATAGGCTCAACCGAAACAAACCGCAGGGCGGCAGGTGTCAAGAGCAAGATCGGGATGCGCCGGTCGGCCATCTCCTGATTCTCAGCAGTAACGCCAAGCCACCCGTTCTTGAACGGCCAGCCCTTTGGCAACCGTGCGGCGATGTTCTCCGGTCGCTTCGTGAGTATCTGGTATGTCAGGTGCGGAGTTTTTCGGATGATCTCCCACGCCTCATCACGCCACGGGTCGGCTTCCTCAATGAAGAAGTCGGACCATGAGCAGATAAAGACTTTCGCTGGCTCTTTCCATTTCAGCGGTAGATTAAAGGTGGCAGGCTTGGAGCGGATCACAGTTGCCGGGTCTTGCCCGTACCTATTTTTGTCGCGGTACATGTAGCAATTAAGACAGCCAGGGGAAACCTTGTGGCAACCCTGCCACGGGTTCCATGTGTTGTCGGTCCATAAAATTCCGGTGTTTTCAGCCATCATCGTCCTCTATCGTCTGGATGCGGGAGGCTGATACCCAGGCTTCCCGCATGTCGTGAAACTGCGTTCATGTAAAGGGTCATTCTCCGAACCCCAAGCGATGCGGTTGAAAGCATCCGCGAAACCTGCTTTTGAAGAATGCCAGCCGCTTCTTTCTGGCCCTCTTGCCGTAGCTTGTCGAAGGTGTCCAGTATCTCCCGGTACTCTTTGACAAACTTCCAGTCCTGGTCTTCTTCCTCGTTTTCCAAAAACGTCCGGTACACACCAGGAAGGAACATTTCCTTTAGGATTTCGTGCATTTCTTCCGGGGTATATCCCAACTCCGCCCCCATGTAGGTATTCCACTTCCAGAGAAGGGCGTTCTGGTCCAGGCTGCGCTTACCCCTGTGCGGCCTGATTATGACCTCATGGATAGCATCAAGCGGCAGGCTGGCGATAATGACCTGTGCCCTGGACGCTATCTCCTTGGTCTTTATGACGAGGGTTTGGTTCATGCTCCGATCACCAAGGGCGGTATTTGCAGTGCTGGTTGATTCATGGTTTTGCCCTCCCGGTTAAGGTTTGCGGGGTGTTTGTGCCCTGGGCGGTGGTGGATTAGACCGCCGGGGTGGCTTTATAACGGTGGTTAGTGTGCTTCTCCATCTTCTTTGCCCGGCATCAAAAAACCGACACCCCCGCCATCAAACCTTAGATGCGCTGGTGTTTGCTTCCCTGTTGGAGAAATCTCCAGGTTTGGGAGATCCTTAAGTGTGTGCAGAGCGTTCGCTAAAAACATTACTCCGCCAATAAAAACCTCTTCGCTGTTATCTATCCCAGTGCCGCCGCATGGAATGCAGATCGGCACCTTCCCTTCTCCTTCGCACGATCCACACTCAATCCCGCTATATCTGGTAAATTCATTTTCCAACGTCACATGCCCATGGCCGTGGCACTCATAGCATTCAAAATTTAAAGCAATACCTTTGCATTTCGGGCAAGCCCTATACTCTATTCCTTGAGGAATCCCAAACCATTCTCCCGGCTCTCCTGCGGCATTACGCACTAAATCTATATCAACAGGTCGGTCTTTTGTGTCTGGCGCACCACACGATGGGATTCCAACTGAAAAAGCACCATTCGTCGCCCATGTAATTCCGTGTTGAGTAAAAGGCCTGGATAAGAACTTCCGCTCTGGGTCTTTGCAGCAATATTTTTCAAGGTCCATTTTCCTCCTCCTTTCGCACACTAACAAATCAATCAACGCCGGACGGCTAAAGCCGCCAGTTATTTCTGGCGTTAGCGAGTCAACACCAATCTGGTCCCGTTCAGGTCAACATCTTTTCTGCACCGCTCACAAATCCCATTTTTCGGGGTTTTATCTGTGACGCTTATCAAGATCGTTTCGCACCCACACTCGCACCGCAACCATTTTTCGTCATCTTTCAGGTCCCTGTTTTCACACTCGCAAGTACGCATGGTATCTCCTTATTCGCTAACAAATCACTGACCTCATCGCCCCCGTTTACCCACGCTTCCCACTCTTTCGCGGTCCACATCCTGTCGTTGAAATAGTGGGATTTGCATTTTGAGCAATACATGTGCCGCTTCGTGCCTATGCCCTGGCTCAAGTCTTTTGTCTCTGGCGCACCACAACAAACATTCATGCTGCCGCCACCATTACCGGCTTGCCGGTAGCAGCCTGAACCTTCTTCTTGAACTCTTCCGCATTGCTGTTTGAATCTGACAGGTGAAGCAAAACGATCTGCCGCACCTTTGAAATGTCGTTGGCCTTCAAAAACTCCAGCACATTGTCGATACTGAAATGGCTGAACAGCAGCCGGTCACGCATGGCCGGCGTTATGGCGCCACACGCAACCCTCTCCCGCAGGATCTCGGGACAGTAATTCGCCTCGATAGCTATGCCGGTCAGACCTGCAAATCTCGGCTCGATGAAAGCGGAGTCCGTCACGAACAGCCACTTCTCGTCGCCCCTGGCCAACAGAAAGCCAAGAGAGCCGTCGCAATCGTGAACCGTGGAGAATGGCAGCACTGCCCACTCCCCAACCTGGCACCGCACCAAAGGGGTAAGGATATGCACCCGATGATGGCCAGCCACGCACAGCGCGTCAGCCGTGCCCTGGCTCATGTAGCAATCCACCGATGCCTTGAGCAGATCCTTTACCCCACGGGCATGGTCTCCGTGTTCGTGGGTTACAAGGCACCCGGCCAACGATGCCAGGTTGAAACCCGCAGCCCTGCGAATCGCCCCGATAGAAAGCCCGGCCTCGATCATCAGGCCGGGCTCCAGCAGGTAGCAATTTGCTCGGGAAGAACTGGCAATGGGCCGCAAGCTCACTTCTTTTTCTCCGCCAGCTTGGTGCCCTTTATCTTCATGCCAGCGAAGTGCCGGCCAATGCTTTTCGCAGACATGAGACCTTCCGCGTCTTTCTGGTTCACGCCCTTGAAAACATAGGTGCCGCCGCTCTTGAAGGTAACGTGCATCTCGTCGCCATCATGGCCGATTGCGACGATATTTGACGATGTGACGGGCTTCATTTGCATTGTTGGTCTCCGTGATGGGGATTAAGATTAAAAATTCGGGCCGGTTTTTCCCTCGGCAGACTTCTCCGGCTCAACGTCGATAATATTCCCCTGGTTCGCCTCATTATCCAAGGCGTCCCCAAGGCGTCCCTCGGTGGTGCGCTCGTCGTTGTCGTTGGTCAGGGCGGAAAGCATCTCCACACTGAGAACCCCGTACTTTCCGAGGGTGTTTCGCAACATGGTCTTGATCCCCATGGCCTCGCCATCGGTCTTCCACGGCGAACTGGAGGAGTTGTAGGATTTTGAATACTTCTTCGCATGTTTTTCCATGTCCCCTGCGGTCATAAAGGCAGTTTTCTTGAAACCGTTAAGGGTCTCAAAGTGACAAAAATAGCCAACCACCTTATCGCTTGTGCGCTCTCCGCTCAGATCCAGGTGTCCGGTGAGCTTGTCGCCTCCCTTATTCTCGCCCTCGTAAACGACATCGGCGTTGATGTACTTGTAGGCCCCGGTCCTCATGGCCAACTGGATGTATCCCCGGTAGCCGATCTGGAAGGTTGGAATAAAATTCCCCTGCTTGTCCTTGTAGGGAACGATCCATGCGAACCCCAGGCCTTTGTTGACCGGGAGCTTGAGTGTTGCCGCCTTTAGGGCCTCCATGACCACCGCCTGCGGGTTGCACTTTTGCAAGTAGGTGTCGCTGCCGTAGAGGTCGATCAGCGATGCCACGAACAAAGAGGAGTTTTCCGCAAGAGCGTTCTGAAACTGCTCCTGAACAGACTTCGACGCCATGACGTTCTTGAGTTTGTCGATGGGGCTTTTGGCTGGCAGATTTTCTGTGGTCACGGCTTTACTCCTTCTCCACGCGGAGATTTTTATCTTCTTCGGAAACCACCAGCCGGATCACTTGGCAATCCATCGGCAGCAGTTTGGTAATTGACTCGGCATTGTCGAAGATAACCGGAAGCGAGATGCCGTAGTGCTTGGAAAGGGTGCGGATAATATCGAGCCCGACATTCACCCTCGCCCCGTTATTCAGGCCGGTGGAATACGGAACTCCGCCACAGAGGACTTCGCAGCACTCGGACAAGCCCCCGTTGATTTGCTCCTGGAACAACCGAAATCTGGCCAGCTCGAACTTGGAATTGATCTTGCCCTCCAGCATCTCCACCTTGCGCCGGGTGAACTGCTCCATCAGGTACAACTCTCCGGAAAGACGCTCCCACTCCCCGGCCAACCGCTTTTCTTCTGCGGACAACTCAGCGACACGGGCCTGGGCCTTAACCTTGCTCTTGGCCTGCTCGATGCGGCCCTGTACGGCGCCAATCTCCGCGGTGATCGCGTCACGCCTCTTCTTGATCTCCTCAAGGGCTGCCGTGTTGTCGCCTGCCGCGATCATGGCAGACAGCTCGGCCCTCTTCTTGGTCAACTCCTGGGCCTCGGGGGAAGCCTCTTTGCGCTCGTTGATTTTCTTGATCTGCGCGGCGTACCCGTCCACGGCTTCGCTGAGATTAATCACGGAATTAACCTGTTGCTCGATGGCCTTCTCTTCCTGGGCAATGTATGCGTTGTGATCCGCGATGTTCTGGTCCTTGGCCGAGATAGCGCGGGCAGCTTCTTCCTTGAGTCGCAAGCCGTCTTGGTTGATCTTCTCAAGTCGCTCGGCCTTGCGCTGGTTGAACGCCTCTTCCGCGCCCTCGGTCTCCGGCATGAACTGGCCGCAGGTCGGGCAATCGCCCACGGAATACACTTCGGCATTCACCGTGCCCCACTCTTCTCGGAGCGTAGCCATCTGGCCGTTGAGTCCGGCAACTAAATCGTCCACGGATGCGCCCACGTTCTCCGCCTTGAGTGCCACAAGCTTTTGCTTCTCTCGCTCAAGGTGATCCTCGATGTCACGCAGGGCGTTCCTGGCGTTCCTGGCATCCTGCTCAACCGCGTCAAGCTCTGCATTTTTCTTGCGGCCAGCCTCCGTCTCAATCTCCAGAAGCCGGGCGTCGATATTGGCAACCTCCTTTTTCTGGTCGCCGTCCTGGCCAGCCTCGACCCGAGCGTATTCCGCATCGAGCGCGTCCTTCTTCGCTTGAAGCTGTCCCAGCGCAAACTCTTCCGCGCCCCGGTCAATGTCCTCGGCAGGGATAGCCCGGCTTGCCTCATCAATGCGGGCGGGGATCTGCTTGATCTCGGCGTTGATCTTCGTCATGGATGCCTGGACAACCTTCTTGTGATCGTCCGGCTTGCGGGTGGACATGATCTCCGCCAGGGGCTTCAATTCCTTTGATCCGGCAACCACGTCAGCATCCGCCACATCACCGCATACTTCCATCAGAATGGACCGGCGTTGCTGCCAAGGAAGTTGCTCGGCAAAATAGTTGGGCGTGGTCAACAGGCGGAACATCTCCTCAGAAGCGATCTCCGCCACCTTGGCCTGATATTCCTTCTTCTGGACCGGCACCCCGTCAACCTCGTAATCGGTGGTGTGCCCAGTGAACTCCGGCGCGATGAAGCCGCGTTTTTTCTGCCACAGCTCCCGGTATGTTTTCTTGAGGGTGATCGGTGCATTTCCGGTGTTGAACGAGCCTTCAACGGTATGCTCCAGATTGTGGACCGGCTGGCCGTAAACATCCTGGGTCTTGATGTCGAACTTGCTGTTGCCCTTGCTGTCTTTATCGAACAGCAGCCACGATATTGAATCCGCGAGGGTGGTTTTGCCCGTCCCGTTGTCACCGAACACAGAGGCATCCTTTCCCTCCAGGACCAAGGCGAAATTTTTAACCCCCTTGAAGTTGGTCAACATCAGTGCAAGGAGCTTCATTTCTTTCAGTGCGGAAAGGACTGTCTTTAATTGTTGACTCACTTCGTCCGGCATTGTACGTTTCTCCCTGTTGTTTGGTGCCTTCTACTGCGTTAAGGCCCTGCCCGGTGTCGTGACCGAGCAGGGCCATTTTTTTATGCGATGATCTTGATCCCTTCCGGGGCGCTTGCGGACAGCCATGCCTTGATCGTGGCAATCGCCGTGTTCTTCCATGCCCCACCATCCGCCTCAAACAAAGCGCAGAGCGGGCCGTGGTCCTTGTCCGCCTTGATCCGCAGAACAAACTTACTTGCAGGCTGCTCGATGTCGGCAAAGGTTCGGAAGGGCCGCAACACAACCGGGTTGGGAAGGGGGATCAACTCTACCCTGGCAATCCCGGCCTTCGCAGTAACCTGCTGAGTCACGCCGTCATCCGCAAAGTTTGCCTCGGTGCCCTGAGAAAGATTGCCAACGATCTGCATAATTCTGGCAGCGGTCTCGTCCTGGACGAACATGGCTTGCAGATAGACAATGAAGTCTTCCACGGGGATGTAGTTATCGAAGCGATGCCTCAGCTCATAAGCCTCGGCCAACACCAAAACTTCACGTTGACGGAAAGGGCCGATGATTTCCGACTTCACCAGCACCCTGTTGTAGTTCTCCGTATGGATAATTGGTGTCCCCGTGAAGTCTCCGGTCGCCAGATAATCCACAATGCCGGTAAGGGTGTGGGTGTCAAGCGGTACGGCTGTCGGCGCTAGCAAAGCATGAACGGTCTTGGTGGTGTAAGTCCTGCCAGCTATTTCCATCTGCTCCGGGCGGGCTAAACTTTCGATCTTTTCAATAAAACTCTTGTCAATCATGTGGATTTCCTTTTTCTGGTTAATTGTTTAAGGGGGTTACCTGGAGCCACCAGCGACAAGGCTCAACACCTGGCCGGTAACGACATCAACTTCTTCGCCATCTTCATTCTTGACGGTGAGATTGCCCTGTGCCGGGTTGTACTCGCTGGCCACGCCCTTGCCCTTGTCCATCCCGATAAACATCTGGGTCTCGAACGCCTGAACAGGTGCCAGCTTGCCGTCGCAGGCGATTGACACCGCACAGAAAGTCCGGTCCTTATTGGGCTTGATTGTCAGCTTGAGGGTGAGGCCCCTGGCTGCATCCGGCTTGGTGTTCGGGTCGCTGATGTTGGCGATCACCCGCGAAAGCTCGTTTTGAAACATCTCCGCTGCGGCCCCATGCCCCAGGTTGTCGAGCGAAACGTACTGTTGTTCCTTCATCGTTTTTTCCTCCCTATTCCTTTGATTCAATCTGCGAAGCCAATCTCCGCAAAAAACTGACCACACTTGCCTTCTCCCCGGTCAACCCAAGTTTCGGATGCTCCCCGGTGCGACCGCCGAACAGGTCAACGCATACCCTCCTGGCCGGGCCATAGAGAGAATCTTCACTTAAAATTCTCACCTGATCCACATTGACCTGCTTCATTGTCCGGCTGCCTGAGTAGATCGTCACTGGCGATTGCATGGCGGGACTCCTTATTTATCTTGTTGCACTCCGGGCAAACACACACCCATACCGTTACGCGCCACCCGTACCTGTGCGGATCTTCTCCCCAGACAAAGGTGTGGTCCTCATGGCGGCACAAATCACATTTGAGAATGATCTTGGCGCCCATTACTTCCTGCTTACAAAAACAAACTGCATCGTTTCCGGGTCGTAGGACATAAAGCCTACGCACCCCAATTCATCAAGCCGTTGCTCCTCAAGCCGGTCTGCTTCCAGCCGCAAGCCCAGGTTGATGTGGGCGAAGATTGCGGCACCGACAATCAGGGTGACGAATATGGCGGTGATTATTTTGTCTGGCATTGCTGTGCTCCGGCGCATATCCGTATTGAGTTATATGGACAGCTTCTCTACTATTATCTTTGTTTGTTTCCCAACCGTCTCAGGCGATGGCGGGTCAACACCGAATCTCACGCCAAGTGTTTTGTTGGAACGCTTGTGCAAGACCATTGAATATCCCTCACCGCCGAAAACTCCCATGTCGAACGGGCGGTAGACGATATCCGCGATATACACACCATCACTTAGGTGCCTTGTGGCCTCTGTTCTGATGGCGATTAAATTGTCCGTTATTTTCCCCGGCATATCCGCACCGATCCGCGCACCGCGGCTTGATCCATCATGTCCAGGGTTAGGCACACCGCGCCAAAGATCATGGCGGCGATGAATAACCCGGCCAGTCCTGTTTTTATTTGGCCATTGAATGACTTCATGGTCGCAACTCCTGGTAAATCCCTTCTTGAAGGACCCGTATTTTCGCGGGCAGATTTTCGTCACGCTTCCAAGCCGCACACGCCTCCCCTGTTTTGCTCGGACATCCCTCTACGTCTCTCCACCCGCAGTTCTCGCACTTCATTGATTGCGACACGCTCAACCCTCCTGTGATGCTCAATGGTTCGGTGGTTGGCTCCACCCTTACCCCTGGTCTCGATTCCAAACTCCTTGAGGTCCATCTGGATAACCCGTGGCGCAACTCCGAAAATCCCGGCAATGGCAATGATGGAATGGTCCCGATACAGAAGGGTCAAAACCTCGCCCCACTGCCCCCACTTTCCGGAAGTGCACAGCCCCTCAACCGACCATCCAAGCGACACCATCCATTCGGCGCGGGTGTTTATCTTGGCGAGAGTCCTTCCGCCCAACCGGCCAGAGGATAATGCGTGCTGAATCGTGTGCCCCTGGCGAATCCGACTTGATATCGTGTGCGCTGCAAGGCCATACTCTCTGGCCAGGGCGGCGATGGATGGGTAGGAAACCCCATTGTGCCTGATTTCGTTCATCGCATTTTCCCCATAATCTCGTCGCACATTTTATCGACTATGCTTTCCTGCGTGGCGAACTGCTCCACGAACTGGTCCACCCACTCGTCCTTGATAACGATCAATCTGCCTGGCGGCAGAGTCGCGGCCCGGAGCGGCTTGCAACCCGCTGGCAGGTTCAGGCCCTTGCGGTAGTTTGAAACCACGCGAACGCTGACCCCGATTCTTTCCGCTGCCTGTAATGGTGAAAGCCAAGTCATGCTGGAGCCCCCGAGATTGCGTCTATGTCGGATGTGGCAAGATTCATGCTGCACTGTCCAGGCGCCGATATTTGCCAAGCATGTTCCAGTCGGCATCAAGCCGCTTTCTGAACATGTCGATCACCTCAACGTGATAGGTGTTGACCTGCCCATACGCTGAATCTTCGATACGGTGGATTGCGTAGCCCAACTCGATTGACAGAAGAACCAGCCGCTTGCCGATGGGTCCCCACATCCCCTTGCTCACGATGAAATAATCCCTGACCCAGGAGATAGACTTTGCGCACTTGAAGTCCCGGCCACGGCCCAGCTCGTTTTCAAGCTGCTTCTGCTTGCGCACCGCGACCGATGCCGTGGCCATCGCCGTTGCGGTCTTGGCGTCAGAGATATAGGCTTTCGTGCGGACAGCCTCGTCTCGCTGCTTGATGGCCAGGTCTTTCATCTCCACTTCGTTGGCCAGCATCCGCAGGGACTCGGCGAATGTGGTGGGGAGTGCGGGAGAAGAGGTCACGGCTTTCGCCTTCCTTTCGCATTCAATGAAGTAATCCCGAACCTCGAACCCCTTGTCCGTGCCGCTCATCATGGCGACGTGCTTCCCGGCATCCAGTGTCAGGTGGTATTCGACGCGAAACCCGCGATTACCAACCGCTCCCCCTTTTGGGGGAATACCGATAGCCGTATAATCTCTGCCATCCAACAGCCGGGCTCTTGTGATCTGGACCTTTATCCAGTCGGAAAAGTCTTTGTTTACGCCCAGCGCTTCGTGCAGATCACGGGCATTTATGGTGCTGATCCCCTCACCGCCAATATTGGCACTTCCTATCTTGATTATCTCGCTCATTGGCCTTCCTCCTTTTGCTGTGGATTGGAAAAACCTTGATTAACCAGGGCCTCGATAATTTTTTTCCCGGTCCCACATCTCCACTGTCCCCGATTGCCCCGGATAACGGCCCCTACATATCTGAAGTTAAACCCGTTCAGCGCGGACCACTTCTTGACCGTCAGGTCTCGATCCCACATTTGCCGAACAATCATATTCATTTGACATTCCTCCATGTGTTGACTTATGGTGTACCTGTGGTTACTTCACCGCCAGCCCCCACCAGAACTTTTGAGCATAGTAACCAGAAGGTAAACACAATGTCAACAGAAAATCAACCAACCGTAAAAAAAATATTCGACTCAATTAAACTAGCGAAAGGACTCAGGAAAGACTCTGAACTTGCCAGCCTCCTTGGCACCACAAAGCAAAATATCTTCAATTGGCAGAAGCGAAACAGCATCGGCGACTATGGATTGTTTGTTGATCGTGGATTTTGCGAATACTACATGAGGACAGGCCGTGGCCCGATGATGGTGAGTGACAAAATCCCGCTCCTTGGCGCAAACGTCACGGCAGGCCCGGACATCATCGGGGGGATTCCCCTTATTTCATTTGTTCAGGCAGGGGGGTGGGCGGAAATCGTGGATAACCTCCAGCCGGGAGACGCCGAGGAGTGGATACCCAGGATTTCCGGTGTCGGCCCTCGCTCGTTTGCGCTGCGAGTGTCCGGCACCTCCATGGCGCCGGATTATCAGCCTGGGGATATTATCGTGGTGGACCCGGACTGCCAGCACAACAACGGATCACTGGTGGTGGCTCGGCTCAACGGGGACAACGAGGCGACTTTCAAGAGGATCGTAATCGACGGGGGAAAAACCTTTTTGGAGCCGATCAACCAGCGGTATCAGCCGCTTGATATAACAGGCAGGGATGTGACGATCTGCGGCGTGGTGCGGCAGATGTTGAGGAATGTTCAGTAGGCGAACCATTGTGATGGGGGGGGATTATGAAAAAAACGATCTTGATAGCGGCAGCCTTGCTCTTTGCCTTGTCTGGCCCCGGCTATTCTGCGACCAGCGCAGGACAAGAAGAAGCCAGGACGACCATTGAGCGGCCGACCAAGGCCCCATGCGTCAAGCCGCCAGACGACAAAACGGGAGCAGGACAACGCGGGTGTTGCTCATGGCATGGCGGCGTGTGCGGTTGTGAGGATGGCAGGGCGAAGTGCTGCGATGGGACATTGAGCCCGTCGTGTGGGTGCTAAAGATGAGAAAGCGACAGACATGGATGGTTCTGGCGACGCTCTTCTTTTGGCAGGCTCTTTTTTTATGCTCCAACGCGATGGCAATGTGGGGAATAAGCTCATGGGACGATGACCGTGGGCCAAGCGGGGGGATAGACCTTATCCCAATCATTTTTGGCGTGGCGATGCTTTACATGTTCCCGTTGTTCACTTCTGCGTCTATTGCTGCCATTTCTGCCCTTGCGATAATGCACAATGGGGGCACCACGCTTGCGTGGATTTCCCTGTTTGTTTTTGGAGGAATGGCGATCATTTTGAAACTCGATAGCAGACACAAACAAAAAACAACCACGCAAGCACCTCTGGAGGGCGGGGAATGAATCTTGGCAACAGAAAAAAGAAGATCGCGGGGTGGGCACTGATCATCGCGGTTGGCATGCTCATAATGCCACCATGGGTCTACACCAAAGAATCGGCCTATGGGGGGCGCATTTTGGATGTCAGGGAGGATGCCGGGTATGATTTTATTCTTGATCCCCCTAGTCACAGGAGCCCAGTAATAGACTGGGGAAGGCTGGCAGTCCAGATCGCAATTGTGGCTGGTATCGCAGGCATAGCCATATTGAAAGGAAAAAAAGACGAGTGCGACACCACATTATCCTAACGACTGTCGTAGCCGATCTCCTTCTGTTCTCTTTAGCCTTTGCCGGGAATACACGCCCGGAAAAGCACTACCAAACTCAATGGTGCGCGGAGCATGGCGGACAAGCCGAGGTGGTGCTTGCCGACCAGACCCGCGCCGACTGCATCACGGCCACCCACGCCATTGAGTTCGATTTTGGAAAAAAGTGGGCCGAGGCCATTGGTCAATCTCTCTACTACTCGATCCAGACCGGGAAGAGAGCCGGTATCGTCATGATACTTGAAAAGCCAAAGGACCGGAAATACTGGATCAGACTCAACAGCACCATTCAGCATTTTGGATTGCCGATTGACACCTGGGAGATGGACAAATAATGGGCGTTACCGTAAGGGAAAAAACAAAGGGGTCTGGAGAGTGGTGGGTGTTCGTCCGGGCAAACGGAGTCCGCCATTCGGCCAAGGCCGGGCCAAAAAGCCTCGCCAAGCAGCTTGCCGGCCAGATCGAGCGCAAGATACTCCTGGGCGATTACGAAACCCCGCTGCCCCCCGCCATACCCTTTGCCGAATTGGCCGCTCATTGGATCGGGGCCGTGGTTCCGGCGCGATGCAAGGCATCAACGGCCAGGGAGTACCGCGCCATCCTCGCCAATTACATCTTGCCGGAGTTTGGCCCCCTGTCGCCTTCCGAGATCACCCGAGCGATGATCCGCGACTTTCTTCTCAGGCAAACGCGGTCCCGTTCCACGGTCGGCCACATGAAGGCGGTAATTTCCGGGGTGCTGAACGAGGCACTTGAGCGTGATCTGATCCAGGTGAACCCGGCCTTGCAGTTGCAGCGGTTATTCCCAAGGCAAAAAAGACAGCGGGAAGCCGTCGCCCCCCTGACCGCCGATGAGCTCCGCCACTTCCTTGCCACAGCAAAGGAGAGCTTCCCCGGCGACTACCCCCTTCTGCTGTTCCTGGCCCGCACAGGCGCCAGGATCGGTGAGGCCCTGGCCCTGGAGTGGGGAGACATAAACTGGCCGGGAAGCTATGCTACCATCGAGCGCAGCGTCAACCGCGGGGAAATCTCCACCCCAAAATCAGGGCACTCCCGGCGCGTGGATCTCTCCCCGCAGCTCATAGAAGCACTGGCACCATTGAAAGGGAAAGGGCTTGTCTTCCGCGATCAGGTGGGCGGGCTGGTAAACCCGGAAAATTGGCGTAAGCGGAACTTCGCCAGGATTGTGGGGGCCTCGGGGATAAGGCGTTTCCGGATCCACGACTTGAGGCACACCTACGCCACCCTGCGGATTAACAAGGGCGACAACATCGCGGATGTCAGTAATCAGCTCGGCCACCACTCGGTTGCCTTCACCCTGAACATCTATTATCACTGGCTTCCGGGCGGGAATAAATCAGAGGTTTCCGGGCTTGACAGTCTTTAGGGCGCAACAAGCGTAATTGGGTGCCATTGGGGTGCCACGGAATGCTTTTTTTGGCACCCTAGCGAATCGTAAATAGTTGTTTTTCCGTGATTCGTCTTTCAAAAAACGCACTCTGACTCTGCCTATCGGGGTTCGAATCCCTGTCCCCCAGCCAAGCAGCCACAAGGGTTTCCGCTAAAAACGGAAACCCTTTTTTGTCCAGGGTGCCATTGGGGTGCCACGGGGTGCCAAACGAAAACAGCCCCCGGCATCAGGAGGGAGGGCCTGATGCCGGGGGCACGAAATCCGCTGAAGGAGGGCAGCGGAAACTTATTGCTCGTGATTACTCAGTGCGGCCCCAAGGCGGTCACACGCACAGCGTATCTTTTCCCATGCAGTCGGCAGCCGGAGACGCCGTAACATAACCATTCCCGCCCGCAGGTCTTCGTGGGCGTGAAGGATGACCTCGCGGAAATGGTCGGCCCTGGATATGTTCAGGGTGCTCACTTGGTCCGCACCGCATCGCCGGAACATTTCGGGCAGGGCATAACCACGGCCCCGCTGCCATCATGGAAAAATGCGTTGCACTTCCGACATAGGTAGGCCATGTGTCACCTCACGGATAGAACTTGTGCCCCTTGTTAAGCCAGGCTTGACACTTTACGCAGTGTTCGCAACCCGGCATTGCCTCGCGCCTTCTTTCTGGTATTTCGTCGCCACACTCCAGGCAGGAGAAAAGCGACGGGCCTGCCTTCTGAATCCGTTCCCTGTGCGCCGCGAGAGTCATGTTGATATGATCTATCTCGCCCGCAGATGAATAGTCGCCGTCATCTGGCATTGCGGACCGCCTCGGCATCTGCCCGACAGGAAATATAGGCGTTGTTGATCTGGTCCGCCTTTAATGTGAGCCGTTGAAGTAATCCGCTAAGGTCCGCTGAAAGAATCCCGGAGGCATCGGCTCCGTCGTCTGGACGATTGCCGGAACCGGAGGAACCTGCACCGCTGGCGGCACCACCACCGCCCCCACGTCCTGCATGGGGGTCGCGCAACCTGCCGTTGACAGTAAGATCACGCAGGCGAGCAGTAAGGCCGGCCACGACTTTGGTATTTTTCGCATCTTGGATCTCCTGGTTGTTTTTTGAGGCTTGCAGGGCCTTTTCCGTGGCCGTCACGCGGGCGGTTTCTTTCGCCAGCAACTCCACCGCCTCCTTCTGCTGCTTCTCAATCTTGGCGTTGTACTTGATCGTGGCTCGTTCCTCGCCGATTCCCTGCTGGTGGCTGGCCCAGGCGAAATACCCGGCAATCAGCGCCCCGAACAGAAGGGCACCGGCCCCGATCTTAATGGCCCATAGTGGCATCGTGAAGCCCCCCCATACACTTTTCGTAACGCTCCTTGCTCCGCGCCCAAACGCCGGGGCAAACCTTATTGTTGGGGATTGAACAGTCATATCCACCGACCCGCTTGTAAAGCAGATACCCCCGGCATGACGCCTCATAATTCCCTGCGTTGGCCTCGCGCACGATGGTTGAGGCACACAGAGCCTTGGCCCCGTATTGGTAGGAAAAATCCACCATCACGTCATATTCTGCCTGTGTCAGCGGGGCCGTAACGCATTGCTTTATTCGGCCCTCATCTTTCTGGACATGGGCAAGCGTTCTTGCTACTGCCTTCTGGGGAGTGATCGTGTCGCCCAACTGAACGGCTGTCCCATCCTCGCGGAAGGTTGAGCCAAACCCAACGGTAGGCCGGTCATTCTTCACGGGGATAATGGCCTTATCGCTGTAGCCCTCGCTCATTACCAAGCCAACCAGGGCAACAGCAGACAAGGACAGCGCGGCGATGCTGCGGCGGTCAATCTTCACTTGCTATCTCCATCGGCCCGTTCAGCATGTGCAAAATCATCTGTTTGGCTTGTTCTGCCGTGAAAAGGTTTGTCCCAACCGGCCACGATGGCATATTACCTCTGGCATCAGCCCCATGCTGGAAACTGATACTCCCGTCCGGCGCAAAATCCTTGGGCAATTCCCATGACAAGAATCTGTCAACCATCACATCAACGCCGCAATCAATCTTCATCGAGCATATCCTTTTGCGCGACCAGCCTGGCAAACATGGCACTGGTTATGACGAGGAAGGTCAGCGCCGAGAATACTCCACGGGGCAGGGCGTCACTGAACATGGGGAGGATAATTTCACAGGTAGACAACAGACCGGCTATGGCAAGCAGGCGGAAGGACCAGGCTTTGCGGATGATTTTTTTCCAGTGAGGATAGAGCTTCATGGTGTTTTTTTCCTCGGGCAACAATCATCTTGGCAATCCTTCATAGCTGCCCAGATAGTATTGACCTCACCTTTCCACTCGCTCCGATTGTCTTTTATGTTCGAGCGAAGGTCAGCCCACATCATCCCGAGCAGCACCACCAGTCCGGCGCCAACAACAATCAATAGGGGCCAATCAGCCGCCCCCGTCAAAGTGTAACCCTTGGGGCCAGCCGCGATTTCCTTGAGGGCTGAAATGATCTGTTGTACCTGCTCCGGTGTCATCGCTCTGCTCCCCATGGTAAAAAATAAAAAAGGCCCGGCCAGAATCCTAAGATCCTAACCGGGCCTCGCGGTATCCCCAAAGGGGCCACTCAGTAACCGTTGTGCTACGTTATGTTGGCCCGCAGAACCGTCTGCTTCTCTTTCGAGAGGGGGAGTCGAACCACCCTTTCCCTTACCAAACCTCGGCCAGCGATCCGGAATCGAACCGGCATTACCAGTCGCGCTTTCGCGCATGTTTATGTGGCACGCCAACAACTTGGCGGTCAATGGCATTCAGATTTTTTATACCACCCATAGTGGCGGTATTGCAAACACTTATTCGTTTACTGCCCTGCTCCGCTCAAATTTGCTGGCCCGGTTATTCAACTTGAGCATGAGCCTGATATTTTTCGGGGTGATCGGCTTGATGTCCGACCGGCCAGACCCTCTTACCAGATCGTTGTACCGAGCTATTTCCTTGCCAACCTCCGGGGTGATTCCTTTTCCCTGAATATGGAGCCGCTTGATCTTGGCATAAATTTCTTTTTTGCGCTCCTGGTACTTCATGGCCACTTCTTTTTCGTTCCACTGTTTTTCCCGAATCCCGGAAAGACGCGAGGGGTTAAAAGAGAAGAAGCGCAAGGCCGCGTCAAAGCCGTCTGCCTTCAAGGGCTCGTTGCCGTAGAACACCTGGCCGTAATTGCCGGTGGTGATCCCCTCGGTTGATTCTCTGGCCGCCTTGGACATCGAGCCGATGGCCGTGGGCAGAAGCGTCTCGATCCCCTTGGACACCTCGCCCCGGCCCAAATGTTGTATCGCCTTCCAGGTATCGGTGACAATCGCCCCAGGAGCCCCGCCCAACTCACTGAGCTTGGTCGGCATCGGGTTGTTGATCTGCAATGAGCCCTTGAGGTTGATCCCCAGGAGACCACCGGCCAGCCCGTGCCGTGCGAAAGAATCCGTGCCAAAGGTTTTTCCCGCCCAGGCGTAAAGCTCTTCCTCTGGGTCATCCCCGCCAATTCCAAGGGCAGAGGCCAGGGCCACAAGCACAGGGGTTGCAATCGTCGCCCCGGCCCCGGACAGGATCGCGGGAGAAAGGAGCAGATACGCCGCCGCCTTATATTCCCCCCTGGTGTAGCCCAGGTCGATCATGTTCAGGAGATAGTTGTGGCTGAACTTCGTAAAGGTGTAGGGCATGGACAGAAGCCGGTTGAAGTCGCTGCCGCGTGTCCAGGCCGGGCGGGTCTCCTTCCCATAAACACCATGGGCGTTGTCGGAGACCTGTTTCGCTTTTTCCCAGACCTGCGCCGGAGACATCCCGGGGGTTTTCTCAGCCACCGCTTTGTAGGCCGCAAAGATAGTTACGGCCCGGTTGGCCTTCTCAACCGCCCCGAACATGAACATGCCCGTGGTCATTATCTTGTTCCAAGCCTCGCCCAACTCGCCGCGCAACTCCCGCGCCGCCTCCTGGTTGAACTGTGCGTCATCCCATCCTCGGTCACTGATCTCCTGGAAAATGGCGCGGTCAGCCTCGCTCAACTCGCCCTTGCCAGAACGGTATTTCCCGTAGGATACTGCCCCGCTGCTGATGTGGGCGCCAGCCTTGGCCAGTGAAATTCCCGCATGGCCGGAGAGCGTGGCCGGCACACCCGTAACCATATTGGTGGCGTTGACCGCCGCCGAAGATACCCGGAAAGCCAGAAACTTGAGCACGGCCAGCCCCTTCATGGTGCCGATGATCCGGTCCGTCTTCTCATCGTTCCGCAACACGTCGATCATAAAGGCCCGGACATCGACAAAAAGGTTCTTCTGTCGCCTCGGGTCAATTCTGCGCTCCTCAACGATCTCCTGATAGTCGGACCATACGGGCTTCACGACCTCCTGCTTGTAATCATCCCAGGAATAATCACGCCCGGAGAAGGCAAGGACCATGGCCCGTGCCGTGTCGCGCTTGGCCGTGCCCGCAGCGATCCCCTTGCCGTATTGGGTGAGGGCCTTGCCCATGTCGGTCTCGTAGCCTTCCCAAACCGTGTCGCCGCTCATTCTTTTCAGCCGGGAGGAGAGATACCCCCGCGCCTTGAAGATGTCGGCAACCTGCATGGTGATAAGCTGGTTGATCTGCTGGCCGGCCTTGATGTCGCTCTGGTTGTTCTTGTCGATGACCGCCATGGAGTCCTGCAAGATGGCGTCTATGGCCGTGGCGATATTTGTGCCGCTGAACACATCGTCAACCGGGGATTCATCGTACCCGAGCGTCACGTCATACCCTTGCGCCTTGAGCTTGCTTGCCTCTCTCCCCATCGGCGTCATGGAGTTTATGAGCTTCTGGAGGGTCGGCTTGTCGTCGCCCACCATCGGCAGGTCAAAGCTCTTGCGGATAGGATTCTCGCCGTCCTTCTTGGCGATCAGCACATACTCGCCCGGTTTGCGGATACGCGGGAAATAGGTGCCGCGCATGTCACCCATCTGGGCAAGGGCCTGTTGCACGGTCATGGGCCGCATTTCCACATCGGTTCGCATCCGCACGGTCAGGCCGCCAAAGGTCTTCCGGCCCTTTACCGTGCCCTTGTGCTTCCGCGCCCAGGCGTTCGCCTTGATCTCCGACATGAAGCCGCGCTCTCCGCCGCCCTGGATCTGGACGACATAGGAAACCATCTCCGCCGCCCGGTCCATCGCCTCGTTGGCCTGCTGTTCGGTGGCGAAAAGAGCAATAGGCTTTTTCGAGTGGGCGCCATAGATACCATAGCGGCCAGACTCGTCAATGGTGCCGTCTCCAATCAACGGGTTGGGCAAGCCTGCTTCCTTGGCCTCTGCGATGATCTTCCGCATATCTGCGGCCATGACATCAAAGCCCCGGTTCGTCAGCTCACGGGCCAGCCTGACGGCCTGTATCGCGTCCTGGCTGTAGCCGTTCTTTTCGAGCTGTGCGGATTCGGCTTCTACCATGGCCGCTACTGCCAGGGCCTCGGTATCGTGCCGGGAAACCATCTTGCCGTCCGGTCCGATGACCTTCCACGTCTCGTCCTCTTCCTTGAGGCTGAACCCCTCGCCGGACTGGTCGAGACCCACCAGATAGTCGTTGGCCTCGGCGTATGCCTCCTTGTTGTTCTTCCGCAGGGCTTGGACGTGGCTCACGAAATCCTTACCCAGGATCTTCTGCTCTGCGGTAAACCGGACATCGCGCCGGTCAAGTGCCGCCTTGAGTACCCGGCCAGCCGCAGCGAATTTTTTGAAATAATATTCCGGCGTGGAGAAGATCCGGTCGAGGAAAGTGGAATCTACCTTGGCCCGCTTCTTCACGGTGATACTGCCCATGGTCCGGGCAACTTCTTCCAGGTTCTCCAGGGACATGGCCTTGGAATACATCGGGTAGCTGGCCGGGGTCGAGGGGGTGATGGGGAGGTAGGGCATAGCGCTTGCTGTAGGATTCTCAGCGATCCACTTATCCGCTTCCTGTTTTGATTCAAACCCGTCTTTTACATGCTCTCCAAGGTGTGCCACTGCGCTCCATGTTTTTCCCATCCGCATGGCCGCAAGCTTTCCACCGCTAGGCACTACATCAACCATCTTCCCCTTGCCATAAGCCTCAAGCATTGCGGGGAGCTGGGTGTCGTAGAGCTGCTTGAGTCCTTCGCCACCAACGCGCAGGTCAATACCAGAGATATGCCGTAGCCCATCTTCGCTCTTCTTCTCAAGCAACTTTTTAGCCGCATCCTTTCCAATAACATTTGGCAATTCTTCTTTCGTAGCATTTTGGGTAATCACCGCCACTCTCCCCTTAAATGCCCGGAGAACCCCATCGTCTGTATACGTTATGCTGTCAATCTGCTTCTCCAGCGAGTACCGATCCGCCTGAGTCTCCCCCGCGCTCATCCCCGGCTTGGTCGCCAACGCCACGCCGTCAAAGCCGTTCTCCTTGGCATAGGCCAGGATACGCTTGACGCCGAGCTGGTAGATATTGTCCTTGAGGTGGGCGGGCATCTTCTTTTGGTTTTCGGGGTTCGGCCCCTGCATCTCCTCGATGCGCAGAATTTTCTTACCGTCTGCCTGAACCTCGTTGAATCTTATCCGTACCACCGGGTTCTTGATCTCGGAGTATTGGGAGTGCCCGTCTTGCCAAATCTTAGCTTCGGCCTGGGCGTCGAACTTCTCTCCCCAACGGTCCGATTCGTTTGGGTCGAGCTTTGATACGTCAGCTATCCCCTGCTGTTTCACCCACTCACCAAACGAGATGAGCCGTGAAGATCCTGGCGCCGTGATAAACATCTCCCGGTAGCTGCCATCAACTGCGCCGGGTTCGGTGTATTGGGAGAAGTGAGTTCCGTCAGATAGATTTTCGTCAAACCCGTAATCCTCAGCCTTTCCTCGTATGTAATCCTGGTCGTTTTCGTCTAGTTCAGCGAATGGTTTCCCCATCTCAGTCACAGCGTACCGATCCATCCATGCGGCAGCTTCGGCCTCAAGTGATACCTGATCCTTCCCCAGCACCACATCCTCAAGCTCAACAGTATTGGCCTTAATGAAATCCACCAGCTCTGCCTGCGTCACCTTGTCGGTCGGCTTCTTCGCGGCCAGCCATTCAGCGAGCCCCACCGCCTCCATCTCCGCTTTCTTCACGCCCTGCTTGGAAAGAAAGTTTGCCACCCCCTGCGCCTTCATGCCCAGAAAGTTGATTTTTGCTACCTGCTCCAGCTTGGAATAAATGGTCTTTGCTGCTTCGATGATCTGCTCCTTGGAGTAGACCGCGCCAACATCTTCAGCTATTTGGGCCGAAACCTTTTTGACTCGGAGAGATTCAACAACCGCACGGGCAAGGTGTTTCCTCGCGGCCACGATGTCAGAAACAAACTGGTCCGAGCCGAGGTCGCCAAGCCCGGTTATCCTGGTGAGCAAATCACTGAGCCACTGCCGGACCCGAGCCGCGATAGCCCTGAATTTCTTCGGTGAACTCCCCGCGACTTCCTGCCAAAACTCTGGCCGGTTGAAGTTGTCGCCCAACAGATCACCGACGATCTCCGCCTTTACGCGTAAATCACTCAGGCCGGAAACATTGCGGGTCTCCCGATACAGCGGGACATCCTTGATTAACGGCGCCAGGGAATCAAACAAATCTTGGAATACTTGAGGGTGTTCTGATTCGAGGAAATGCGAAAGCTCATGCCCAAGGACCACATGGGCAGGCTTGTTGGTGCGGACATCAATAAAAACGCTATGGGCAAGGTTGCCCGTGCGAACAACAACCCCGTTTATTTCTGGGGTGTCGCCGATGGTTGCCCAAACTATTTTTTTGTCGAAGAGGGTTGCGAGCCTTTCAGCAAGCTCGAAATGGCTTTTTGGCCTTCCTCCGGTGACAACTCGCCCTTTTCGATCATGTCTAACCAGGGAGTCAGGCATACGCCAGGGGATGACGGGTCTCTCACCGCCAATCCCTTTTGCCATCTCTCCCGCAAGGTCAGCTTGTCCATAATGCACCTTTAAGCCAAGGGTTTCACCATCAGTAAACGCATCTCCACTATAGGCGCTTTTTTTCGCAGTGTCCAGAGTGTTACTGTCGGCCTTGGAATACAGCGCAACGCCCTTGTCGGTTTCCTTCTCTATCACCACCATCCGAGAGTTGACACCAGTGTTCACCGGCAGGGATGGGTCAAGAAATGTGCCCTGCTCCAGCTTCTCGTCGGTTCCGCCCACGGACTCCAGCCATTCGCGGAAAGCCTGGGCCTTCTTGTCCTTACCAAAGAAAACCCCCTCGCCCATGATGGCCACCAGCCGCCCGCCAGGATTCAGCAGGGAATAGGCGTGTTGCACATGCTCGGCGTCGCGCCGGTCGGAAAATGGGGGGTTCATTATGATGCGGTCATACTGGCCTTCCGTGTCCAGGAAGTCACGGCCAACCACATTGAAACCCTTGGCCTCCAGCAACTCCTGGCGGTCGCTCGACATCTCGACCACATCCGGCTCAACCCCTGCGGCCCGGATGCGCTCCGCAATGTGGCCCCAGCCAGCAGACGGCTCCAACACCTTCATGCCCGGCTCGATCCCGGCAGCCTGCACCATTTCATCGGCGGTCGCTTCCGGGGTGGGGAAAAAGTCCATCCCATCATTCCTGCGGCCAATCATGGCCCGCTCCAGCTCCTTTACCTTGTCCGCTGCCTTGGGGGCCTCGCGCAGGCCGATGTATTCCCGTGCCGCAGCCCGGAGTTCTGCCGGGGTCTCAATGCCCATGCCGGCCAACCGCTTCAATCTGTCGCGTGTCGTCTCGAAATGCCAGGGCACGTCAATATTTTTCCCGGACTTCTCAACGATCTCCGCCCCAAAATCTTGGGATAAGGTGATCCGCTTATCGTCATCCCCCTCCCATATTCCCCGGCTCTGCGCCTCGGAAGGGCTCAGGATAATGAGGTGTTCGCCTCGCTTGAAGGAAACGGTCGTAGCTTGCCCCCGGAACCCGCCGCGCTGAATGGCCTCTTCTGCTCTGGCCTTGGTGGGCAAGACAGCAAGCGCCCCGTCCTTGGTGGTGAAAGAGGAAACCTTGCGCAGGTTCTCTTTGGCAAAGGTCAGGTAGGCGTCGGTAACATCATCGGCCACCGTCATCAGCCTCTTGCCGATGAGCTTGGTGCCGTCCTGCTCCAAGAGCTGGCGCCCGAGCTTGGCCAGGTTTGAACGGAAGGCGGTGTAGGACGGAAATTCAATGTGGTCTGCCGTCTCTATTGTGGGCCGGTCATGCCTGTGTTTTTCAAATGTGCCGTAATCCTGGTACTGAGCCCGCAATTTCGCATAATTCGCAACCCCAACGATGCTGGCCAGTTCTGCCACTTGCGCCTTTTGCCTCACCCGATCAAGAAACTTTGCGCTTCCGTCCTGGATGGCCCGGGCAATGTTCCGCATGGTCAAGGCCATTGCCTTGTCGCTGTTGGCGTTTGCCTCCGCCCTGGCAGCCATACCGGCCCGCCTGCTGGTGTTGGCCTTCCGATCCCTGCCCAGGCTTTCGTCGGCGGACTCTTCCAGCTTGTCGGCCATCTCGGTCAACCGCTCCACGGCGGTCTGCGAACGATCATCGGCATAGGCGTCTCGCCGGGCCTGCGCCTGCTCCTTCACGCCCTCGGTGTCGCCCTTGCTGACGTATTTCTGGAAAGCCTCGGCGGAATCCTTGCTCTTGAACTGAAAGCCGGGGATTGCCCCGTTGCCGCGAAACTTCGAGTACCAGCCCCCCATCTTCTTGGCGGCGGCGTTCCATTCGTTGTAAACCTCACGGTCAACCCGCTCCTCGGCCTGGACCACAAACAGATCGTAGCCGTCCCGCGTGTGCTTGGTGGCGATGATCTCCGCTCCGGTCGTGGCCCCTGCGGCATGTACCCGTGTCCGTGCCTCTTCCTTCCGTGATCCGCGCTCCTTCCGGCTCTTCTCTGCGGTCAGCTCATCAAAGGTGGCCCGTTGCTCTGGAGATAATGACATCCGTGCTTCGGTGAAGGTTTTACCATCCGCCTTCTTTGCGCGAATATAGGTGACAAAATCCTCATAGGTCTTGGGGTCTTTCACGGCCTCGACCATCTGCTCGATCTTGGCCTTGCGATTCTCGATGCTTTCCTGCACAGCTTTTGCGTGGTCCTGCAAATCTTTTTCAGTGGTCTTCCCCACTACGCGGCCCACGGCATCCCAAACAGACTCACCCATGCCGCTGCTGTAGCCACCGCCCAATACAAAATCCTCCGCTATTTCGTACATGGCACTTCGCACAACTGAGGATTTTTTATCGTTCTTGTAGCGGTAAGCCCGCATTCCGCCCATCCGGGAAAGAATATCGGCCTTGGTCATCTTATCAAGCTCGGCGGCAAGGTCATCCTTGCTGTTCAGTGCCCTTTGAAAACCAGCCTTGTACTCAGCAATGGTCGCGTCTCCAGCCTGGATGCGGCGCATGGTCTCGTCATGGAAAGCGAGGTCGGTCTTTGCGGTTGCATCTTCACGCTTGGCCTGGTCGCCTGCCTTTACTTCCCCCCCCTGTTTAGTTAAAGATGGGGCCGCTTCCTTTACTTGGGCCTTCTCCCCGTCCATCTTATCCGCAGCGGCACGAAGCAGCTCGGCGGCGGTCATTTCGCTGGCTGGCTGGCTTGGTGCCTGAACGGATGGCTTGGCATTGGCAGGTTCTTTCGGTTGCAGGTCTTGGTAGTCGGCAAGGACTTCGGCGGGGACAGACTCTCCCTTTTGTATCGCAATTCTTACCGATTCAGAATGTCTCCCGGACCGGAACGCTTCGCTGTCGTATTTATCTCCAGTCGTTGGCGCCGCAAGATACTCATCGCGGGTCATCTGCCACGGCTCTTTTACCCCACCAGCAACCTTCGCCGATACTCCGCCCTCATCCCCCTTGTTTCCTCCCGCATCTGCCGGAGCGACTTCGGGGCTTTGGGCCACAGGAGCCACAGTATCAGCCGTATCAGTCTGGGCATTGGGGGTCTCCTTTTGCGTTTGTTCCTTATCCGCAGCAAGCAGGGCATCAGGCGCAAACTTTCCGGCTGTCCGCTGTCCGCCGCTGAAATAGCGCACCGTAGTTGGTAATGAGTTCACACCCTTTTCTTCCGCCACCATAACTCGGTGGTTTCCTTCGCTAAGCCACGCCTTACCAGTGGGGTCAATTTCGACATAAACTGCCTCACCTGAAACATTGGCCCAATTATCACGGATGTAGGCAAGTGAATCTTGGCGGACATTACCTTGTTCGCCCCTTTCACCTGGGATGCTTACCAGCAGTGATACCGGAAGATTTAAGTCGCGAGAAAATGATCCAGTTATCGGCCCCATGCTCCTCGGGACGCCATATTGATTCTGCCCGTCTTCGGCAGAATTGTCTTGCTTCTCTTTGAGCCACAATTCATTGGGGATGTCCTCACTGAATATTGCCTCTTTTTGCGTCTCACCCTTGGAAGACAAATCAGCTTGCGTCTCATTTCCTGCCGGTTTTGAGACAGAAGCCTCCAGCGCAGCCCCCACCGCCGCCTCATGCTTCTTGTGAAAAACCAGCCCGCCGCGCTTGGTATTCGGGATACCAGTGGGCGCAAAACCAGCGTCTTTCAATTTGGCTCGGAGTGTGGGGATGTCACCCAAGGCAATGATGGACTTGTCGCCAAGGGGTTCTATGGTGATGGGGGTTTTGTCGCTCGAAATGTCCGCCTGCTTGTCGGCAGTTTTGTCATTCTCGGTTGACAAATCAGGAGGGGGGGGGGTCGTTTTCGTGGCGGGAGACACCTTGGCATCGGTCAGAAAAACGGGGGCGAGTGCCCCGTTGACGATCATGCTCCGGTATCTGGATTTCCCGTCATCCGAAACGGAGATGGTTTTGTAATCTGCGTGAGTCTTTGCCCATTGCGCCCTGGTGATCTCATGGCCTCCCGGGATGTTGAGGACGGGAAGCAGGGAGACATTCTTTTTTGCTTTGCGCTCTGCTTCCGACTCCGCGGCAGATTTTACCCGCCTTCCCTGCTGGGTGATCTCCCCTCGGTCGAATGCGTCAGCCTGGGACGCCAGCAGATCCATTTTCTTTTTCGCTTCAACCACAGCAACAGCGCGGTCCACGCTCGAATCAATCGCCTTATCGCGGCTTCTCTCTGAGCCCCGGCCAAACCCAACACCAAGGGGGAAATGCTCCGCCATTGCCCGCTCTTTGCTGGTGCTGCCGGAAAGACGCTCGTATGCCGCCCGCGCATCAATCGCCTTGTCGCGAAAAGGGTTGTACTGAGATGAAGCGGGAGCCGTCGCGCCGACCGGCTCCGCAGCCTGGGTCGAAACCGCAGGGGGGGAAGAAACCCCAGATGGTGCGCTTTCCGTGGGAACGGTAGAGGCGTCCGGGGTGTTGTTGGTTACTTCGGTTCGGGCAGGTCCGGCACCGGCTTGTCGATCATCCCCTGGAACGCCTTGATATGTTCCGGGTCCAGCCCCTTCCGCTCCATCTCGTCCAGGGACTCCTGTGCTATCCGCTGCCCTTCTTTCTGTGTTGAGTTCATTGGTGGCCTCCTTGGCTACATTATCGGCATTCCCCCCCAGGATAGCAAGTTTTTTCCCTGTCCGCTTCTCGTACATCCCCCCGACCATATTGAAAAGCTGCTGGGCAAATGATGTTTGACGATGCAACCCGTTCTTGCGGATGTAGGTAAACACGTCCGCCATCTCCGCCCGGTCTTCCTGCGGGATGGCGCTCTCGAAATGGCCGAGGGCGTTGTCCGGGTTGTCCATGCCTTGCGCGACGTGCGGCGGATCAACGGCCAGGTCTTCGCGCTTTATGGGCAGGGCTACGGGCCTCTTGGTCTTCCCGCTTTCAACCCACTCCTTGAACTGCTCCACCGGCATTCCGGTAATGGCGCCAAGTCCCTTCCACCCCGGCTCGTAGTTCCGCAGGTATGCAGCTTTGGCCGCCTCCTTAGAATCAAAGCCGGTGAGCAGCTTGTGCTCATCGAAGGCCCCGGTGCCTGGGTCAACCTGATCCACCACATAAACGGTATCGCTCTCGGGGTTCTCCGGGTTGATGAACACGTCGAGATGATCTTTATCCTTGCCGACTGTGCCCTTGATGTAGCCGTAGTGGTCCAACATCGGCTGAGACCACGCCTTGCCGCTCTTGTCTGTGCCGGACCTCTCCGACCCTGCCGGGTTCTCGATGCTCACGTCCAGCCCGTGAACGGAGACCTTGCCCACCTTGTAGTTCCCTGCCTTCTTCTGTGCCTCGGTGGGAACTGGGGTGTCATTAAGCGGGGAGGTCGCTGCTTCGTGGGCGCGAGAGGCTACAATATCCGCCTGCGTCGGCAGGTCCACGCCGTGCTTCTTGGCCGCATAGTCCCGGATATAGTCCCACGCAGGCCCCTGGGTCTCGTTGAGCTGCCGCCCATTCAGATAGCTCCTGATCGTTGACATGATCTTGAGAGGTTTTATTTTTCCAGCATGGGCGGTGCCATGCTCTCTGTCGAACGCCTCAATGGTGCTTTCCCTGAACCATGCCGGGGAAAAACCGCCAGTGTCCACCTCTGGGGCATCATCCAGACCATCCTTGGCCCTCTTGCTCTCCCTTGGGATAACTGATTCAAGCCCACGCAACAGTTCGTTCGGGGCAAAGACCTTGGCCGGAGCAGGGCTGTAAAATTTTTTCAGCGCCTCGTTCTCGGCGTCAATCTTCGCACGGTTCTCAAGAAATTTTGCGTAATTGGCGTCTTCTTCGGCAACTGGCGGGGCCAATATCTCCCCGGTGGCCGGGTCGATACCTTCTCCAGGGAGTTCCGGCTGATACGCCTGGTACTCCGCTTCAAGCGCGGCCTGATCGCGGGCAACAACCTTTTCCGCGATGGTGGCAAGCGGGCCTTTGGGTTTTTCCACAACAGGGGGAGCTACTGCGGGTTCTGCGATTGGGGCTTCCATGGGTGCTTCTGCCGAAGGGGGGGCGATACCACCCGCTTCTTCCGGGCGTGTCAGCCCGTTGGCCAACTCGGAAGCAGCGGTCATGCCGCCACCTTGGCCCATGCCGGCCACTGCCCCTTGTGCCCCAGCCGCGCCTACCCCCTCATCCCAAGGCTTATCAAGGGCAAGGTTGGTGAAAATCTGCTCCTGCATGGATTGGGGCAGCTCTTCAAGCCATCCCTCCTTGAACATGCTCTTTGCGATCTCTTTCCCGGAAGAAAGCAGGTTCCCGCCAAGCCGACTTGCCCCGAGGCCAGCACTGGCAACCGTGGCCTCTGCATCCCTGAATCCGGGGATCTTTGACGAGGCCACGCCGATTGCCGCCGTTCCTGCGCCAGCCGCAAGGGCCGGGGCAACGGTGTCTTGCCACTCCTTGCCCGCCTGCCGCCCGGACTCCTGGATGCTTCCGGCTGTCTGCGCTCCCTCTGCCGCCGCACCGACTCGAACCAGGGCAGACTGAACCTTGGGGTCGGCAAAAAACTTCGTTGCCGCCGTGGTCCCGGCCTTGATCCCGTTGGCCGATAGCATCCGCAGGGCGGCAACTCGCGCCGCAGCAACGCCGGATAAAGACATGGGGGCAGATTCAACAATGGAGCCAAAGGCCACGGAAGGATTATCAACCAGCGCCCCAAGGGTTTCCATGAAGCCGTTTGCCGACGAGATTTGTTCGTTGGCAAACTGGCGGGGCTTACTGTACCCGGAAGACAAAACATCAACCGTCTTCTGCGGATCATACCCGATAGCGGACAACCCCTTTCCCGCCGCATTTCCGGTGGCAATATCTGCGATACCGACCACAGACTCACCAAGTCCGACTACGCCCTTCGCCACATCAATGGCGGTGTCCTTGATGGCCTCTCCCGTGGTCCTTGGCTCCACCACCTCAAACGGCTTGCTCGGGTCAAAGCCTCCCACTACCTCAAACGGGGCATTCGGATCAAACGCCATCGGCGGCTCCTATCTCTGGATTGGTGCGGTGATAAGGCCCAAATCAAGCGCCTTCTGGTAGTCTTCCTGGTCTTTCCCTGTGCTCAATGCGCCCCTGGCCTTCTTCGCCTTGAGGGTTGCCGCTATCCCGGCCAGCCGCGCCAGTTCTGTTTCCTCTGCGGTTTTCTCTCTCTTCGACAGCCCGGCCCGGACCTTTTCCTTGGTCTCCGCTGCGTCCCTTAGCACGCGCTCGTTGTTTGCACTTAATCCTGCAAGGGCCTTGTTCGGAACCGGCAGAGGCCCGAGCCCTCGCCCTCTTGCCAGGCTTGCCGCGTCTTTCTGCTCCTGGGTCATGTGCGCCTGGTCGTCGGCAGGCTCTTTTCCTTTCCTCGGCTGTTTTTCCTGCGGATTCGATCCTTGCTCCTGCGGAATTCCGTTCGCATCAACCACAAAGGACTTGCCGGCCTGCGTCAACTTCTGGCCCGGTGAGAACTTGGGGGCCTCTGGCTTTCCGTCCGCTGGAGCACCGACAGCATTACCCATCAACTCCGCATAAATCTCCTTTGCCCGGGCGTTGGTCTTCTCGGCGCTCGGCTGCAACGAAGTCCACTGGCTGCCGACAGCATCCGCCTCTGCCTGTGCCATGGCCTGCGCCCTCTGCATCGCGGCCTCTGGCGTGTAGACAGTCCGCATCTTCCCGGAGCCCTCGTCATAGATGGTAGTGGTGCCATCTTCGTTCTGCTTGACGTGCTGCTTGCCCTTCCCGGTCGCGGTCTGGTCCGTGCTGAGAAACTGCCACTCGCCGTTCTCGTCCTGTATCCATTTTCCCTTGCCTCCGCCGACACCGCCAGCGCCACCACCACCCGTGATGGTCTTCCCGCTCTTCGGGTCGTACAGTCCACGCGGGCCAATAGCCACCGGCTTGGGCTGCTTCGACGGATCGTTGGCATACTCCCAGCTCTTGTCTTCCCGATCTGCAACGCGCTTCGCCGCGGCCTCCTGTCGTTTCTGGTACGCGGCCATTATCGTGGTATCACCGGCCCTAATCAGCTCCGCCTCCAGCATCTTGTTGAGGGCAGCTTTATCTCCGCCCCACTTGATAACCTTCTGGACCGGGAACGTGGCCACGACATCATCCCCATTGCCAGCGGCAAGCCCTTTCTCTGTAGCCGGGGCGTTGTATGACTTCCCGTCCTTGCCCGTAACCTTGAGGTCGAACATCAAGCCGCTTCCGTCCGGGGAGGGAATAACCCCAAAGACGCTGCGCTCCAGGCCATCATCCCCGCCGCGCCGGGCAAGCTCTTCCTTCCCGGCACTATTGAGATACCGCTTGGTCATCTCTCCGTCCGGCAGCTTGCCCTGATCCAGGGCCGTGGAAATCCCGTTCCACAGGTCAAGCTCTTCACTGATCCGCTGGGGGTTCTGCACCTTCGCCGCCAATTCCTGCTTTACTTCCGGGGAAGAGGCCGCGTAATTCTTTTGAAACTCAGGGGATAGCTTGGCAAGGGTTTCCGGTGAAATATCGCCGGTTGTCGCCACCTCATACCGGGCGGCGTTAAGGCCCTTCTGTGCCTCTTGCTCACCCAGGTCTTTGTCGTACTTGGCAATCTGCCGGTCCTGGAGTTCGTTTGATCTCCTGGTCGCCTCATCCTGGCGGACTTCGGCCCGGTCCTGGCGGTTGATGTTGTCGCCGAACTGGTAGCCCTGCATGAAGTCTAGCATGTAATTTCTGGCCATGTGTATTCCCCTAGAAAAGAGAACTGGAAAGGAAGCCGAGTACCCCGCCGATAACTGCGCCAGGAACAGCGCCAACTCCGGCATATGCAGATCCAACTTGTGCGCCCATTACCGCCCCTGTCACAGTCCCACTAACCTGTGCTGTTTTCCTCTGTTGCTTCATCTGTTCGTTCCCAAACTCGATATTCGCATTTGCTCTCTCCCTGTTTTCCTCAAGGTTCGCGAGCTGGCGAAAACCGTTCATCGCATTATTTTTGTAACTTGTACCCAGGCCCAATAAGCTACTCATGGTCACAGTCCTCTGGTGGTCAATCCCCCGGCGAGGATTAAATTGTCTCTATCAACGATGTGCGCTCTGGTGGAGTTTGCCGCGTCAACATCTGCCGCCGCCTTGTTCAGCCCAAGCTGCCGTGAAAAAGCAGGGTCGTCCATCTGTCCAGCCTGGCCGTACCGGCTCAATCCGATGCGGACGTTGTTCGCCGCAGCGTCAGCAGCCTTCCCGGAGTAAGCGCGGGCCGCGCTGATCCCTTCCGCCATCTTCTGCGGGTTGTCGTAGTAAGATTGCAGTTCGCCTTCGATGGGCTGGAAACGCCCCTGGTAGTCAGCCCACTGCTCGCGGGTAATTTGTGCCATGGTATCAGATGCCCAGCCCATACCGCGTCCTCCTATTCCTTCTTTTTATCTTCTTGTCGAGAGGGCGTCTTCCACTTTGACAATCCGAACCCTGCGGCAGACATCGCCGTACTGCCCAAAGACTCGCTCCTATCCTGGTCCGCCATGTCGCCCCGCAACCGCAAGTCGGCGTTTGACATCGCTTCCCGCTGGGCATTCCCGGCAATCGAGCCCATCTCCGCCGTAGACTCTGCCGCCTGGCCCCGCCCGATGCTCACCGCATTCTGTAGGTTCTGCACGGTGGCATCGTCTACCGCCTGAACGCCGCGAGATACCCCGGCCCCGGTGGCTTTCCCTCTTGACACCCCAAGCTCGGTCATCGCCCCGACAAACTTACCACTGGAAGGATCAACCTGCTTGGTAAACATATTTCCGGTGGTTTCAGCCTTCGCTTTGTCGTACTGGCTCCCGATCCCCGCCGCTGTCTGGCTGGCCACCATCGACTTGTCGCCGGAGTCCATGCGGAGATCTTTAAGCCATCGGTCTTCAAGGGGGCGCAGGTCGGTGGTATAATGCGCCCACTGGCCTTTTGTTACCTCGGCCAGTGCCCTTTCCTGTTCTGTTTCTTCTATAGGGTCTTGCCCGCCGCTCTTACCCATTACAGGCTCCTTCTGTAGATAATTCGGTCTTCAGACCATCCTGCCCGGGAAAATCCGCGACGCTGGCTGTCCATCTCCAGGTAGGCACATCCAGCAGCCCGCGCTATTTCTTCTATCTCTGCGATAAGCTCAAGCGAGTCCCGGCCAACCGCGCAGAAGGTGACAACCATCTCGGCCCCTTCTTCCCCTGTTCGGCTGTGGGTGATTTTCCGCAAGACCGTGAAGCTGTCCCGCTCCCCATTCACATAGAGCGCGGCCCGACCTGATTTAATGAGAAAATAGATGTCTTCAGGAATGAAGTCGCACTCTTGTCTGGCACAGATAACCTCAAGCCCGTTGCGGACCATCGGCCAATCTTTTTTCAGCTCACCATGCTCGACCATATTCAATCCCCACAAACGCAAAAAGGCCCGGCAATCTCTTTCAAGATCAGCCGGGCCTTAGAATCTCCCCGCATTAGCGAGGATTCAATGGTAACCGAAAATTATTCCTATGTGCCTTGCATAATATCAGAACAACAGCGGTTTATCTATGTTTTTTTATGTGGGGAACGATGGCAAACTGGAAATAGAATTTATTGGCACTGACCCCGCTTCACGCTTCACGGGTTCCCCTGTGGTCGTGTCTATGATGTACTCGCTTCCGTCATAGACCCCATCTACATGCCAATACTGAGTTCCAAGTAACCAAAACCATAACGAATCCTCTGTCCCGGAAATATGGCCTATAATCTCTCCCGTGTCTGGATCATAATATGTCATTTGCTTTATCATTTTTTGCACCCAAGGATAATTATACTTCTCCGTGCCTTAACGTATGCAACCACGGAAGAGGAGAAGCGGATGTCATATGTCCATGTCCCCGCCCCAGGAGAATCTTGGCAATTAAATAGCTCCTGCCACATTATATACCCTGTCCCCGATCCGACCGTATAAAGGAGAGACCCGTTTCTATAGACCGACATAACCAATGCAGAATTACTGGCAACCTGATAGTAAAGAAAACAGTTTGCAAGAATGGCTACTGTGGTGTTGGGGGCGCTTGCTGGAATTATTATCGGGGGGGCAGTAATTAAAACATGCGTGGTCCCTGCCGCCAACGAGACAACATCGTTTGCGTAGGCAAAAGTGGGGATAATTACCGCATAGTCTGCTATTTGCAACGAACCAACAGCCAAGTTTGCGATCTTTCCAGTTGTTACGGCCAAGTTTGCGATCTTCGCCTCGCCTACGGCCAAGTTTGCGATCTTACCCTCGCCTACGGCCAAGTTTGCGATCTTCGCCTCGCCTACGGCCAAGTTTGCGATCTTACCCTCGCCTACGGCCAGATCCGCAATCTTTCCGCTATCAACCGCCAACTCCTTTATCATGGCATTGGTTATGGTTGCATCCCCAATCAGCAGCGCCTTGATAACGGTCTTCACCACCCCGTTCACCAGCCCGACCTCAAACGGAGGGGTAGCGGATACCGCAGCTTCGCACCGCCAGGTTATTGTCCCATCGGTAACGGTCTGGGTTAGGGTTGTCGGCCAAGTCGGCTCGGTTGCCCCGGAAGTCCCGGCCACCGTCGCCTTGTACGCATAACCGTTCGGCCTGCTCGGGTATCCCATAAAATTAAGCGCCCTGGCCGTGGTTGCTTTCCATTTTGCGTCTACCAGCAGATCAAGCACATACCCCGGGTCATCCGCGGTCGCTCCCAAATGGCCGGCGGTGGCGTTGAACGGCCCAGCGATTCCGTTTTTGTTGACATGCCGTGCCCAATAAAAATATCGCTCAGAAAGCACGTTGTCGGGCGGCTGGTCCGGGTACAGGTTCCACGATGAAACCCCAACCTTCACGGCTTGCCCGAGGTCGTCTGCCTGCGCCCGCCATATCTCAGTGTAGGAATACCCCGATGTCACCGATGGCTGATCCCACTCGATGAATATTTTTGCGAATGAGCCCGTTACCGCCACCCCTGTCGGCGCTGCCGGCACAGGATACACCCCGCCAACCGGCTGCAAGCTCCCGGAAGAATCCCGAGATGCAAGGTTCGCCGCGACAAGATCATCCGCAGACGGAACACCGCCCGCCTTATCCAGCAGCGCGAAATACCGGCCCAGCGTGTTGATGGCATCCCGGACCTCGGTAGGATTTACCTGTGTCGAGATCGTTTTGAGTTTTGGGGTGGCTATGGTCATACCCGCTTCAACTCCTGCATCGTCTCCGCGACAACGGGGTGGTGCGTGATCGCGTTGGTCCCGGACAACTCAACCTCGTACCGATCTGCACGGTATCCGCCCGGCAGCCTGAATGGAAAACGGCTGGCCACCGTCTCGGTGTGCTTCAGCACTCCGTCTGCATAGAGCTTGAAAGTTACCGGGTATGCCGCCGCAAAAACTTGCGCGACGCCCATATTTGCCGGGGATGGCATGTCCCAAAGCCTGCCGCGCCAAGTCATCGTTTTTTTTGTCGCCCCTCCGTCCCAGGCAACAATATCGTTGCCGACCTGCAAGTACAGGGTGTCGGTAAGCCTGTCCGTGAAAACCGCCGTGGCGTAAACGTCGATGTCGGTGAAATCTTCGCTGGCCGGATTAAAAATAAAGCCCGCCTGTTTCGTGCCGGTATCGTAAAAGCCGAAATACTTGCCATCATGGAAAGCCCCAAGGAGAGTCGAGGGCTTGTAAGCCTGCCAGTCCTCCCGGCGCATCAGTGCCTCGGTCGCGTTCTTGGCAATACCCGGCCCCACCACCATCAATCCGTCCGGAGACGGATACGCGGCGGCATACCCGACATCAACCATGCCGCGCTTGCTCACGCAGGCCTGATTTATCTCTATCCGTTCTTTTTCCAGAGTGTCGGGTGAAGAGCCGACAATCAGATACGGCCTCTCGGTGGTCGTTACAAGGATGCTCGACCCGGCCATTGCAACCCCGACAATGGGGTGGTTCATCTTGTGGCGCCATGATGCCGGCCAGGCGTGGGGCTGATATGCCACCGACACGCAAAGATCCAGGCCTTTCGCCCCGACCATGAACCCGCCAGGATGCAGGCACAGGCTGTGCATGTCTGCCGGGGGCGGGTCCCACTCAGTGCTCTCCAGAGTACCGCCAAGAGAAACCCCCTCAACATCATCGGTGAAGGCTGTTACCGCGGCCAGCACCTCGCCAACCAACTTGTATTCGGTGGCCCCGGCAGAACCGGAATAGACCGTGCGATAAATTCTTTTCTTGATAAAGTTGTACGCGCCGGCAGGGATAGCCGGGAGCGTAACGGCCACGGTCTGCGCTGGCTCAACCGACACCGACCCGCTTACTGGAGAAGGCGGCCCCTCCATCTCGACGCTGCCGATCTGGGCCACAAACGTCACAACATACACCCGGTCTTCCGCCTGCGTGGGATCGGTTGATGCGCCCTGCACTGAGACTCCAGGGGCAGAGGTTGGCGCAGGCACCCCAAGCAGATATGCCGCGTTCGGGTAATTCGTGCCCCCGCCCTGCACCGCGATGGACGAGTCCGTGACCTTCGGCACCCCATCCCCGGTGAAGTACGTCACCTCCGCCGCGTTGTCGGCAATAGGCCCGCGAACTGCGTTGACATCGGTAATCCAGTGAAACCAATAGGCAGCCCCGAACCGGTGCAAAGAAAGTTTTGTCCCGACCTTCGTGGGGGTGGCATTGAACAGGGGGATGTTGAATGGTCGTAAGCCGCCACTTTCCACCGTGAGATTCGTGGCCACCTGGGCGCCGCTTTCGGGCAGTAAGTGCGGTTCGATCCTTGGTAGCTTCCCCTTGAAGGCACTGGCCGTGATTATCATCGCTTCCCCCAGGTTTTTATCGCATCCTTCACGCCAAGAACCAGAAGCTCAATGTCCGCAGGAGCGGGAACTTCTTCAAACTCAACAAGCCAACCATTTGCTTTGAGGTCATCAGCCACCAGTTCCGAGCAGATTTTTCCACCCATGTTCCTGGTGGACTGACCAAACAAGTGGTATAGCGGCCGGAGGGCGAACAGGAGGTAGTCAAGAAGCCCATAGCGCGAGTCGTCCGTATCCAGCTTCCAATCCAGATACTCGGCAGTGATCTCCACCGGCGCATCTTTCAGGATCACATTAGACTCAGGGTACAACCCCTCCCACAAGCGTCTGCGTCGGATGAGGTTCATATCCCAGAAGTGAAAGCCGTTTGTGAACCCAACATGGTAGCAGGTTGACCCTGTGGCCAGCATCGTCAGCGTGGAGCTTGGCTGCTTGCCATAGACAAAGACGATTTTCATTACAGCCCCCTATGGCTACTGTTTACAATGTCCGGGCAGCGCAAAACGCCTGGTAGGCCCCTTGTTCTCATTCATAACATAGGCCCCGAACTGCTCTCCAGTCATGCCCAAATATTGCCCAAAGTCAGTAAGGTGCTGCGCTGGAGTTTTGTTGTTCCGCAGGATCGTGGTTGTGTCGCTTGCCCCAAGAAGGGCTGCCCCATAGTTGAGGTCGTACACCGTGGCGATGCCAGAGTTCTTGGTAAACCACTCCAGGGCCGCGGCCCGGATATTCTTTACCTTCGCCTTCAGCTTGGCAGTTTCCCGTGCTGCCCCATTATCAAAGTGGGCCAAAATCACCGCTTCTGGGTCAAAACCATCCCCAACGAACTCAACGGTGTTGCCGGAGGTGCTGATGTGCCAGCCGTCTGAACCTATGGCAGCAACAAGCTCCTGCCGAAGAATCTCAGGATCAAAGGATTGTCCCTCCTGAAGTGTGTATTTCATTATGATTTTGCCTCCACAATGAATTGTCTATTATTTCCTGCTCCCCCAACAGTTACCGCGGAAGATGGATACATTTTCACCTCCGCTTTATGCAGACCTACATAAGACTCTATATCTACATGCCCGGTGATTGGCACATAACTTTGAGCTGCGCTGTCTGTTGAGTAGAACTGCTCATTTTTGGCGGCCCCTTCTATGTATGTGAGGAATCTAGTGACGACTCCGCTGGTCGTCGCAGAAAGAGACGTAACATCAAAAGATGAGTCGAGTTCACCACCCAAGATATAGGTTTCCATGTCTTGGATAAGAACAGGGCTGGTAGAGCTGGTAGTGAAAGAGCTGGAAACCCCCTTCCTTACTTCCTTCTGAACAACCCCTTCACCGATGTAATTCTTCTCCACCCCGCACAGTTGCTTCACGGATACAGGACTTCCAGCGGTCCACAGAGGGGCGAAGAGGTCGGATTTATCCCCCGACCAGTGCACGAACTCAGAGCATGAGCCGGCGTTGGCGATTGGGAGAAGCATGCCGCCCTGGTAGTATTTGACGTAGGACCAGATAGCATCTGCATTGCCTCCGGCTACTGTGTCATAATCACCGAATGCGATATGGTTATTTGCTGATGCGGAAACTAGCATTCCAGTTCCATCCACAGCCAACTTACCGTCAATGAACAGGTAATAATCAGACCCTTTTCCTTGTAGCAGAAAAGTATGCTCGCTCGACTTGAAATCACCTTGAACAATAAACTGAACGGTTCCGATATACCCAACGGTTAATAAATGTTCGTGCACACTCAAGGTACATCTTTTTGTTCCATCTCTAAGATCAACCGTCACAGAAAAAGCAGTAAGGAGATTCCCGTCAGCATTTACGCGAAACTTTGTGGCGAATGCCCAACCTGTTGCATTGTTGAAGGTCGTTGTTTTCAGGTAGTATCCATCTTGCAGACTCGTATACCCATTTGCATTCTGATACAGCTTTCCCCCCTGTATACTCATTGCCGCAGATTCAGTCGCCGCACCTATCCAAGTCCACCCCTGGGCACTCGGCAGACTCGTCATCTGCATATCCTGAGTCCAGGTCGGAACGAGGCCGAATCCGTCCCCAAGCCTCGCCGTTCCAAGCTCACGCATGTTTTTGTCCATCGTGAAGGTCTGGGCGGTCAGGGGAGTTCCAACAGAAACACCGTCAACATACAACGTGGCATAGTCAGCCCCATCACCAACCATGCGGATTACGCCCTCTACATCATGATTCCCGGTAGTGACTGAGCCAGTGCCAGTTATTTGGTGCAATGTCCTATCAGACTCATAAATGCTGAGAACTGGATAACCAGAAGCATTGACGGTCAGAGTGATTCTGTCGTGATCCAGACCATACAGAAAGTCAGCCACGTTACTGCTTACGGCATAGGTTCCTCGGTGAATGAAGGAAAACTCCTTTCCGTCGAAGAAGTTGGACAGAGGCTGTGCCACGGAACGGGATTGGTTCCAGGGGTTGCCTGGGTTGAAGGCCAGCTTGTAGTCGAACATTCCACCGGATTGCAGGAGGGAGTTGGTGGTGGGGTTCTGGATGAGGAAACACATGGCCTTTGTGCTTATAGGAGTCCACACGGGGGTAGAAGTCCCATTATTGAGATAACCAAACGGGTACTTACTACTACCTGTTGTTCTTATCGCAATATGGTTACTGGCATCTGTTGCACCAGTGGATAGCGCAAGATGATATTGGGTATTTGCCGCTAAAGTTCCAACGGCTGGGCTAAACGCAAACCACTCACCGTCTGTTTTACTGGTAATCAACTTTCCGTTTAATGTGGAAACTGTTCCAATAATAGCGTTAGGTGATCCTGCGGTGTCAGAATAAACATACAAAGATACAGATGTCGGGTTACCTACTTTATAGAGCTTTACCAAAAAGGTAGGGTTTGTTTCGGCCTCTGACAGCTTAAATCCCTGCGAAACCCAAAAAGTACCAGCGGAGTCACCAACAAAGTTGTTTCCTGAATCCTGTACGTTTCCCGTAGCCACACTCCCAAACGAACCGTCCGGCAACCCACCCCATTGTGATCCGCCCCATTGCTGGTTGAACCAAGAAGGAAGCCAGCCGGAACGATAGAGGTCACGGAAACCCCCATCAAGGGTGGGATGGTAGATATGGGTGAGGCCATCGGCGTTGTAGGACTTCCCATAGATAGTATCAAAGTACGTTTTGAGCGCAGCCTTGATATTGGCCCAGGAGTATTTCTTGAGGCCAAATTCGGCGGCACTATCAGCCGCGGCGAGTTCATCGGCATTATTAGGAATTGTTTTGCTGGCGGCCGCGTGAATCTGATCGGCCACTGGCGTTATCGAGGCCGCGCTTGCCGCTGCCTCCGCCGCCTTATTGGTGGCTATCACGGCTTGCGCTGTTGCGATAACTGCCTGGGCGGTGGCGATGTCAGCTTGGTCTACGCTTAAAACCCTTGCCGCCTCAGATGCTCCTGCAGCCGCCTCAGATGCAAGACGGGAAACCTCTGATGCTCCCGCAGATGCTCCGCTTGCCAGGTTCGACACCTCTGCCGCGTTGGCGCTTCCTAGTGCCTCTCCCGCCTTTCCGGTGGCAGTAAGGGCGGAAGCCGCCGCCTCATCGCGCAAGGTTTCGATCTGGGCGATGTTCAACATCTCGATCAACTTCCCCGCGGCCAGGTCTGCCGCTACGCTCGTTGAGGTGTGGGCGACAAGCACCGAATACAGTTTATTCCCTGCGGCATCTCGGAAGAAATCAAGCACACCGTATGCGGTGGCTGTAACCCAATCCCCCCGATTATTCAGGCTCCGCCCCTGAAGGCCCTGAAAAACCTTCACCCGGACCACCGTATTTGTGGTCTTCACAACAACCTTGCTGCCTACAACCCGGACGCTCATACAATCACCGTGGAGATCCCGGATATGGGGATGCTGCCGAGGAGATAAACAGAATCGAGATTGTTCGTATCTGTCACAACAACAGAGAAGTAGCCTATCTTTTTATCGGGGATATTTGCCCGCTCAACAAAGAGATTGATGTCTCCCGTGGACTCATCCTTCACAGTGCACACCATTTCGACAAGCAATACCCCCGTCTGCTCCTGCTTGTCCCGTACCTCGCACTTAACAGCGCACCCCGTAAGGTCAACGCCCTCAAGCTGAATATCCTGGTTGAAATCGACCCCCTTGAACATCTGGAAGTCGTTGTATTCTTCTGGAATTATCACCGGCAGATCCCCGTTATTATTTTGCGCCAAGACTGAGGGCGAATTTCTGGTAATAAGTCCCAGCCCTTGCATCGCTTCCCGCTTCGGTCTCTTCCGCCAGCGCCCGATACACCACATAATCAATCATGGCAGGCTCATAGATGTCGTCAACCGCGATAGCCCCGGCAAGGGTCGCAATCACCGCAGGCTGACACGGGTAAACAAGCTCAAGGTAGGTGGGCGTTGCTGGCTGGGGAGGGTAGAGGTAAAAGTTCTTTTCATTGCCGAGGTCGGCCATGTAATACTCAGCAACTTCGTTTTCATCTGCCGTGTGCCAGTCCGGATAGAGCGCATCCAGCGTGGTGAGCGCGATGGGCCTCACCGCTTTACCTGCTGTCGTTCCTGCGGCTCCCATATTCCGCACCACCGCAACCGCACCAACCGCATCAGCCGGGGCTGTCTGCTTTGTCCCGGCCACCATCTGCACGGCGGCATTTTTCACCGAGGCGGGGGGCTTTATCGTGGCAAGCTCCTTTTGCCCGCTGTTCAGCCAGCCCAACAGCTCCGCCTCTGTCCACCGAACGGCGGTCAGGTCTTGCAGTACAATCTGGGCCTTGTCGACAATGGCCTGCGCGGTGATTGTTCCCATGGTCATATCACCATAACTTGTTGCGTCGCGGGGAGACTGTCCGTGCGGCCAGAACCCCGTCGATCATTTTTTCCGCCTGCGAATCGTCAAGGCTTCCCGTCACCGCCGCGATCACAACCGCATCGGCCAGTGCCCGGTCAAACAACCCACCCCACGGGATGGTGCTGCTCATGGTGAGCGTCCCCGGGTGAGCGTAATATCCACCCTCCAGCGTGTAGGCCGAGGTGGGAGCGGGGTAAAACTGCATTTGCTTGGCGCCAAGCAGGGAGAAATATGCAGGGTCTCCGGTTGTGGGGGCCTCTACATCTGCGGGAAGCTCCGCGATGTGCAAGGTGGTACTGCCGGACACCAGCGACAGCCGCGCCGACACCAGCCCCCGGAAGGTTACCGGCAGGTCCACCACCTCCTCGGCCACGTCAAAATCATCGAACATGGCCTTGACGATCTCCGACCGCTTCCGGTGCATCCGCTCGAAGAACACGTCAACGGCGATATTCAGGGCGTCGATGAACGACACCCCCGAACCGTCCGGCAACTTGGACAACCGGGGGAGAACCCTTGCAAGCAGGGCGGAAGCCTTCATCAGCTCATCCCATACTGGTCAATGAGCGTGATTACTTTCGCACGGGCATTCTCGACGTTCATGTTGTGGTGGAGCTTCACCTTGAAGTGGGTCGCGGCGAAGTTATCAAGCCCTTCCTTTTCCATGGTTGCCACCAGATCGCGGGCGTTCTGGAGGTCTTCTTCGTTTTCCGCCAGTTTTTTCTCCTCGGGGGCAACCTTTTCGATGCCTTCCTCCTGCGCCGTGGTCTCTGCGGCAATAGCCTCGTCCAAGATCACCCCGAGCCCTTCCACAAGTTCAAGGGCCAGTTCGCCGCTCTCCAGCACTGAGTCAAGAAAGCGAACCTTGATCCGGCTAATCACCGCGGCAAAGGCTTCGTGCTGGGCATCTCCGCCGGCAACAATGACATTCACGCCAATCTCGCCTGCATCCATCGCCGTCCCGTCCGGCACATACACATCACCATGCCGAAACATCTTCTCGGCTACCTCGGGGGGAACCTCCTTGACCTGATCCTTTACCCATGCCCCGGTATCGTAGAGGCCGTCTTTATGGTTGGGCCGGAGCCCGACATATTTCACGCGCATAATTGTCTCCAAAAAATCCCCCCCGCCCTTATGCCGAGGGGGATTTCAGTTTACTGGTTACTCCAACGATCAGGGGGTTCCGGTCAGGATGCCGTCCACGATCACGTTCAACCGGCCCGTGGTGTCCTGCGTGTGGGCGCTGTGGGTCAACACCAAATAGGCGTCCTTCGGCAGGGTCACGGGGTTGACGGCCAGGTTGTTGGCTGCGGTCCGGCTCTGGGCATCCAAGGCCAGGGCGGCAAAGAAATAATCCGCATCCTGGGGAACAGCCGCAACGTCCACGCCATCACAGTAGGCAAAGCCGATAGCCGCGGTCGAGGATGCGGTGAAGGCGTCGGAAACAGCGCCCATTCCGCCGGTGAGGGTCATACCTGCGGGCAGGATGCCGAGCTTGACGGTATCGCCGGAGCCAAGGGCGGCAGTGGCATCGCTATCCGAAACAACCCCGGCAACGGTGCCCATCGAAAACAACATCCGGGAAGCGTTGCCGCTCGGGCCGCTGTACTTCCGCTCGGTGTCTACATAGTCTTTCTTGTAAGCAGTCATTGGGTTTCTCCTCAGAGATTATGGGAAGACGCCCAGGAGGGCGTCGCCTTGGTTATTGGTTACACGCCGGCCAGACGAACAGCCGTGTCGATGGCCATACAGCCAAAGTCGGTGTATTCCTTCTGGGCGCCATGGTTGATGAGAAAACGGATCTTGCTCATCCCGTGGATCATGCCGATAAGAACCTCCAGCTTGTCGCCGTGGTCAAGTTCCTTCTCAGACCAGAAGTACGGGTTGCCGGTCTTGGTGTTCTGGCCGAACGCCTCTGCCAATGCCTGGCCGCCGAGCAGGATAGCCCGGTCAACGGCATGGGTGGTGGAGAACGCAGACGGCACCAGATCGGTAATGGTCTCGGTCTCGGTGGTAGCCGAGGCACACCAAGCAATCGAGTCACCAGCGAAAAAGCGGATGGGTTTGGGCATCTTCACGATCAGGATGCCGTTCCACAGGCCAGCCTCACCCATGAACAGCGGGTTGTTCTTGGCCATCTGCGCCCGCGCCATGGCGTTTGCCTGGAAGGTGCGGAAGTTGGTGGACTGCACCAAGCTTGTGTACTGCTCGCTGGAGACGAGCAAAACCCGCATCGGCGCATCCTGGGCCATCTGGTCGTCCTTAAAACGAACCGGGGGCGGAGGCAGCGGCATGGAGTCCAGCATGGTCCGGATCCCGTCTACCACGTCGATGTTCATCACATCGGTGGTGGCGATGGTGATGGCGTTGGAGCCAGCCTTGACGCCCTCAACACCAGAGCCGGTGGAGATAAAATGCCGATTTTTGGTTGGGGCCTTGATGGGGTTGACGCAGATTTCAGCAAAATCCGCATCAGAGGCCAATGGAAGCGCCCACTCAATGTCATTTGCAAAACCCCGGGCACCAGCCATGTGAACCAGGCCGAGCTGGTCACTGAGGCGGCTCATGTAGTTCTGTCCGGAAGACCGCGCCAGGCTCCGCAACTGGTGCGGGGTGCGCTGCTGGGTCATCTTGCCCCCGGCAGAGATGGGCTTACGGGTCTGGTTGATCCGCAGGGAATCCTGCGAGAAGTCCATAGTGTCGCCCAACCCTTCGGCGTACTTGCTGCCCATGATCGGCTTGCCGTTGACAGGGTTCAACAGGTCAAAGGTTACTTCGTCGCCTGCCTTCTTGGTCAGGTCCATGCAGCGGACAATGGGCATCTCGTTACTGGACTGGAAGCGCATTTTTGCTTCGGCGTTGGCCTGGGTGGACATCGGGCCGGTCAGGCGGTTGATGGTGGTAAGGCGCTGCATGGAAGCAGCGAAAAGTCCGGCAGACTGGATTTTTACAGCCTGGTCGGAGCCGTAGGGGATATTGGTCTCGCCCATGTTCGTTCTCCTGATTTTTGGCCAAAAAAAGCCCACCGCCAAGCATGATTGCCTGTTGGTGGGCTTCGGGGTATCCGCGAACGGACCCCTAAGTGACCGGGTTATTTGATTGTGGTGCTACGTTTTAAATCAGCCTGTCCATGGTCTCGTTGATCTTGTCAGGGCTCATGCTCATAAATTTCGCGGTTACAGCCATGGAGCTCATTTCCCTTATGGCTTCCGCTTCATCGTGGTGCGCTGCCGACGCGCCGGGAACATCCGAGAGGCTGGAAGGCGGAGTCTTCTCGATCCCCGCCAGAACAGCGTCAACCTTTCCCGCAAGGTCAACCTTGCCACTTGCCTTCGGGTTGTCTTTCCTGTATTCGTCCAGCAACTCCACTACCTGTTCGGCTGTCCCTTTCGAGGCCGTCAGGTGGTAGTGCTCACGGACAAAGGCCGGTTTTGACTCGATCCATGCAGCAAACTCAGGGCTTGCGGCAATCTCTTCACTGTCCGGGTGCGCGGTGGAAATAAAGTCAAAGTGGGCCTTGCTTGCCGCCTCTTCCGCACTTTCTTTGATCGGTTGGAGATCCTTGTTGATTCCTGCCAACGCCTCGCCAACCTGCTTCCTCACCTCCCCAGCCAACATCTGCTCAAGAAATGGCTTCATGTCCTCCATCAACTCGGGATACTCCCCGGTGTATTCGGCCATTACCGCTTCTTGCGCTTCCGTGCCACCCGTCTTCGCATCCTGCTCTTGAGCCGCCTTCAGATCAGCAATCAACGCCGCCTGGTCCTGGGCCATCTGCTCGAACCGTGCAGCCTTCTCCCTCGCTGCCTCAAGCTCAGAAAACGGGATGATGTTTTTCCCGTCCTTGGCCTGGACAACAGGATCGTCCGCCTTCGGCTCAACCTTTACCGGCTCTTCGTCTTTCTTCTCGGTGAGGTCGGGCGATGCCTCACTTTTGGTTTCGCCCTGGATGGTTTCCCCCGAAAAAACACGCGCCTGGTCTTCTACGCTCAAAGCCTCAAACTCATCCGGGTTCTGCATGAAATGATCTACGTCCTTTACAACCGTTTCCTCTGCCATGCTAATCTCCTTGCACTTGTCGCCGTGCCGCGAGTAGGAGGGTGTTCTAAAAAAGGGGCGAAATTACCCCAAGTTCATCCATGTAATGGTAATTGCGCCGGTCGCCTCAAGGGTGCCATCCGCATCAATCTCGGTGTCGGTCTCAAACCCTGCGTTCAGATACACCTCAAGGCCAGAGGCAAACTGCGCCGAGGAGGCCAGGGCCGGAGAACTGGCGTCGTTGAGCAGGGCGGCAAGGGCGGCCAGGGTTACCGCCGTCTTCGGGGTCAGGTCAACCATTGTGGTGGCGAGTGTCTTGTTGCTGGCCGGGGCAGAGCCAAGCGCCCAGGTGAGCGACGCGTCCACGTTGATCGTGGTGTCCCGGTCGGAAGTTACTGCCCACCGTACACCACACACCACGCCAAGAATAAGAATGCGCCCGGCAGGAAAGGCAAATAGCCCTGTGTATCCGAATGCCCCCGTATCCGCGACCGCAACCTCTACCCCATCAAGAGAGATGGTGGTCCTGTGGATCACCGCCCCCTGATCTGCCGCGGCGCATCCAGAGGCAGGAGTCAAAACCGTATCCACCAAAACCCCGACATCGCCGGATGTCCCGCTTGCCTGTTCTGCGGCGACAATTCCGAGGGCTGTAACTTCGTCCGTCCCTCCCAAAATGGTAAAGGCGGCAGGGTTACCCCTGAAAGACTCAATGGCGGATTCATGGACCCGGTAAACCTTGCCGGTAGACATTTTTGTTACTGCCCCAGGAGCGGTTACCCCTGTCGCCTCTCCGAGTGATCTTACGAGGTACATTATCTTTCCCCCTGGAGGACGTGGAGAACGAACGTCCCGGCTGTGTGGCTGTTTACGTTGACCCGGACCGCAGTAACCGGGGCGAGATAGACACCTGAATCGTTGGCCGTGCTGCCAGTGATGTCCGCATGTTTAAACGCCACCGCGCCATCTTCCAGCGCCGTGTCGTAGGTATGCTCCACATCGTAGTTGATCGTCCCACCTTTGGTTACTGCCACCGAGGCAGAAAAAGACTTTTCGTGATAATCAAGGCTCACCCACGGGGAAACCGCCGTCGCTGCCCAGCCGAGGTCAAAGGTGTCAGTTCCAATGGTTGCAGACGGAGTTGCCGAGGTGAGATAGCTGAACGCCTTGGTGCTGGTGACGGTGGCACTGCCCGCCGGGCCGGTAACCACTTCGGTCAATTCCTTGTTCGTCGCATCGAATCCGACCAGTGTAACGGTTTTTCCGCTGTGATCGGTGGCCGCATCATTCTTGATGGTCACATGATGAGCCAGCCCGTCTCCAGGGGTGTTTACCGTGAGCGCGAACGCTGCCCCGGTGACGTTTGACGCGAACCCTGTCAGGCTAGCCGCTGCGACCGTGTAACTCTGCTTGATGGGGAACTTCATCCTTGCATCCCTCCGAGGTTATCCCCGAAGCCCGGGGTTTCGATTCCTTGCTCTTGGCCGATGGCTGGTGACATTATCTCTTGCGCGGGCGCCATTACATCCTGGGTGGCTGGCATCATCTGCTCTATTTCCTGCGGGGCAACGGCAGGATCAACCGGCCCGACATCTCCGCCTGCAGCCATGGCCAGCACATCATCACCCACCGGAGCAACAGCCGGGTTCTGCATGATGATCGCCCCGGTCTGCATTGCAGAGTATGCGGCCCTCACCCCGGCCTCGATAGCCTGCTTCAAAATCAGGTCGTCTTTCGCCTGCGCCGATCTCTCCTTGATATCGAGATCCCGGTCTTTCTGTGCAGCCATGGTCTCGACCTTGCTCTGCTTCACCGCATCGTCGATCATCTTCTGGATGTCTTCCTGGGTGGGTTGAGCGCTGGCCTGCTTCACGGCCTCCATGATCTCATCCTTGTTCGGGATGTCCATTAGGTTCAGCAGGTGCGGTAGGGCAATGGCCTGGAAATTTGCAGGCATCGACTCAAACGCCCCTCCCAACGTCTGCAACTGCTGGCTGCGGAAAGTCGGGCTGCTCGGGACATCGGACAGTTCAACCCGTGCATGAATCTGCTGGATGTCATTGTCCAACCCCTCGCCATCTTCTCTCGGTGCGTTCAGGGTGATTATCTGCTCTTCCTTAGAGATTCCAGGGGGAACCTTTACCTCTTTCGCACGGTCTCCGATGTCCTCAATAATCAAGGAGAGGAGCAGTTCCCCTACGCCAGCCCTCCCAGTCTTGAAATTGTCGTTGATGTCGGCAAGGGTTTGACTGGACTGGTCAACGAGTGAATTTATCGCCACCCCTGATTTCGCTTGTCCGCCCTGGCCCATGAAGGCGTTGTATATTCCACCCGTCCGCTTGATCCCTTCCCGCGCATCTTCAAGCCGGCTGAACTGCTGGGAGTTGAGCTGGAAGTCACGCTCTACCTTGAACACCCCGCCATCCCGCATCTTGTTGGCGTCCAGCACAATGTCTGCGTCTGGGCGGGCAACCTCGGCGTTAAGCTCCGCATCGCTCATCAGCACAGCGTCAGACGTCCTGATCGTCCTTACCGCCGAAAGCCCCCATTGCATCTTGGAGATCCTGGCGTTCACCTCGTCCTGCAAGTACATCATGCCCCGGATCAACCCAAACGGTTTGCCGGTACGATCCTCACGCTTGCCCCAGAACGGAACATACGGGTACTTGTTGTGCTTGTACGGGGTTGGCCCATCATGCAGCTTATGCGGCCCAACCCACCACGACAACCGCATCCGGGAGACAACCGCATATCTCGGCTTGATCCCATTCTCGGCCACCATGCTCATGTGCAACAGATTCTTCTTGTCGAACTCCACCACGCGGCCATCGGCCATCTTGATTATCAGGGCCTTTTCCCAAACCTGATACCAAACCTCGAACAGACACACGCGCTTAGTTTGCAGATCGCGCCACTCCATCTCTTCAATGGACCAGCCCCGCTCCTCTTCAATCGACATCCCCAGGCCGGTGGCCGTTCCGCCATCGTTGATGAACGAACCGATGTCAACCCCGTTCCAGCCCATCGCGGCGTTCATAATCAACTCGCGCTTGCTCTCGAACATCAGGGCGGCCTGCTCGCGGTCCATCCACTTTCTGCGGATCAAGTACCGTGCGTCGGACAGGTCTGGCTCTTTTGCCAGCCAGTCCCACCAAATTTCATTGCGATGAATTGCCCGGCAGCGGTACGGGTATTTGAACGGGTCAGCATTACGCCCAACCTCAACCCAGCCAATCCCAACGGAAACCTGAGTGGCATACGCCTCTGAACATGCCGCATCGGCCTTGCTCTTCTTCTCCGCCTGGCTCAACTCATGGTTCAGGGCCAGGGCAATCTCGTCGCCGCCGTCCTCTGCCAACACCCGCCAGTCGAGTCGGTTCTTGACCTCCATCCCCAACACTGCGTCGATGGTCGGTCCAATCAGCGGCTCTATGGCCGGAGGGATACCTACCGCCCGCTGCCGCTCCAACACCTCGGCGTCGAGCTGGTTCCCCGCATAATAATCCATCTCCTTGTCGGCCTTGGACCGCCACGCCGGCTGCTGCGAAATCTCTTCCAGCCATTGCGTGTATTTCAGGAGATCAAGTTCTATCATGCGCCTGCTCTGATTTTTGGCCAAAAAAAAGGCCCGCAGTAGAGCTTTTATGCTCCGCTGCGGGCCTTAGGATGACCGTTGGGCTGGTTCCGTCAGTAACCGAATGTCAATTTAATTTTTCAGATACTTATTCTGTTACCAGAAACCGTCTTGTTTTCCAAGTGTTTTTTTAAACTCCAACAAAAGGCCCTTCGCCTCTAGCGCCCAAACCATAGCGCGCCCCAACTTTCCCTAAAAGCCAGTGTTTCCTCCAGACGGAACGATAATAAAATCGCACCCACCACACGGGGGGAGCATAAACTTGTCGATCCCCGTGATCTATCTTCAATTTTCTTTTTTTCTTCCCCGCCACCTTCAAAATAATAGAAATACCCTCAACCTTCCCCCGGCCCATTTCGATAAAAATACCACTACGTTCCCCGAAAATTGTGTCCCCGGAATAAACATGGAAAAATTTCATCTCCCCCTCCTTAATTTTTTTATGCGGTGCGCCAGTTGGGTGCTGGCCTCTTTTCTCGTTGGTAGCCTGCGGTCTCCAGTTCTGCATATCGGAGCATCATCAGCGCGTATCGAGTAGCGGACATAATATCGTCGTACTCCTTTACCACTTTCCCGTCTTTCCGATGGTACAACCTGAACTCCTCAAACCACTCCGACAGATGCGCGAACACCTTGAGCCTGCCGGTCTGCATCCGATCAAGCATCTCCATCAGCCCGGCCTCTACGCTGGTTCGGCTCACTTTGGTATCGTCAGCCTGCTCGGGAAACTTCGCGTTCTCGGCCAGCATGTTGAGCCCTTGCAGCCGGTACTGCTCCGCGAGCTGATACCCCGATCCCTTGTCATGTTGGAGCCCGTCATGTGGCCATGACCATGGCAGCTTTGCCCCCCATGGTTTCAACGCAGCGGCGTGAATTATCGGCGTTGCTTCTCTCTGCCGGTAAACAGCCGTGATGTAGGCAACATCTTGATCCCTGTCCCATGCGATTTTTACGGCTGCGGTCGGATGATCCCAGCCGAAATCTATTCCACCTATCATCGGCCATATCGCGGGAATAGCAAACGCTTCGCAGGAGATCCGGCTTTCCGCAACAGGGAAGATCAGGCCGGACCCCATTGTTGGAACACCCCTTGCCCTCGCCTCACGCTCATGCTCTGGAAACGACGCGATGATCCTGGCTTTTTCTTCTGCCGGGATGTGGTCTGCGTCCTCGATTGTCATGTTCGTGTCTGACCGTTCCGGCGTCGGGTCCACCAGGAAACGGCGGACCACCTCAGACATTCCGAGCAGTGGCGTAAACGACAGCATGGACATCCCGCCCGTGGCGATTGTTCTGGCCAGCCCCTCGTCGTAAATGTCCGGTGGCGGTTCCTCATCGAACCAAACAACATCCACCGGAGGCCCCTGCCACTTTCTGCGGCCCTGCGCGTAGTATTTGAATCGCAGCAGGGACCACCCGCCAGAGACGTGTCGAATCTTGATGTAATCGTACAACCCGGCCACACCAGAGGCCATGCCGTAATCACCGCCAAGGCACCGATGCGGGACCATGCCCGTCCCTTCTTCCCCAGGAAGCCCAAGTAAAACGCGCTGCGGATTGTCTCTTGTCGCCTCTCCAGTCTCTCCAGACGCCCACAACACAACCGGACGGCTGAATCTTCGTCCTGCCCACCACTCTGGATATTCTCCGGTCAGGTGGTAAGCACACTCCGCCCCAGAGGTCAGCGTTTTCCCCTGCTGATTGCCTGCCCTGAAAAGCCGCTCCCGAAAGACCGCACCGGCAGCGATAAAGCCAAGCTGTTTGGGATAGGGCTTGTAGTCTGCCAGCTTCTCAAGGGCAAGCTGCGCCTCTGCCTCAAACAAGAGGGCCACCCTTGCCTTTTCCGGCAGGTCATCGAGCCATGAAAGGTCTTGGGTTGTGGCTGCCATTACCTAACCACTTCTTCGGTATCAGGCCCGTGGGCCATTGTTATTTTTCGTTGATATATCAAAATTTAATCATCCGGTTAAAATGCTCCATTTTAGACCGTCATTCGCCCCGCAATCGTGCCGAAATAGCCTTAACCAAATCCCTCGGCAGATCAGACATCATCGTTTTCTGCTTATTGTCCTGCTCGAACAGCCCCAAGTGTTTCATGGCCTTTTCGATGGCGGAGTTCTTGTCCCAGAGCTTGATCTTCTTCGTGGTGACTTCGATCTCGCCGCGAGTGGTGGTCACATCAACCCCGGCAATAGCCCCGGCCAGGTCATCCGGCCACTCGCCAGGGGGCAACAGGTTCCCATTCGCGTCAAACATTCTGCGTGGATCTGCATGGACGATCTTGGCCAGTTCTGCGATGACGGATTCGGTCGTGAGCTTGTGTTTCTCGGCCAGTTCAGCCTGCCGCGCCTTGATAGCAGCCGAAACATTAGGGTCTTTAAGGAGCTGCGAAGCTGTGACCCCGGCGGTCCTCGCGCTAAATCCTGCCTGAATTGCTGCGTCTGTTCCGTTCCCGCCGTTGGAGACAAAGACCTCCACAAAGACAACACGACGCTGTGCTGCCTGCGCCCTTGATGTCCCTTGCTTCACCACCCGTGGCTTCTTCTTCGCAGCCATTTACCTCGCCCCCTCACATCCCCTGCACTTAGGGTATTGCCTCTTGCTCAACTCGGCGCACACATCCTGCCGATTGACTTGTCCCTCCCATAACAGCCGAGCTTCAAAAAAACGTAGTCGTTGTTGTTGGGCGTAACTCAGCGATGCCAGCCAGTCAGATTTGGCTGGCTGATCGACTCGCCGGCTTTTAGTTATGTTGGTGGTCATATTGGGTGTCCGTACTAATCATGACGAGTAGATTGCTCGTCATGATTACAATAAATATATTGATTTTGTCAATTATTATGATAATACTTAACAAAAGTCAACAGAAGAGAAAGGTATGTTCCTGTGACCCACTCAACAACAACAGACTGGCTCAACGCTCTGGGGTATTCTGGCTCCCCGGAAGGCCTTTATCATCGTGGCACTCCTGTGCCCGCTACTCATGCTTATCGCGGTGAGATCGAAGAACTCTTTGGTTCTACAGGGATCATTCATGCAGCCGCAGTTTTCGATGTGGATGGGGTTCCTACGATCTGTTTCATTGAGGATGATGGTCGTTTCGCGCAGGATACGGATGCACTTGATCGCATCCGGGAGAAAATCTGGAATCAAAATTTAATTTCCATCGTCCTGGTGGTGCGCAAAGGCGATGCCTTGGCTGTGCCAGTCAATCGGCGCGACTTTGTTGGCGAAGAACTTTTACGGGGGCAGGCTCATGAGGCAGGTCCTTACTCACTCCGCGATGTTCAATCCGGTGGTGCATTTCGTCGTCACCCCGACTGGTTTACGGCTGAATCCCGCGTGGATTGTGTCTTGTTGCGCAATCTCTCTCTTATTGTTCTGGATCTTGAGAGATATGGCCTCAAAAAGGTGGATGCCCAATACCTTGTGGCGCAGGTTTTGTTCGTCTCCTACCTTGAGCACAGGGAAATCATCGGAGAAACATATCGCACCAAACATGTGCTTGGTTGTCTCAAAGATTCGGTGTCTGCGAGAGATCGTCCCGGTATCGCACGGTTGTTCTCGCAGCTTAAACGAGATTTTAACGGTGACTTTCTCGAGCCGGGGACTAAAGGTTCGGTGTTGTGGAAGACGCTTCCCGACGAGGCACTCGTTCGGCTGAATGAATTTCTAAGTCGTATGGATTTAGAGTCGGGTCAGCGGAGTCTATGGCATTACGATTTTCGCTATATTCCAGTTGAGCTCATCTCCGGTATTTATGAGACTTTTTTGTCGGAAGAAAAGCGGGATGTCGGTGCTTATTACACCCCCCGCCATCTTGCAAATCTGGTCGTCGACCAAGCGTTTGCTGGCTCTCCAGATATTCTCGGGGAACGTATCTATGATGGTGCATGCGGGTCCGGAATTCTTCTGACAACGGCATATCGTAGGATGCTTGCCTACGCCGAAGCTCAAAATAAGCATCCCCTCCCGTTTCGGGACCGTCGCAAACTATTGGAAGAGCATATCTTCGGCTCTGATATTAATGTTTCGGCCTGTCGCGTCACCGCTTTCAGCCTTTATTTGTCGATTCTGGAAGGATTGCAACCGGCGGATATTGCAGAACTACAAGATAATGAAAATGTCAAATTGCCGTCCTTGCGCGAGAAGAATATTTCGGGAGGACCAGATGTCGGTGATTTCTTTTCTGAAAATAATCCCCATGCTTGCGCAGGAAGATTCACGATTTTCCTATCAAATCCACCATGGGTTGAGCCTAAAAAAGGCGAATTTCTCAGCAGCGACCAATGGGCTAAGGATAAAGGCATTCAGATTCCTCGCCGACAAATGGCAAGTGCGTTTATGCTACGGGCGCGTGATAGTCTCGCACAAGGCGGCCGCGTATGTTTGATTTTGCCTGCCAGTGTTGTGGCAGCTCCGACCAGCGCTGCTTTTTTTAAGACTTGGCTGGATAACTACCAGCTTGAAACACTCATTAACTTCGGAGATCTGCGGAAACTGCTGTTTAATACGGCAAAACAACCTTGTGTCGTAGCGATCGCTACGCCTCGGCCCGAACCTTTGCTTGGGAAAATTCCAAGGACGGAAACTTTTGAGTATTGGGTGCCGAAGGCTGATATCAGCTTCGCGTTCGGTCGTCTTACCCTCCACGGCTCTGATCGACATTTTTTATCAACCTGGACTGTACGCCAGAACAACGAATTGCTCACAACGCTTTTTTGGGGAACGGGGCGCGATGTTTCTACCATTGCCAGCCTCCGTTTGCAAGGCACACTTGGCAATTTTATTGACAGTAACGAATCGTGGCTCACGCGCAAGGGTTTTCATAAGCACGACAAATCCATTCTTGATCCTGTCTCATCCCATCCGCTACAAGAACTGCCATATCTCGATGCCAAGCGTTTTGTTGTCGATGGACCTGTGTTCGACCAACGGTTGCTGTCGGCTTTTCCTGACAATATCGAGACAGTCGCTCGCTTACCCGAGGATCTTTTGGAGATTTTTGAAGGGCCGAAGATCGTTTTTACAGACGGGATTACAAGCCACCGGAGCATTCGGGCGGCGTTTTCTAGGAGGGCTTTTTCTTTCAGTAGCAGTATTGGGGTTATTGCCGGACCGAAAAAGGATGAGGCTCTTTTGCAGTTTGTGGCAGCTTACATGCATTCGAGTCTCGCACAATATGTGCTACTTCTTACAGCCTATCAGATCAATTTCGAGCGGGAGCGCGTCACTCTCAGTGATATTAGACAACTACCGTTCATTCATCCTGATCGGCATGCCAATCCTACTCGTGCCTGGAGCATCGTCGGTGAAGTTGCAGAACACATGCGCACGCTTGATGAATGCAATCAGCAATATGATCCCCGTATATTAGAGCCATTTATTTTTGAATACTTCAATCTGAATTCCACGCAACAGGCGCGAGTGCGCGAGGCCGCAGGCAAGATTGCCCCGAATCTTCAACCCAGTTCGATAGTGGGCTTGGAGACCCCCTTGCAAAAAAGGCCGAATCAATCCCATCTCAATGAATACGCCCAAGCGCTCCACGGCGAAATCCATGCATGGCGAGAAGCCCGAGGCGGTCTTGGCGACGTCACAGTGGCGATCAGCGTTAATTCAAGTAGAATTTGTGGGCCTTTAGGTGTGGTGCGGGTGGACCCTGCGATGAAAAAACAAAAAAATGATTCTGGAATTATTCACGCGACTGCAAATGATCAAGCAGTCAATCATCTATTGCAGCACTTAACGGAACAACAGTTGCTACCGCTAGAAATTCAGAACAATCTGTATCTGGCCACGGATGTGGTGATTCGCGCGGGGAATACGATATATTTGGTAAAGCCGCTTATCACACGTTTTTGGCTGAGCTCCGAGGCATATCGCGATGCGGAGCGTATAGTTCGTCACGTACTTATGACCAAGCCAGAAGTGGAGGCGAACCGGTGAGCCAGCGGTATTCTTGGGAAGAGTTGTTTCCGGTCGAAGAAACAAAAAACGCAGCACTGTTTCTAGTAACAACTTGGGATCGGATCGCGCAAGCACAGCCCCGCGAGGTTCAATACACAAAGGACGAGCCCAAACTCACGGAAAGGCTATGTTATTACCTAGAGCTGTTTAGCGCGGACTCGGGGCTAACTGGGTTTTGGATTAATGAATCACAAAACGCTCTTTTTTCTGAAGAAGGTAACTTGCTTGATCGGATCAAAAAAGATATCACGTATTCATCCAATGTGTCAGGGAAACGGTTAGAGTTGATCTTTGAATTCAAAAAGCTTTCTCGGTCATCACTTGCCGAATATCGTGGGGAAAACGGTATGTGCCGATTTGTTAGTGGTAATTATGCCATCAATAAGCCACTCGCTGTTATGGTGGGGATTCTCAACGGCAAGGATAATGCGAGTCTGCGGATCACGCCAGCGGACAGCGCCATATGCAAATCCTGGGTGCAACTGCACCCGATTCAGGATAGACTTGATCTGCATCCTGTTTTCTCCTTTTTGGTCATGGATTTCTTGGTCGATCTCCATAATGCCAAAAAGAAAAACAGGATGCTTTATTTTCAAC